>Ga0031653_10000049_pt1 | contig 17489 bp, 16 predicted proteins | sample FrelakmetBRP12BR_FD_55210 | JGI IMG/M metagenome (GOLD analysis project Ga0031653, IMG submission 55210) | Freshwater lake sediment microbial communities from the University of Notre Dame, USA, for methane emissions studies - BRP12 BR | ecosystem: Environmental > Aquatic > Freshwater > Lake >... | reverse complement strand
GTGGTCATCGCCAACCGGCCCATCACGGAGTATTGCCCCCTCTACCGGCAGACCACCGGGGACATCACGACCCAGTACGCGATGAAACCGGTCGAGCGGGTNGGGCTGGTCAAGTTCGACTTCCTGGGGCTGCGGACCCTGACCGCCATCCACGACACCCTGCAGTTCCTGTCTTCGCTGCGCGGGATCGAGATCGACCTGNACAACCTTCCCCTGAACGACGCGGAGACGTACGAGACCCTGTCCCGGGGGGACACGGCGGGAGTCTTCCAGAGCGAGAGCGANGGGTTCACCAAGCTCATTTCCCGNNTGAAGCCGGACCGGTTCACCCACCTGATCGACATGGTNGCCCTTCATCGGCCGGGCCCCCTGCAGAGCGGGATGTCGGACGACTTCGTGGACCGCCGTCACGGAAGGAAGAAGGTCACCTACGCCCTCCCGCAGCTCGCGGAGATCCTGAGCGACACGTACGGTGTCATCGTCTACCAGGAGCAGGTGATGGAGATCGCCAAGGCCCTCGGGGGGTTCACGCTCGGGGAGGCGGACGTGCTCCGGAAGGCGATGGGGAAGAAAGACGACGCGCTCATGGAGCGGCAGAAGGCCCGGTTCATCGAGGGGACCGGGAAGAACGGGATCCCGGAGGGGAAAGCCGCGGAGATCTTCGACCTGATGCGCCAGTTCGGGGGGTACGGGTTCAACAAGTCCCACAGCGCGGCATACGCGCTGGTGGCGTACCAGACGGCGTACCTCAAGACCCACTACCCGGTGGAGTATTACAGCGCCCTGATGACCTCCGAGTCGGGGGACACCGCCAAGATCATCCGGTACATCGCGCATTGCCGGGAGAAGGGGATCCCGATCCTCCCCCCGGACGTGAACGAGTCCCGGTACGCCTTCTTCCCCGTGGGGAACTCCATCCGCTTCGGCCTGTCCGCCATCAAGGGGCTGGGGTCCTCCGCCATCGAGTCGATCCTGGAATCCCGGAAAGAGAACCCCTTCGAATCGGTCCGCGACTTCCTCTCCCGGGTGGACCTGCGGAAGGTGAACAAAAGGGCGGTGGAGAGCCTGATCAAATCGGGGGCGCTCGACTCCCTCGACCCGGACCGGGGGAAAGTCATGAACGATCTTTCGTCGCTGCTGGAAGAGGCACAGGCGGAAGTGCGGCGGCGGGAGTCCGGCCAGTTCTCCCTCTTCGGCGCCCCCGCGGAGGAACGACCGGCGGAGAAGCGGGAAAGGATGGCGACAGCGCCGGTTCCGGCACCGGCCTGGAGCCGGGCGGAGCGGCTTTCGAACGAGAAGGAGGCGCTCGGGTTCTACATCACCGGGCACCCGCTGGATTCCTACGCGGCGGAAATCGCCCTGTACGCCAACACCACCACCAGCAGGCTCGTCCACCTGAAAACGGGGAACGAGGTCAAACTCGGAGGGATCGTCACGGCCCTGAAGGAACGGTTTACCCGGAAGGGGGAAAAGATGGCCCACCTGACCCTCGAGGACCTCGAGGGGACGGTGGAGGTCACGGTGTTCCCCAACAAGTTCGCCGAGTTCCGGGACATCCTCTCGTCGCCCGACCCGGTCTTCCTCCTCGGCCGGGTGAACGCGGAGGAGCAGGGCGTCAAAGTCATCGCGGAGGAACTGTTCCGCATGGAAAACGTACGGGACCGCCTCGCGCGCTCCGTGCATTTCGAAATATTGCTGGACCGGATGACCGGCGACGACGTGGCCGACCTGCGGAAGACGATCCTTCGCCACGCGGGGGACAAGAAGGGGTTTCTCCACCTCGTCCGCCCGGGGGAGTACGAGGCCATCCTCTCCCTGCCGGACGGAGTCGGGGTGGCGCCGTCGCTGGAGCTGGCCCACGCGCTTCGGGGACGCTTCGGGTACGACGTCCTGCGCCTCCATTGATGCGGACCGACCCGAAGGAGATGGAGCGCGCCCTCCTGGTCTACGCCCACCGGAAGCGGGCGCGGGGGCCGGCCGCCGTGCTCCACGTCTCCGAGGTGATGGAGGAGCTCGGGGAACTCGTCCGGTCCGCGGGGGCCGAGGTCGCGGGGACCATCTTGCAGGCGGTGGACGCGGAGAACCCCGCCACGGTCGTGGGGAAGGGAGTCCTGGAGCGGCTGAAGACCGAGATCGGGGAACGGAAGGCCAACCTCGTGGTCTTCCAGAACCTCCTCAAGCCGAAGCAGCAGGCGCGGCTTACGGAAGAGCTCGAAGTGAAGGCCCTCGATCGCCGGGAAGTCATCCTCGACATCTTCGCCCAGCGGGCCCGCACGAAGGAGGGAAAGCTCCAGGTCGAGCTCGCCCAGCTCTCCTTCCGCCTCGGCCGGCTCGCGGGGGGCCGGAAGGAGTTGTCCCGGCTGGGGGGCGGGATCGGGACCCGGGGCCCCGGCGAGAAGAAGCTCGAGGAAGACCGGCGACGGATCCGCGCCCAGATCCGCCAGATCGGGCGGGAGCTGGAGACGGTGCGCAGGACCCGGACGCTGCATTACCGGAGGCGCCGGGAGGTGGGGTACCCCGTGGTGGCGCTGGTGGGGTACACCAACGCCGGGAAATCCACCTTGTTCAACCGGATGACGGGGGCGGAGGTCTACGTGGCGGACCAGCTCTTCGCCACACTGGACCCCACGGCGCGGAAGTTCCGCCTCCCTTCCGGAAAGGAAGCGATCCTGGTGGACACCGTCGGGTTCATCCACGACCTGCCGGCGGAGCTGCGGCTGGCGTTCCTGGCCACGCTGGAGGGGATCGGCGAGGCGGACCTGCTGGTCCACGTCGTGGACGGGAGCGCGGACGCGATGGAGAGCAACATCGCCGCGGTGGACGACATCCTTTCGGCCCTGTCGTTTCGCGAGAAGCCGACCCTGCTGGCCGCGAACAAACGCGACCTGTGCCACCCCGGCGCCCACGTCCCCGAGGGGGGGGTCCGGATCTCCGCGCGGACGGGGGAGGGGATTCCCGATCTTCTGTCGTCCATCGAGAGGGAGCTGTGCCTTTGCCGACCCGAAGAGACCGTTTCGACCAGGCCCGCCTGATCAACATCGCCAACGCGCTGACGGCGACGCGGGTGCTCCTGATACCCCTGTTCGCCTGGCTCCTGATCACCGACAAGGAGTTCGAGGCGTTGCTGGTGTTCGTGACCTGCGGCGCCACCGACGCCCTCGACGGCCTGCTGGCGCGATGGCTGCGTCAGCGGACGCTGGTGGGGGCCTACCTCGACCCGATCGCCGACAAACTCCTGATGGCCACCTCCTTCATCGTCCTCGCGTACGTCCGGATCGTTCCGAAATGGCTCGCGATCCTCGTGATCAGCCGGGACCTCTTCATCCTGGTGGGGAGTTTCCTGTACCTGCTCCTCCTCGACCGTACGGACATCCGGCCGACGCTCCTGAGCAAGATGAACACGGCGGTACAACTCCTGACGGTGACCTGCTTCCTCGCCGCCGCCGCGTTCCCGGAGTTCGCCGGGAGAATCGGGGCGGAGGAGGGGGCCTCGCTGTTCCGCGGCATGACGTACCTTTGCGCCGCCACCACCGCCGCGTCGGGCGTGCAGTACCTCTTCGTGGGGCTGCGGAAACTCTCCGGTGCGTGAGGCGAGGTCGGATGACCCCGCCGCCGGGGGGGTGAGGGTCGAATCCGTCGCCGCCGGGAGCCCCGCGCAGCGGGCCGGGATCCGGGCGGGGGACCGGGTCCTCTCCGTCTCCGGGCGGCCCGTCGAGGACCTTCTCGACCTCCACTTCCTGACCGCGAGGGCCCGTTTCACGTTGAGGTGGCGATCGTCTTCCGGGGCGGAGCAGGAGAGGGGGTTCCGCATCGCCGGGGCGCCGCTCGGGGTTTTTCCCGAGCCGATCCGCGTGCGGCGCTGCCGGAACCGGTGCATCTTCTGCTTCGTCCATCAGTTGCCCAAGGGGCTACGGCGTACCCTCTACGTCAAGGACGAGGATGTGCGCCTCTCCTTTCTGCATGGGCAATACGTCACCTTCTCCGACCTTTCGGATGACGAGATCGGGAAGATCCTCAAGTACCGGCTCTCCCCCCTCTACGTTTCGATCCACACCACCGACCCTGTGCTTCGGAAGCGGATGCTGGGGAACCCCGCGATCCGCGACGTCATGGCGACGATGCGGCTCCTGACCCGGCGGGGAATCGTCCTTCACGGCCAGATCGTCGTATGCCCCGGGGTGAACGACGGAGAGGAACTCGCCCGTTCCCTGCGGGAGTTGTCCACCCTGCGGCCGGGCCTGCGGTCGGTCGCGGTGGTGCCGGTGGGGCTGACGGCGCACCGGGCGGGACTCCCGCCGCTGCGGCCGGTGACCCGGGAGGAGGCGCGGGGAACCCTGGCCCTGCTTCGGGTGCTGCGGAAGGAGTTCGGGGCAGGGGGGGACGGGGAGCCTTTCGCGGTGGCGGCGGACGAGTATTGTCTGCTGGCGGGGGAACGGTTCCCGGGGCGGAGGTCGTATGGCTCCTTCGCGCAGATCGAAAACGGTGTGGGGCTGGTCCGCCGGTTCCTCGACGAGGCGGACGGCCTCTTCCGGCGGAACGTATGGCCCGGGAAAGCGGAAGGAGGGACTGTGGTGACGGGTCGATCCCCTTCACGCATCATCGCGAAATTCCTAGAGGAATTCTCCCGCCGCGCCATGGAGCGTTTCAACCTGGTCCCGGTGCGGAATCGCCTGATGGGGGAGAGCGTCACCGTCACCGGTCTTCTGGGCGGAAACGATATTGCGGAGGCCGTCGGGGGAAGGGTGAGGGGAACCCTGTACGTCCCCTCCGTGACGCTGCGGGACGCCGGGGACCTGTTCCTGGACGGCCTCTCCCCGGGAGAGCTCTCCCGCCGGACGGGAGCGGAAGTCCGGCTCTTCGCCCCCACCCCCCGCGGGTTCCTCGATGCGGTCTACGGACGGAAATCATCCATATAATCGTTGACATTTACCCGACCCGTCTGCTATTTTCAAAAGTCTTGATCGGTGCGCTACGGGCGATTAGCTCAGATGGTTAGAGTACCTGCTTGACATGCAGGGGGTCACTGGTTCAAGTCCAGTATCGCCCACCATTATTCCCCCCCGTCACGGCGCTCCCCGCGGACGGCACGTCGCCGGGCCGGCGGTGCGAGGGGAGGTTTTTTTTGTTCAGGAAACGGGATGGATGAGGCCAGGGTGACGCTGCTCGAGATGGCGAGGCGCGAGGGGAAGGCGAAGGTGGCGATCGCCGCCCGTGTGCAGGGGGCGGTGGTGGACCTCGCGCGCCCGGTTTCCGAGGGGGCGTCCGTCGAGTGGGTCCTCCCCGGCGATCCGGACGGGGTGGAGATCCTCCGCCACAGCACGGCGCACGTGATGGCCGCGGCGGTGAAGGAGCTCTTTCCGGGTGCCCGCATCACGATCGGGCCCGCCATCGAAAACGGCTTCTACTACGACTTCGACGTGGAAACGCCCTTCACTCCGGAGGACCTCGCGCGGATCGAGGAGCGGATGCGGGAGATCGTTTCGGCCGATCTTCCCTTCGTGCGCGAGGAAGCCACCAAGGAGCAGGCGCGGACGATGTTCCCCGGTGAGCCGTACAAGGAGGAGCTTCTCGCGGACATCCCCGAGGAGACGGTCTCCCTGTACCGCATGGGGAATTTCCTCGACCTCTGCCGCGGCCCCCACGTCCCTAACACCGGCCGGCTGGGCGCGTTCCGGCTGATGAGCACGGCGGGCGCCTACTGGCGGGGAGACTCGAAGAACCGGATGCTGACCCGGATCTACGGAGCCGCCTTCGCGACGAAGAAGGAACTGGACGAGCACCTGCGGATCCTGGAAGAGATCAAGAAGCGGGACCATCGGAAGGTGGGGAAGGAACTCGACCTCTTCAGCGTCACCGACGACATCGGGCCGGGGCTGATCCTGTGGCATCCCAAGGGAGCGACGGTCCGCGCGATCATGGAGAATTTCTGGCGGGAGGAACACGCGAAGGCCGGGTACGACCTCGTCTTCTCCCCGCACATCGCCCGCCTGGACCTGTGGCGCGTGAGCGGCCACGTGGACTATTACCGGCAGAGCATGTTCTCCCCCATCGACATCGAGGGGCAGGAGTACCAGCTCAAGCCGATGAACTGCCCGTTCCACATCCAGATCTACAACTCCCGGATGCGGTCGTACCGCGATCTGCCGATCCGGTACGCGGAGCTGGGCACGGTCTACCGGTACGAGCCGTCGGGGACGCTCCACGGGCTGCTGCGGGTCCGCGGCTTCACCCAGGACGACGCCCACCTGTTCCTGCGGCCGGACCAGCTGGACGAGGAGATCTTCTCCCTCCTCGACTTCACCCTGTTCGTGCTGCGCGCCTTCGGATTCGACCGGTACGACATCTACCTGTCCACCCGGCCGGAGAAGTACGCGGGTTCCCTCGAGCACTGGGACCTCTCCGAGGCGGCGCTGAAAAAAGCCCTCGAGCGGAAGGGGCTCCCGTACGCGGTGGACCCGGGCGAAGGGGTGTTCTACGGGCCGAAGATCGACATCAAGATCAAGGACATGCTGGGTCGCTCCTGGCAATGCTCCACGATCCAGGTGGACTTCAACAACCCCGAGCGGTTCGACGCGACCTATATCGGGGAGGACGGGGAGGCGCACCGGGCGATCATGATCCACCGGGCGCTGATGGGGTCCCTCGAGCGGTTCTTCGGGGTGTTGGTGGAGCATTACGCGGGCGCGTTCCCGACGTGGCTCGCCCCCGTGCAGGCCGACGTGCTGCCGGTGACGGAGCGGCAGAACGACTTCGCGAAGGAGGTGGTGGCCCGGCTCAAGGCCGCGGGCTTCCGCGCCGAGGGCGACTACCGGAACGAGAAGTTAGGCTTCAAGGTCCGCGAGTCCCAGCTTTCCAAGGTTCCCTATGCGCTCGTCGTGGGCGAGCGCGAGGCGTCGCAGCAACTGGTCACCCCGCGGCGGCGGGGGGGCGAGCAGCTCCCCCCCATGAGCGTCGAGGCGTTCCTCGACCGGCTCCGCGGGGAAACGGTCAACCGGACAGAGTAAAGGAGGACGTCATCGCCAAGGAATCCCGAACCAACGAGCAGATCCAGGTGCCGGAGGTGCGCCTGGTAGGCGCCGAGGGAGAGCAGCTCGGCGTGGTGAACACGTCGGAGGCGCTCCAGCGCGCCCGCGCCCTCGACCTGGACCTGGTGGAGGTGGCCCCCATGGCCGCCCCGCCGGTGTGCCGGATCATGGATTACGGGAAGTTCAAGTACATCACGAGCAAGCGGGAGCAGGAGGCGAGGAAGAAACAGACGGTCATCCAGGTCAAGGAGATCAAGGTACGTCCCAAGACCGAGGAGCACGACCTGAACACCAAGCTCAAGCACATCCGCCGCTTCCTGGACGAGGGGGACAAGGTCAAGGTGACCGTCCGGTTCCGCGGGCGGGAGCTGGCCTACGCCTCCCAGAGCGGCTTCGAGGTGCTCAAGCACATCGTGGAGGCCATCGCGGACATCTCGAAGGTGGAGTCCGCGCCGAAGATGGAGGGGAAGACGATGATGACGATCGTCGCACCCACAGCCCCGAAGAAAAAGCCCGTCGGGGGAGCGGCCAAGCCGGCACCCGCCCCCCCGCCGGCGGAAAAACAGGAGGGATAGGGAGATGCCGAAGATGAAGTCGAACCGGGGCGCGAGCAAGCGCTTCCGCGCGACCGGGGGCGGCGGGATCAAGCGCGCCAAATCCGGGAAGAGCCACATCCTGACCTCGAAAGACCGGAAGCGGAAGCGGGGGCTTCGGAAGTCGGCGCTCGTCCACACGACGAACGAGAAGTCGATCCGTCGGCTGCTGCCGTATCTGTAGACCGGGACCATCCGAAGAACGGAGATAGAGGGGACACGCCATGCCTCGCGTAAAGAGAGCGGTACATTCGCACAAGAAACGCCGCAAGGTCCTGAAGCTCGCCAAGGGGTTCCGGGGCGGGCACGGGAGGCTGCTGCGGTCGGCCAAGGAGGCCGTCGCGCGGGCCCTCCGGTACGCCTACCGCGACCGCCGGGTGAAAAAGCGGGAGTTCCGGGCCCTCTGGATCACCCGCGTCAACGCCGCGGCCCGGGAGAACGGGCTCTCCTACAGCCAGTTCCTCTTCGGCCTGAAGAAGGCGGGCGTCGAGGTGGACCGCAAGATTCTCGCGGACCTCGCGGTGAACGACGCCGGCGGTTTCCGGGTCCTCGCCGAAAAAGCCAAAGCTGCACTGGCGTAGGGGGCTCTGGGGTTGCCCGGATCCACCGAGCCGATCGGAAGATTGCGGGAGGAGGGACTCGCCGCCCTCGCGGCCGCCCGCAACGAGAGCGACCTCCTGGAAGCCAAGGGACGCTTCTTCGGCAAGAAAGGGGCCCTCTCCGAGATCCTGAAGGGCGTCGCCGGGCTCCCTCCCGAGGAACGCAAGGCCGTGGGGGCCGAGGCGAACCGCGCGCGCGCCGATCTCGAGGCGGATTTCGAGGCCCGTCTTTCGGAAGTCCGCGAGAAGGAGCGGCTCGCCCGGGAAGGGCGGGACCGCCTCGACGTCACCCTGCCCGGAAGGGCGCTCCCGCCCGGCCACCGGCATCCCATCTCCAGGACCATGGCGGACATCATCGCCGTCTTCCGTCGCCTGGGCTTCTCTGTCCAGGGCGGCCCGGACGTGGAGAAGGACTACTACAATTTCGAAGCCCTCAACTTTCCCCCGGAGCACCCCGCGCGGGACATGCAGGACACCTTCTACGTGGATTCGCGGGACGGCGACCTCGTCCTGCGCACCCACACCTCTCCGATCCAGATCCGGACGATGGAGAAGTCGAAGCCGCCCGTACGGATCATCGCTCCCGGCGCGGTCTACCGGTCCGATTCGGACATCACCCACTCCCCCATGTTCCACCAGGTGGAGGGTCTGGCGGTGGACCGGGACATCACGTTCGCGGACCTGAAAGGTCTGCTCACCGAGTTCTGCCGGATGACGTTCGGCCCCGGCAAGCCGCTCCGGTTCCGGCCGAGCTACTTCCCCTTCACCGAACCGTCCGCCGAGGTGGACATCCGGTGCGTCATCTGCGGCGGCTCCGGGTGCCGCGTCTGCAAGGAAACCGGGTGGCTGGAGATCCTCGGCGCGGGAATGGTCGACCCCGCCGTCTTCGGGTTCGTGGGATACGACCCGGAGGAGTACACCGGCTTCGCCTTCGGGATGGGCGTCGAGCGCATCGCCATGCTGCGGCACGGCGTCGCCGACATCCGACTCTTCTTCGAGAACGACATCCGGTTCCTCTCGCAGTTCTGACCGCGGGGGGAAGGAGACGCGCCCGTGAAGATCCTGTATTCATGGCTCCGGGAGTTCATTCCCACCCGCCTGACGCCCGCCGAGATCCAGGAGGCGCTCACGATGGCGGGGGTGGAGGTCTCCTCGTGCCGGTTTCTCGGCGAAGGGCTCGACCGGGTCGTCACCGCGAGAATCCTCGAGATGGGGCCGCATCCGAACGCCGAGCGCCTCTCCGTTTGCCGGGTGACGGACGGGACGGAAACGTTCGGAATCGTCTGCGGGGCGAGGAACATGAAGGCGGGGGACGCGGTGGCGCTCGCGAAGGTCGGCGCGAAGCTCCCCAACGGCGTCGAGATCCGGAAGGCGAAGATCCGGGGGCAGGCCTCCGAGGGGATGCTCTGCTCGGAGCAGGAGTTGAAACTCGCCGAAGAGTCCCCGGGGATCCTGATCCTCCCGCCGGACACCCGTCCGGGGGAGCCGCTCGCCGCAGCCCTGGGGCTCTCGGACTGGCTTCTCGAGGTGGAGATCACCCCCAACCGCGGAGATTGCCTGAGCGTCCTGGGCGTGGCCCGCGAGGTGGCCTCCGTCACCGGGGAGCAGCTGGTCCTGCCGGACGCTTCCTTCCCGGAGGACGGAGAGCCGATCGGGTCGCTCGTCCGCATCGACGTGTCGGACCCCGCGCTGTGCCCCCGGTACACCGCGCGGGCGGTGACGGACGTCGCGATCGGCCCCTCCCCCGACTGGATGCAACGCCGCCTCTCCCTGTGCGGCATCCGGCCGATCAACAACGTGGTGGACGTGACGAACTACCTGCTTCTCGAAACGGGGCAGCCGATGCACGCCTTCGATCTCGACCGGTTGCGGGGGCGGCGGATCGACGTGCGGGCTCCCGGGAAGGCGATGGCGTTCGTCACCCTGGACGGCTCGGAGAGGAAGATCGAGCCGGAGACGCTCCTGATCTGGGACGGCGAGGGGGCCGTGGCCGTGGCGGGGGTGATGGGGGGGCAAAACAGCGAAGTCACCGACGGCACGACGCGTGTTCTTTTCGAGAGCGCCCATTTCGCTCCTGCGTCGATCCGGCGCACTTCGCGCCGGCTGGGGCTCGCCAGCGAGTCGTCGTACCGGTTCGAGCGGGGAGTGGACCCGGCGGGGACCCTGTATGCCGCGGACCGGGCGTTGGCGCTGCTTTCCCGCATCGCGACCGCGCGGGCAGCGAAGGGGGTCATCGACGTGGGCGGCGGAACGTCGTTCTCCCGGGAGGTTCCGTTCCGTCCCGCGCGGGCGAGCCGCGTGGTCGGCAAGGAGTATTCCCCCGATGCGTGCCGGGCGATCTTCGCACGTCTGTCCTTCCCTGTCGGGGAGGCAGGGGCGGGGGAGTGGCGGGTGACGGTCCCGCCCTACCGGTTCGACCTCGAGCGGGAGATCGACCTGGTCGAGGAAATCGCCCGTCTTTCGGGATACGACGGGGTCCCGACGACGTATCCCGAGGCGAAGGCGCCGGAATTCTCGGACGACGACCGGCTCGTGGACGGCACCGAGCGGGCATGCGAATTCCTGGTCGGCCACGGCTTCTCCCAGGCGGTGAACTTTGCCTTCGTGTCCGGGCGGCGGCTTTCGAAGCTCGGCGGCGCTTTGGGGTTCGACCCCGGGGACGCGGTGTGCTTGCGGAACCCGATCTCCGAGGACACGACCGTGATGCGTCCCCACCTGCTGACGGGTCTTCTGCAGAACGTGGCGGACAACGTCCGGCGATTCGTGGAAGACGTCCGGCTGTTCGAATCCGGGAAAGCGTACGGGAAGTCGTACGTCGAAGGGCATTACGAGGAGTCGCGTCTGGGGCTGATCCTCTGCGGACGGAGACACCCGGCGGGGTGGACCGGGGGACCGGTTCCCGTGGACTTCTACGACCTCAAGGGGATCGTGGAGGCGATGCTGCTGCACCTTGGCGCGGCCCCGCTGCACATGGTTCCCACGCGCCTGCGCCCGTTCCTGGAGGATGGGAAGGCCGCGGACGTGCTGCGGAACGGCGAGGTGATCGGCTGGCTCGGCTCCGTCCGCCGGGAGTTGCTGGCGGAGTTCGAGGTGGGTGGTCCCGTTTTCTATGCGGAAATCCGTATTCAGGCCGCGTTGGCCGCTCCGCCCGCGACAGGTTCGCATCGACCCTTGCCGAAGTTCCCGCCCGTCTTCCGGGACGTGGCGTGCGTATTCCCTTCCGGAGTCCCCGTGGGCGACATCCTTGCGATGGTGAAGGAAGTCGCGCCGGAGGTGGAGGAGGCAGGGGTCTTCGACGTGTTCACGGGAGATAAGATCGGGGAGGGGAGGAAAAGCGTCGCCATCCGGGTGAAGCTTCAACCCTCCGACAGAACCTTGACGGACTCCGAGGTTCATAGTATACAAACCAAGATAGTAAATTTATTGGAGAATCGGTTCGGGGGAAGAATTCGAACCTCGTGAGGGGCCGGGAGGAGGCGCCATGACGAAGGCGGATCTGGTCGAGATCGTTTACGAGAAGATCGGGGGGCTCTCGAAGAAGGAGTCGCAGGACATCGTCGAGGCCATCTTCGAAACGATGAAGGCCAGCCTAAAGGAGGGGGAGAAGATCAAGATCTCCGGCTTCGGCAATTTCACCCTCCGCGACAAGCGCCCCCGCAAGGGCCGCAACCCGCAGACCGGCGACGACATCCAGATCACCGCGCGGCGCGTGCTGACATTCCGGCCCAGTCAGATCCTGAAGTCCTACATCAACGAAGTCAAACCCTCGTAACCCATCGGGGAAGGCGTGGCGGCCCTCCAGATCCCGGACAAGTTCTACTTCAAGATCGGCGAAGTAAGCCGGATCTTGAATGTAAAGCCGTACGTTCTCCGTTTTTGGGAAACGGAATTCGGGATATCCCCATCGAAAAACCGGTCCCAGCACCGCGTGTACAAACGGCAGGAAGTGGACACGCTTCTGGAGATCAAGCGGCTTCTCTACGACGAGCGGTTCACGATCGAGGGGGCGCGGGCGAAACTGAAGGAGCGCTCGAAGGAGAGGCATCAGCTGAAACTGGAGTTGGAGAGGAACCCGTTCAGGGTCGAGCTGCAGAAAGTGCGGAAAGAGCTGGACAAGATTCGCGCGATACTTAAATAGGGAACCTTCAGCCGCCCGGAATACCAAACGAATCACGAGCACAGGAAAGGCAGGGACGGGGCACGCATGTCGCTTGAGCGCGGGGACCGTCCCTGGGGGTATTATCTGGTCCTGCACGAGGATTCCGGGTACAAGGTGAAGCAGTTCGTCGTCCGCCCCGGGAAACGGCTGAGCCTTCAGCGCCACCGGTTCCGCACCGAGCACTGGCAAGTGGTCCGGGGCGAGGCCGCCGTGACGCGCGGAAACGAATCGCTGCGGCTCTCCCCCGGGCGGCACGTCGAAATCCCTCTCGGAGCGCTCCACCGCGTGGAAAACGTGGGGGACGAGGACCTCGTCATCATCGAAGTCCAGATGGGGGAGTACGTCGGAGAGGACGACATCGAGCGGTTCGCGGACGACTTCGGCCGCGCCGGCGCGCCGGGCGGCGAACCCCAGAAATGACGTGACAACCCCCGCCTCGTCCGGTAGAATTTCACCCTTACGGATCGGGACGTAGCGCAGCCTGGTAGCGCACCTGCATGGGGTGCAGGGGGCCGCTGGTTCAAGTCCAGTCGTCCCGACCAGCTAAGTGTAAGGGGTTGCGGGGTTTTTCCCGCAGCCCCTTTTTTCGTGTTTTTATGTAATGCACTATTTGTTGCAGATTTGTAGCAGGTGGCCCCGTTGTAGGTCGAGGAGAGCTTTTCTATCGCTTCCCGCTTGTGCTCTGGCGCCAGGTGAGAGTATCGCTTTGTCATCGCCGCCGTCGTGTGCCCCAGGACCTCTCCGACGGTCTTCATCGGTACGCCCGCCATGGCCAGGTGCGAGGCGGCCGGTTGCCGGGGATTGTGGAAAAGGAAAACGGTGATCCAAACCGGAAAGTTTTCTGTCCCACCGGGTGAGACGATCGGGAGTTTTTTCGAAGGGTCGTATGACATTGTCGCCACCTCTGAGAGTGGTTCCGATCTGAAAACTCTGGAGGAGGGGAGCGGTCGGAATCTGACATATTCAGCGACAACCCGTCGGCCGCTACCTGTTTCCCTTGAAGGTGGGTTCACATCAACGGTCCTGCGTGCGCTTTTTCCCTCCCTCTTTTTTTTACCGTGCGAATGTAGCTAATCTTTAAAAGGCAATGCACGGAATGTAATAAAGAATGGGAAAATACGATAAAATATCTCAGGTCACATTCCGAGGAAAATCAGATGCTTATGTTATTGTTGACAGAATCCACGCTTCGAATTTCACGTAAGCCGGCAAGATGCAGTCTGGCATGTTCGGTGCGAACAACAGCAAGGATGGAATATAAAGGATCTGGGAACTCATGAGAAATATACGATTTGAATCGATGGCGGAGGTGGCAAGTAGTGTGTCTTGATGCAGAACATGAACGGTCGGAGGATGTGTGCTCGCGAATAATCGGAGCGATCCCCAGGCGAATAACCCTCTTATGAAATTCTCGATTGTTTCAGGGCTAGGGGCGCCGCTCAGATGATCCTATCTAGTACCGGAATGCAACAAGATAGCCATGCCATTCGTGTTGCACGCACGATGGAGGAAGTCGAGGCACTGCGCCCGCATTGGGAACGGATGCAAAAGAACCCCAATGCGGACATCGACTATTATCTGACGGTTATCGGCGTACGGCCCTGGGTTATCGGGCCTTACGTCCTCGCGCTATACAAAGGCGGCCAACCAACCGCAATTCTAGCCGGGCGGCTATCCGACGAAAGATTGAATATCAGCTTCGGTTATCGAACGCTTTATAGCCCCCGCGCGAGATGCCTGACAATTGTCTACGGCGGTGACCTGGGCGATTGCTCGGAGGAAAATAGCGCGCGCTTTATCGCCCATTTGAGAGAGCGGCTCCTGCATCGTGAATTTGATTTGGCAATGTTTAGTTTCTTGCGTATCGAAAGCCCGCTATATCGCCAAGCGCTGCAAGGAGGGCGGTTTTGGCAGCGCGATCATTATCCTGTGGCCAATGCGCACTGGCGCATCACACAACTTAGCTCGTACGACGCATTTCTCCGCGGGCGTAGTAAGAATACACGCAAGAACTTGAAAAAATGGCCCAAGCGCCTAGAGACAGAGTTCGACGGTGGGCGACTGCGTGTGCAATGGCGAATGCGCACTGAAGAGTTGCCATCATTGTTTGCCGAGATGGAATCGATTGCCAGTCAGACCTATCAGCGAGGGCTGGGTGCTGGGTTTCACGCGGGCGAAGAGTCGCGCCGATTATTGACGCTAGCAGCAGAACGCGGCTGGTTGCGAGCTTGCGTTCTATACGCTGATGAAAAACCCATCGCTTTTTGGGACGGATTTCAATATGGCGCGACGTATTTTGGCAACACCAACGGCTATTTGCCTGCGTACCGCGAATACCGTCCGGGCCATTACGTGCTCTTGAAAACGATCGAGCGTCTATGCGAAGACCCGGATGCGCAGGTGATGGATTTCGGCTTCGGCGATGCAGAATACAAGCGCGAATTGTGCGACGAGCGCGTGGAGGAAGCGTCGGTTTACCTTTTTGCGCCGACCTTTAAGGTGCTGTGGATCAATTTCATCCGGACTGCAATTCTTTGCACTAACCAATTCGCGCAATGGCTTCTAAGCAAGTCCCCGTGGATGGCCAAGCTAAAGAAGAAATGGCGGCAAAGATTGACTCCAGCACGTGAGGATGCGTGAGTGTTCCAACTCATAGAAAGTGGCACACAGAGTTTCGGGCGTTTAAGGTACGGATCGGGGCTTTCGGAAGAGAGATTTGCAAGGTATTACCGGCGTGAGCTCATTTAACCCTTCCTCGGTGAGTTCCCTCACCGAGTCGGCGAAGTTCTGCAATAGCGGTGCGTGGTCCACCATCGAACCTCTTCAACTCCATCTGCAGGGGGATTCACATCTACGGTATTGAGTGAGGTTTTTGCCTCCCTCTTTATTTCCGTCCGAATGTAGCTAATTATTTTCGGGCAATGCACGAAATGACATATATTCGCAAAATACGATAAAATAGCAAATGTTGCATAGGAACGCACGAGGGGTTACGAGATACGCTCTCGTAGCCCCTTTTCCGTTGAAGGGGGAACATCGTGGATAGCGACGGCCCGGTCATTCTCGTCTCGAACGACGACGGCGTCCGGTCCGAGGGAATCGAGGCGCTCGCCGAGGCGCTAAAAGCCTTGGGGACGGTCTACGTCGTCGCGCCCGACCGGGAGCGTTCCGCCGCCAGCCACTCCCTGACCCTCACGCACCCGCTGCGGGTGGAGAAGCTCGGACCCCGGGTCTACTCCGTGGACGGCACGCCCACCGACTGCGTGAACCTCGGAGTGAACGGGATCCTGCGGGGAAAGAAGATCGTGCTCCTGGTTTCCGGGATCAACAAGGGGGCGAACCTCGGGGACGACCTCACCTATTCCGGCACCGTCGCCGCCGCCATGGAGGGGACCCTCCTCGGGATTCCCTCCATCGCCGTGTCACTCGTCACGCGGAGCCGGTTCCGTTTCGACGTGGCGGCGGAGGTTGCGCTCGAGGTGGGCCGGAAGATCCTGCGGAAAGGGCTTCCCGAAGATACGCTCCTCAACGTGAACGTCCCCAACCTGCCGAAGGAGGAGATCCGGGGGGTGCGCATGACCCGGATGGGGAAGCGGGTCTACGGCGACGTCATCGTGGAGAAGCGGGACCCCCGCGGGCGGAAATATTTCTGGATCGGGGGCGACCACCTTGCGAGCGAGGAAGTGCCGGGCTCGGACCTCGAGGCGATCGACGAGAACCACGTCTCCATCACCCCGATCCACCTCGACCTGACGAACTACACGGCGCTGCGCGCCCTGCGGAAGTGGACGTGGTGAGGGAGGATCTCCTCCGGCACCGGATGGTGGAGGAGCAGATCCGTGCCCGCGGGGTGCGCGACGAGCGGGTGCTCTCCGCGATGGAGGAGGTGCCCCGGCACCGGTTCGTCCCGGCGGGGTTGCAGGACAGCGCGTACGACGACGGACCCCTTCCCATCGGGGAAGGACAGACGATCTCGCAGCCCTTCATCGTGGCGGAGATGACCCAGGCGCTCCGTCTTTCGGGAACGGAGAAGGTGCTGGAGATCGGGACCGGCTCGGGGTACCAGACGGCGATCCTGGCGATGCTCTGCCGCGAGGTGGTGACGGTGGAGCGGCTGGGCTCCCTCTCCGATGCGGCCCGGAAGCGGCTCGATGCCCTCGGGATATCGAACGTCGCGTACGTCGTCGGCGACGGGTCGCTGGGCTGCCCCGAGCGGGGCCCCTACGACCGGATCCTCTCCGCCGCCGCCTCGCCCGACGTTCCCGACCCCTGGATCGAACAGCTCGCCGAGGGCGGCACCGTCGTGCTCCCCATGGGCAGCCGCTACGAGCAGGTCCTCGCCCGCGTCACGAAGCGCGAGGGAAGGACGCACACGGAGCTTCTCGGAGGATGCCGCTTCGTCCCCCTCATCGGGGCCTACGGGTTCCGGGAGTGACCTCGCGGCGGCTCGCCGCGGCCGTCCTCCTCGGCCTGCTCCTTTGCGGCTGCGGCGCCTCCCGGACGGCCCGGCGGCCTGCCCCCGACGGGAAACCGTGGCTTTCACCGCAAGGCGGCGCGCCGCTGCCCGATGCGGCGGAGCGGCTCGCGCGCGCGCGGTTCCGCTCCCCGGTCGAGGGGACCGTCTCCGACCGGTTCGGCGGAAGGGGAGGGGGCCGGCACGCGGGGGTGGACATCCTCGCTTCCGGGGGTACCGAGGTTCGCGCGGCGGCGCAGGGGATCGTCGTGTACGCAGGCGACGGAATGCGCGGGTACGGGAACGCCGTCGTCCTCGACCACGGGGAAGGCGTGACGACGCTGTACGGACATTTGGAGGCGATTCGTGTAGAATCTGGCGATGCCGTTCCGGACGGTGCCGTGATCGGCGCGGTCGGCCGGACCGGGAACGCCACGACATACCACCTGCACTTCGAGATCCACGTGGACGGAGTGCCTGTGGACCCCCTGGCGCATCTCACGTCCTGAGGAGAGCGGTGCCGACGAGCGAACTGAAAAAACGGATCCGGAACGTTCCGGACTTCCCGAAGAAGGGGATCCAGTTCAAGGACATCACGACCCTGCTGTCCGACCCGGCCTCCTTCCAGCAGGCCATCGACCTGATGGCGCACCGCCACTT
>Ga0031653_10000048_pt1 | contig 17494 bp, 16 predicted proteins | sample FrelakmetBRP12BR_FD_55210 | JGI IMG/M metagenome (GOLD analysis project Ga0031653, IMG submission 55210) | Freshwater lake sediment microbial communities from the University of Notre Dame, USA, for methane emissions studies - BRP12 BR | ecosystem: Environmental > Aquatic > Freshwater > Lake >... | reverse complement strand
ATGACGCAGCGGACTGAAGCATGGGAAAGCTTTCGTTTGCGCAATATTGTAGAAAGAGAGCCCCATGCTTAAAAAACTCCTTCTATTCTTTCTGTGTCTGACCGGGGTGGGACTCTTCATGGTCAGTTGTGCAACGCTTCCACCCCGTCCTGAGCCTGAACCTTTGCCTCAACCCTCTTCTGAGCCGGTCCCTCCCCCCCTGATCCCTATGAACGTGCGAATCTTCCCTGATTTCGTCGCCCTGATCGCCCAACCAGGGGAAACGCTCTCTTCTCTTGCATCGAAATATCTGAACGATCCTTCTATGGATTGGTTTATCGCTGAGTTTAATGGGATCGCCTCCTTAACCCCAGGGCAGGAGGTGATCATTCCTCTTCTTCCTCATGGAAAAGGCGGCCTGTTTTTAAAAGGCTATCAAGCTGTTCCAATCATTTCCTACCACAAATTTTCGAAAGACAAGGCGGATGTCCTGACGGTAACAGAGAGCGCTTTTGCAGAACAGATGAAATTCTTAAAAGAGAATGGATATCGGGTTATCACCCTCGATGAATTTTTCGATTTCATCGATTTTAAGCGCCCTATCCCTAAGAAATCGGTGGTGATCACCATTGATGACAATTGGAATTCTGTTTATGAGATCGCTTTCCCCATATTGAAGCGGTATGGGTATCCGGCCACCTTATTTGTCTACACGGACCTCATTCTCCAGGGACGGAAAACGTTAAACTGGGATCTTCTCGTCCAAATGTCAAAGAATGGCATTGACATACAAGGCCACACTAAAAGCCACAGAAACCTGAACAAAAGGGAGGGTCAAGAATCTTTCAGGGAGTATTTCGAAGCAGTTAAAAAAGAATTGACTGAATCTGCTGAAATAATTCGAAAGCGACTCAATAAAGACGTGAAATATTTAGCCTACCCCTATGGTGAAACAAATCCCCTCATTATTGCCCTCCTGATGAAACTGGGCTACCGTGGGGCGTTCACGGTGGAAAGAGACAGTAACCCTTTTTTCATACATCCCTACAGAATTAACCGCTCCATGATTTACGGCACCTTCAATTTAAGAGAGTTTGAAAGTAATCTGAATTATTTTAATGATAAAATGCTCCGTTAAAAGAGGAAACCTTTGTGGCTTAAACCCCATTATTTAAGCATCGTGATCCTCTTGTCCCTTGGGTGCGCTGTTCAACGCTCTGTTGACAAAACCTCCTTGGGGGAAACATATCCCCCTCCGGCGCCTTCGCTCCGTCAAGAGACGGCCGTAGAAAAAGACCCCTTTCGGGGCTTCCCTAAAAAATATTATTTGGAAGCGATCAAGTTGGAGAAGAGTGGAGAATTCCCCAAGACCCTTTTTTATTGGAGAGTGGTGAAAAGCTTCACTCCCCATGATCAAGCGGCTTCCGAGAAAGTACGATTGGGGGAGACCTGGATTCGAAGGGAAGCAGAAAACCATTTTTTAAAAGGGTTAGAACACTTCAAACAGAATTCAGTCCAAGAGGCGCGNAAAGAATTCCTCATCGCCCTTGCTTATAACCCCGAACATCATCAGGCTTTGGATTATCTAAAACATAAATTAAACGAGCCCGTCTGGACAATTTATGAAGTCAAAAAAGGCGACACCATGAGAAAAATCTCTCAGGAGATTTATAAAGATCCCGAAAAGGACTTCCTGATCGCGTATTTCAATAATCTGGATAGCCAGGACCCATTAAGACCTGGAATGACTCTCAAGCTTCCTATCCTCGCCCCAGCATGGATGGCCAAGAAGGTTCCCTCTGAAGAGATACTTCATAAGACCCCTGTCCCATCAAAACCCCTCAAACTGGATGCATCGTTACAAGAACAAGCTGATGTCCATTACGCAAAGGGAATTAAATATTTCCTTTCTGAAGAGCTGGAGAAGGCAATTGAACAATGGGAAGAGACGTTACGAATAANCCCAAACCATCCAAACGCAAAGAGAGACCTCCCAAGGGCTCGCAACTTGCTGAAGAATTTGAGGAAGCTACCCTAAGGACGTTCCTCCCACTTGACCCAGCCCAACAAAAGATTTTTAAAAATCTTTCTCCAAAANCCAGCAGTCCCTTTTTTTCACACCTTCTTCTGGGGGATTGCGACTCTCATAAATTTATCATTGACACCCAAGCCTGTTTTTTCTATATTTTTTTCAAGCCAATAAGAAATGAAGGAGATGCCTGATGAACAAAATAGGGGAGGATACCATGGAAACCGAGCATCTTGAAAAGCGTTTTGGGATTTTGTCTGTGGAAAAAGGATTTGTCACTGCAGATTATGTCATTGAGGCATTGAGAATTCAGGTGATCGAGGATATGCAAAAAGGGAAACACAGACTGATTGGTCGAATATTTTTGGAGCAGGGATTGATGACCATCTCGCAGATAGACGAAGTGCTTGCATCCATAGGAAAAGGCCTGCCNTTATTNAAAGAGCATTGAAAGTCCCCCCCTATCANCTATCTTGCCTCCGAAAANTTCTTCATTCAACCAGGCCATTCCTTGAGGAATTTGATCNGATCATTCTCACCAGTTCAATTCAAATTCCACTTTTTCTTGGGAAGGTAACATCTGCCGGGAAGGTTCGACGACTATCTTAACGATTATGGGTTGTCCGCCTTTTTGTCTGTTTACAGAAATTTCGAGAGAATTAGGAATGAGAGCTCCTGACCTTTCCCAAAATAAGGAAAAGGCTTTTTTTAAATTCTGTTCAAGGAGACCGGGGTCAAGATCTTTTTCAAAATGATCCTTACACCAGAAGAGGAAACGGGTGATCCTGGAAAGAAAAAGCTGATAGCCCAGGGAGCTTCCTCCCGAAGTTGTCTCTTTTGGAATAAAAGCAAAATCTTTGTTGAGCGGTGAAACCAGGGGGGTGATCCCTCCCCGGATGAACTGGCCGATTCGCTCATCACTGAAATTTGTCTCTGTGGGGATGGATCTGTTAGCATCGACCAAATGGAGAGCCAAATCACCCAATCTCATGTTCTGCCATTCTGTAAATCGGGTTGGCCAGCCCGTCTTATGAAGACTTTGGAGAACCAGGCTCCCTGCGGCCCAGACCGGACTGACCCAAAGAAAGCCTGATTCATCGAAACGAACCCACTTGGGTCGATGATCCGGACCATAGGGATAGCGGACTAAAAAACGATTGCAGGTGAGGACCATCCATTTTGCAGACGGAAGTCCTTTGAGCCGGCGCCATTTGGCAAAGGCCGGTTCATCAAAATAGTGCGGCAGGAAAGGGAGTCTCCCGAGTTCCTCCCACTGATTGAGATAAAGAAACTTGGGGGTAATCCAGCAAAGGCAAGGAGTCAGAAGGGTTTCCGAAAAGAGAGCCACCTTCTCTAAGAGATCAAGACTTCTTGGAGATTGATCAAAGGGAAGATCGAACAGGATCAGGGAAGGAAGATCTTCGACCAAACAGGGCAAGAGATGATTCAGCGTCTCTTCAAGCGAATCGAGGGAGACGGGGACGAACTCGAAAGTGATGTTTTCATCCGCTCCCTTCTGCTTCATAAGAAATTGAAGTCCCTGCCAGGTCGATTCCAGATTTCTAAAATCAGGATCTGAAAAGACCTGTCCCAGGATCTGTTGAAGGACAAGGTTCATCTGGGTAGCAAAGGGTTGGCTCCCCGGAGGAGAAGCCGGGCCTTCTCCTGGCATGGCAATCATCTTTAATATGTCATCCACAGGGCTTGAAATTTCTTCCCTCGCCCTGGTGGGTTCAAATCTGATCTCCACGGGAAGACCCGGCCATTTCTTAAGGCGCTGATAAATCTCCTCCTCAGCGAGACCTCTGGTCTTCGATTCTTCGGCAAATTTTCTCGCCTCTAAAAGATTTTTCAGAGACGGATGGTTCTCGATGAGGGAATCGGGATGGAAGTCTTTAAATCTTTTTAAGTCGAGGGACAGGTGATCCCATCGGCAGAGATTCTGCGGGAGAGAGATGGAGAGCGAGAGATTGAGCTTCTCCATAACCTGATCCGGATGATTCTGATCAACCCGAATCGGCTCCTGAAGATGATTCTTTTTCTCTTGGAGCGTGAATGGTCCTAAGGCCAACACCTTAAAAGGCAATGAGGGACTCTGCATGGTGACCTCCTGTGGAGGATGGGTAGGTTGATCTCTTTCAGGATTTAAATATCTTCTTAAATTTAGAAGAAATGGATTTCTTTTCAGCCACCGCTCCGGTCTTTTCAGAAGATTCAAGGGGTTTCTCTTCCTGAGCCTCCTCGATCTCGCCCAGACGGCCCTCTCCAAAAAACCGAAAGACAGGTCCCTGGGGACTTAAGGCCAGTTCGTCGTTGGGTTTCAGGGGAGCTTCAAATCCGACAGGCTGGTGATTGATACGGACCAATTGCTGACCGGTCAGATCCTTAACCCGGTATTGATCCTGGCCGAAGAAGATCTGGGCATGCTGATCAGAGAGGGCCGGATGATCCATAGGGTACTCGCACTTCGGGCTCTTTCCAATGGTGATGGGGAGTTGTTTAAAGGAACGAATCGTGGGACCATATTGGATGATGAGGGAGGCTTTGACAGGTTGGACCGAAACTTCAGGAGTCTCCGCCCTTTCCGATGAAACCCGCTGAGGTTTTTCCTCCGGGGGATGCTTCGGTTGCAAAAACGACTCCGCCTGACGCGGCTCCATGCGCATCTTCTTCTCGGGTTCCCGGAGAGGTTTAGCCGGAGGGGCTTCCTTCTCTACTAAACCTTCTTCCATCTGTGTGAGAAAACTGACCTGAGGTCCTACTTCTCCAAACATCAGGACATCACCGTCTTTGAGGAAAGCTTCCTTCACCTTTTTCCCATTCACAAAGGTGCCATTGGCGCTATGGTCAATCAGTTTGAATTGATTTCCTTCTCTGACGATCTCAGCATGTTGACGGGAGATATGGGTGAGGTCTGAAGAGAAACGGAGATGGCAGGAGGGGTGTCGGCCGATGGAGATTGACGCACCATAAAAACCAGACTCTTTCCCACTGAGGGGCACAGGGCCTTTGATATGAAAAAGTTGAACAACGATCACGGGAGGCTGTTTCATTTCTCTGATCTAGACTATACTAAAAGTTTTTCAGGGTCAAGAAAAAATAATTGCTCAATGGGGGATAATTTTTGTATAATAAGCCATGCTTAAAATCGGATCTTACGGCACATCCGACCTCGGCTTGAAACGAACCAATAATGAAGATGCCTTTGTTGTAAGCCCGGAGATGAATCTCTTCGTCGTTGCCGATGGCATGGGAGGAGCGGCAGCCGGAGAGGTGGCCAGTCAAATTTTTATCGATACTGCCCTAGAAGTCTTTTCCCGGGTAGAAGGTCATTCGGAGCAGGAGGTCCTCGAAGGGGTCCAGGAGACCTTCCGGCTCTCAAACGAGAGAATCCTCAACCATGTCGTTCAAAATCCCCATCATCAGGGAATGGGATGCACGGCAGAACTGATGACCTTCACAGGCCAAAACCATGTTCTGGGCCATGTTGGAGATAGCCGCGCCTATCTTTTTAGAAGAGGCCAACTGAGACAACTGACCCGCGATCACTCCCTGGTTCAGGATCAGGTTGAACAGGGTCTCCTGGCTCCGATCGAGGCCAGGAAACATTCATTGCGCAATGTGATTTTAAGGGCTGTTGGAATCGATGAAACCTTAGCGTTGGACTTGCTGAGGGGCAAGAGTTATCCAGGTGATGTATTTCTTCTCTGTTCAGATGGATTGACCGATATGGTAGAGGATCGATCGATCCAAGACATCCTCCTTTCTCCCCTCCGCCTCGATCAAAAGGTGGAGGCTCTGATTGACCTGGCCAAATCTGCAGGAGGGAAGGATAATATCACTGTTGTCATGTGTGAGGTGATGCAATCACAATGAGGGTTAAATTTTATCAAATCATTCTCTCATTCTTTTTTTTTATTTCATTCCCCCTTCCGGGTAATACAGAAATCCATGGGAGACTCTATCCCCTGCCCATCGTAGAGGTTGAAAAAATCCTTTTCCAATGGCTTTCCGATTCCGGTTTCGAAGTCACTCGCAGGGACCTTGAAGGTTCCCAGGTTCAATTGAAGGGGATAAAAGAAAATGAAACCCGGGAGTTGACACTCAGGCCTCACTCTTCTCTGGCTTCTTTGATCCAGCCTCGCTTTTTTTTCAAGGGTCAGCCTGCTCAAGAAAGGATTGCAGAATTGTGGACCTATCTCGGAGACTACCTCAAAGGCGATGAGATAGTAAGCATGACCATCCCCGAGGAGGTCCCGGCCAGAGTGAAGTCCCATATGGAGTCAATCGTCTGTATCATAGTCAACACGGGGGCCGAAGAGATTCAGTTCACAGGTTTTATTGTTGACCGAAGAGGACTCATTATATCTACCGCCCACGACCTGACGGGTGTTCAGGAAGTGACGATTATTCTTGCCAATGGACAAGAAAAGAAGGGCCGTCTGGTGAAGAGCGATCCCCATCGAGACCTCACCCTGATCGATATCCATTCAAAGCTGAATTCGTCTATCTCTCTGGCGAGGGTTCGGGGCCCTCTTGGGAACGGAGATAGGGTTTACTCCATTGGCTGTCCGGGCAATCATCGGAAGTTTCTTTCCGGAACGATCGATGGGCCCCTTAGACATGTCAATCGTCTTCCTCTATGGCAGGCCGAGATGGAGATTCAACCCGGCAGTAGCGGAAGTCCTGTATTTGATAGCGAGGGGAATCTGGTGGCTGTAGTCAAGGGGAGGTATCGAGGGAGTCATTCAATTGGTTTTTTGATTCCTCTACCAACGATCTTAGAATTTTTTAAGGAGAAGTAGCTCTCGTGAATTATGGTCGCTACGAGATCATAGAAGAATTAGGGAAAGGGTCCATGGGGGTGGTCTACCGGGCCTACGATCCTCAGATCGATCGGCCGGTAGCCCTGAAGGTGCTCCGTGAGGATCGCATGACCAGCGAGGCCTTTGTCCAGAGGTTCCTAAAGGAGGCCAAAGCCATTGGCAGGCTTTCTCATCCCAATATCGTCACCGTTTATGATGCGGGCGAGGACCAGGGGACGATCTATATTGCCATGGAGCTCTTAGAGGGAAGCTCTTTAAACAGAATGGCTGAAGGCAACAGGCTGACGTTAAAAGAGGCTGTTCACCTCGGCATCCAGATCGCAGAAACCCTCGATTATGCACACCGCAAAGGCATTGTCCATAGGGATGTGAAGCCAAGCAACATCATCCATCAATCCAACGGGCAGATCAAGATTACCGATTTTGGAATCGCCCATATTGAAGACCCCTCTGCATCGGTTCAGACCCAGGCGGGGGAGATTCTTGGCACACCTGCTTACATGTCTCCCGAGCAGGTGTTGAGTCGCCCCGTGGATGGCCGTTCCGATCTCTTCTCGCTTGGGATTATCCTCTATGAACTCTGCACGGGCAGACGACCTTTCGGTGGCGAAAACATGGCGGCCACCTTTCATGCCATCACCCAGGATAATCCTCCTGAGCCGACCAAAATAAATCCGGCCATCTCACAAGAGCTCTCCCAAATAATCCTGAAATGCCTGAGGAAGATACCCGATGATCGTTTTGAGGCAGGCCATGCGCTGGCCCGTGCATTATCCGAAAGCCTTGGAGAAAAGGAGCTGCTTCCCCAAAAAGAGTCAAAAAGAAAGATCCTGTTTTTACCCCTCGTGATCCTATTGGCTCTCGCCCTCGGGGGGCTCAGCTATTATTTCATCCTTCCGAGAGTGACGAAGCCCCCGGCTGTAGAAAAGGTCTCTTTAGGTTCCCTGAAGGTGGAGAGTCAACCCTTAGGAGCTCAGATCTTTGTCGATGGGACGTTTATAGGGAAAACGCCCTTAACGCTGGGGCTTCCTGTTGGGAAGCATGAGGTGCGCCTGACACTTCCAGAGCACCACGACTGGGAAGCACAGGTTCAACTCAAAGAAGAGGGTGAAACTCCTTTGCTTGTTCGATTGATTCCAATCCATGAGAAATAAGTTTTAAAGGAGGGTCCTATGAAGATGATCCCAAGATTTTTTGTTTTGGTCATTGCTGTGATGGTGGCAATTTTTGGGGCAAGCGGATCCTGTTACGGCCAGATCTCCTCAGGACAGGTCGCCCCTGCCTTTTCCCTAAAAGATCTGAAGGGGCGGACCTATGATCTTTCCCAGATGAAAGAGCGGCCAATGATCATTCTCTATTTTTTCGATGTCGAATCGAGGCCAAGCCAGGAGGGGCTTTTAAGCCTCCATCAAATTGCCCAACAATATAAGGAGGCTGATATGACGGTCTGGGCTATTACCCTTTCACCCNGAGAAAAGGNGGCNAAATTTGTCGAAAGTTCAGGTCTTCTCTTTCCCGCTCTTTTAGATGTAGCAAAGGTGAGCGATCTTTATCAGGCCCGCCAGATCCTTCCTACGGTTTGGATCATTGGTCAAGGGCTTAAGGTTCTCGACTCCTTTCAAGGCGGTGGAAAAACAACTGAGACGATGCTCGTGCGCGTGGCCGAAAGGGAGTTACAAAGGAAACAGACAAAGCTGGCTAAGGCCATCAGCGATGAGGTCATAAAAAAGAATCCTCAGAATGTAAAGGCCAATACAGTTAAAGGCTATGCCGCGCTCAAGGAACAAAACCTAAAAGAGGCTGAGGAGGTCTTTAAAGAGGTCTCCAAGAAAGGAGCTCAGGGAGAGGTTCTTGGAAAAGAAGGTTTAGCCGCGGTTTATGCTCAAAAGGGACAGCCGGAAAAAGCCCTTGAGTTAGCCAAAGAGGTTGAGCAGAAGGCCCCTGATAGAGCTTATGTCCATGTGATTAAAGGAGATGCTCTTTACGCCCAGGATAAAAAGAGAGAGGCAGAAGCGGAATATCAAAAAGGGATCCAGAAAAAAGGGGCCGAGCCCTATCAGGAGGCTATTCGCTACAACCAGATGGGTCGTTACTATGCCAGCCTCGGCCAGTATCAGAAAGCCCGTGAGTTTTATGAGCAGGCCATTAACATTGATCCTTACTACATAGAAGGAACAACCAATAAAGGCCTCACCTACGAGAAAGAGGGCAAATGGGAGAAGGCCCTGGAATCTTATCGTCAGGCGCTGGCCCTTGAAAAAACAGATTCTTTTGCTACTGTCCTGGCTAAGAAAGCCCAGGAGATGATAGAACTTCAAAAAGACGTCAAGCGTAAGGAGAGGGTTGACCAGCTGGTAAAGGAGCTGGCCGCACGGTTTAGAGGCCAGAAGGAGGCTCCTAAGAAAGTTGAAGATCCATGGACCTCTTCCCCCATGGTTCTTACCTTTGTCGATTTTCAGGAAAAGGGAGGTCTCTCCGAGAGGGATGGTTTTTCATCGGTGATGATGAGCCAGCTCGCTGACCATCTCAATGGTTCGGGCAGGGTGAAGGTCGTCGAAAGGGTTCTGATCGAACGACTCCTCGAAGAGCTCAATCTGGGTTCATCAGAGCTTGCTAATCCAGAGACCACTCTCAAGTTGGGTAGGGTCCTTGCCGCAAAATTGATTGCAACAGGTTCACTTTTTTATCTTTCTCAAGGCACCCTGTTGAGCCTGAGGTTGATCGATACAGAGACTTCAGCTATTCCCCAGGTGACCACCAGGCAGATGCCTCCCCAGGCCTCTCTGGAAAAAGAACTGTTTCAACTTAACAGGGAAATCTTAAAAACGGTGATCACTAAATATCCTCTCAAGGGGTACGTGGTGAAGGTCAGTGGCGATCAGGCGATCCTCAATCTCGGTTCAAAGCAGGGGATCGTGGTGGGGGCCAAATTTGAGGTGATCGAAGAGGGGGAGGAAATCCAGTATAAAGGCAAACCTCTCCGAAGTTCACCCAAATCGGTTGGGCGGGTGGAAGTCGTGCGCGTGGAGCCCGAACTCTGTTATGCGAAGATTCTCGATCAGGCCAGACCCTTTCGAACAGATGATAAGGTCCAGGAGAAGGCCGAGGAAATGGCATTGAGATAAGAGATGAAGCCAAAAAAAATCCTTTTAGGGATTCTCATCACTTTTAGTTTAGTCGTTCTTCTTATGGGTTGCGCTTCAAGACCTTCAGTGGGCGAGAAAGGGAGTAGTATTGCCGTTTGGGATCTCGATGATCTGAGCCTCTCAAAAGGTGCATGGCCCTATCTGGGAGAGATCCTCTCAAGCCAGATCATTGACGTTTTAAAGAAGCGAGGAGACTATGTTGTGGTGGAAAGACAGCGCCTGCTTCTCGCCCTCAAAGAACTCCACCTCGGGACGACCGAGCTGGTCGATGAAACGAGTCGGCTGAAACTCGGGAAGATGCTGGGGGCCAGGTGGATGGTCTTTGGAGGCTATCAACTCATTGGAGATCAGATGCGCCTGGATCTACGACTCGTTGAGGTTGAGACAGGGAAGGTCAGGAAAGCGGGTCATACGACCACAAGGGCCGCCGATCTATTTGGATGGATGGAGGGCGCCAGGAAAGCCGCCGAAGAACTGTTATAGACCTCAGAACCTTCCGGTCAGGTTAAATCCCGCCGAGTATCCCTGATAGTTGCGCTCACTTAGAAACTCCGGAAGGAAACGCTCCTCATCGTGCATGAGGAAGCCTTTGACAAAGAGCTCCCCATCAAGATAAGGCAACAGTATTCTTGATACGCCAAAACCGAGAGAACCTTTTTCTCTTCGTCCAACAAATCGGGTAGAAGTGGAGGGGTAATCATTTTTTGTAACATAGAGGGCCTGGAGAAAAGATTTGACAGTCGTCTTTTCGTCAAGGAAATATCTTACAGAGAGATCCGCAATCCACTCATCGCCGTGGCTGTTTCGAGCTTCTGTACAGATAGGCTGATTAAGACCGCGGATATACCATTCACTCTCCGGATAGCTCCACACATCTCCCAAATCCTGTTTGACCCTGCTCTTATTTCTGAATAGACTTCGGAGGGCAAACCCCATATCCCATTTCTTTTGATTATATTGAAATCTCATTCCGATAAGCCAAAGATCACCTTCCTGGTAAAAATCTTTTTTCTTTAGCTTATCTCTTCCATACCAGACATATTGACCGAAGAGGCGACCCTGTAAATTGGATAAAAGATCATAACGGAGCTCGGCATTGAGATTGAAGATCTCGCCAGGATCGTAATCTCTTTCATAATATTTAACGATCCTCCCACCAAACTCATCATTGATCTCTAAAAATTGTGTTGTAAAATTGTACTCTCCCCGCCAGACATATCCCAATCCAACCCCTGCCGCTAACTTCCCCCATTCCTTGGCAATACTCAGGGTTGGATTCACATTAAAGCCTTCTCCAAATTTGGTGATGGAGACCAAGTCAGGATCCATGAGGAGACCCCGGTCTCTCAATTTGAGATTGGATTTGCCTGTAGGGAGGTTGAAATCGAGACCGATCAGTAAATCCACGGGTAATTTCTCAAGGATTTCATAGGAGAGAGTGACTTTAGTGTCAAGAAGATGAGTTAAGGATCGATTCGGAGATCGGTGAGGATCAAACTCCGTATAGCTCTCTGCGGTAATCGCTCTTAGAGAGAAATCCTTATATCGTCCTTCAATACTGACGGGAATGTAAAACTGCTGGCCTCGCCGATGGGTATCATCCTTCCACCAGTCAAAATAAAAGCCGGTCTGCGCTTCGATCTCCATTGCCAAACCGATCCCCACCTGTAAGAAAAAGATGAGAAGAGATGCTAACAAAAGGATTCTTTTCATCGTTATCGTTCCTCTCAATGCTTGATGATGATAAGAGCCTTGACCCAAAAGGACTCCACTCCAAGAATCCCGTTAATTATACGGCCGTTCTCCTTGAGATGGAGTAGTATCGTTGGGGGTTCGAATTCTTCTCGTCGAATCTTCCGGGGTTAATTGGTCGGTTAATGAGCTTCGATCCCTTAAGGAGTTTAAAAGTTCGCGGCTTCTTTTCTGGGATTTGATCAGTCGCAGATGAATCAGCTCCTGAAGGGCTCCACGTGCGATGCAAATCTTTGGATCTTCTTTGAGTGCGGATTCGTAAAATTGGGCCGCCATTTCATAATTACCCCGGTCACTGGCATCAATCCCCCGGAAGAGAAGATTGAGAGCCCGGATATTAGTTGAGCAGTATCTTCTTAGCTCCTCTTTCTCCTGATGGGTGATGTCGATCTTTAAAAAATTGATGATTTCGAAAAGGAGTCCCTTCTCAAGGCGAAACAGATCTTCCATCTCCCCCATCACTATTGGCTGGCCAATGATTTTCTTCTCTCCCACATCGAGGACGTTCGATTGAATCTTGATCGATCCCCTTGTGATCTCCCCTCCGATGAGCCATCGGGCGCCCAGGATTCTCCCGACTCGAGGAGCGTTTCCGGCCTCCACCAGACCAGAGGTCCCAAACCCCATCTCCTCCACCAGGGCCTGAAGTTTAACTCTCTCCACGACCTGAAGGCCTTTGACATTGAAAAGGTCGGTGATGAGCATCAGGGTCAAACCTTTCTGAAGAGGATCGAGTTCCGACTTCCCTGTCTTGTTCTCGAAATAGAGCACAGCCACCGTATTTCGTGCCTCTATGGGACGGAGCGCCTTCTCTTCCTCCAGGGCTTTCTTGGCCCACTGCTTGATATTCTGGGTCACTACCTCGCCAGCCCATAGAGGAGAAACGAGGGGTATAAAAACCAGTAAAAACATTCCTACAATGTGATACATACTTTTTTTCATCTTAAAACCCTATTTTGGATTCATAGAATTTATCTAACTTTATATCCATTAAATAAGCATTGTCAACACTTTTTTTGACTTTTTCTTGACAAAAGGAGGTAAACTCTGTAGGCTCAACCTATCGTAAACTCTTAGTTATGGTTTGCTGTAGGTTTACTATAACCTGTAACTTAGGTCCTTAGATTCTTACACGTAAATCTAAAAATTTTCTTCTAACATTTTAAGATTCTTCACGGAGTTTATCCTGAGCCTAAGATCGAGACCCTTCGTTTTATTCAGGGTGACAGCGAGGCGAAGGATTCAGAATGACATTACTCATCTTGTCACTCTGAGCGGAGCGAAGAGTCTCCTGTAGGGATTTTTTAAATATCTCTGGTTGGCAGTTAGCCTATTAAAATCGGAGGAGGAGAGATGAACCGGACAGGGATTGTGAAAGATGATCAATACCTGGAGCATGTGATGGATGTCGGCCATCCGGAGAGTCCGGAACGATTAAGGGTCATCTATAAGATGCTCGAAGAAACGGAGATGAAAGGTTTCCTCGAAGAGGTCAAATCACGCCCGGCCACCCGGGAGGAGCTGGAAATGATCCATACTCCGGCTTACATCAACCAGGTGGCGCAAACCGCAGGAAAGCCTTACTACCGACTCGATATGGACACCTCCACCTGTGCTAAATCGTATGACACCGCCCTTCTCGCGGCCGGAGGCTTATTGGAGTTGACCAAGGCTGTGATGGAAGGAAGGCTGAATAATGGATTTGCCCTGGTGAGACCTCCGGGCCACCATGCGGAAAGAGACCGTGCCATGGGATTCTGCCTCTTCAACAATGTGGCGATAGGCGCACAATATGCGATCAAGAACTTCTCGCTGGAAAGAATCCTGATCGTCGACTGGGATGTCCATCACGGAAATGGAACTCAGAATTCATTCTATGAAGATCCACGAGTCCTCTACTTCTCCACCCATCGTTACGGTTTCTTCTATCCAGGGACAGGGTCGGCCAACGAGTCGGGAAAGGGAAAGGGGTTGGGCTTTACGGTAAATGTTCCCCTTTCGACCGGAGCGGGCGATGCGGAATATGGAAATATCTTTGAGAAGTTCTTTAAACCCATCGCTCTCGAATATCGACCCCAGCTGGTTCTGGTCTCTGCCGGATTCGATACCCATTACGATGATCCTCTGGGCGGGATGGAAGTCACGGAGAAAGGGTTTGCAAGGATGACTCAGGTCCTGATGGAGATTGCTGAGGCAACCGCTCAGGGAAAACTGGTCATCACACTGGAGGGGGGCTATGATGTCTCCGGACAGGGGCGGTCAGTAAAAATCGTATTAAAGGAGCTTGCTCAGGCCTCCCCCCTCGATAAAAAAGACCTGCTCGAAAAAGAGAAGAACGATTATTCCCGAATCGAAGGGCTCATCCTTCAATTAAAAGAGATTCAAAAGCAATATTGGAAGACCTTTTAAGAGAGCTTTAAAAACTACTTTACGCTCTCTTGCCGGAGATTTCTCTCCTTTTCCAGAAATCTCTTTAAATCTTCCCCGATATATTTACCATCTCTTTCAGCTCTTTACCGACCTTGAAGAAGGGAAGTTTCTTGGGAGGAACATCGACGATATCTCCCGTCTTGGGGTTTCGGCCCTTGTAACCCCCGTAATTGCGCACCATAAAACTGCCGAATCCTCTGATCTCGATCCGTTCCCCCTTCTGCAGGCTCTCCTTCATTCCATCGAAGAGGGTGTCAACGATCACCTTGGCCACCTTCTGTGTCACATTCGTCTGCTCTGAAACTTTGTTAATGAGTTCGGCTTTGTTCATAGATCTCCCTCCTTAGGCTAAATGTTGTCGGATATATTGCACCGATCCAACAAATGAAAATGGAATGAACCTCTTTCAATCTGAACTTTTTGAACGGATTCCTTCTACCAAGCCACTGAATTTCTTTTCAAACCCCACCTTGTTCTTATTTGTGGACCCTGCCAGAACAATCTCTCCTCCAGCCCTCGCAGGAACTCTTACCCAGACCCTCTGATGGGAGAAGAAGAAGGAGACGATGAAACCGATGATCATCATGCTGCATCCAAACCAGACAACCCAGACTCCGGGGTCTTTCGTCACCTGCAGGCCTGTATACTCCCTTTCAATGACCTCTTCGATACTGAGGATAAACTCATCGTTCCTCTGTTCATCGAATTGAGGGAAACCTTTTAATAACCAAAAGGCACGAGGCTCCTGATTGGGCTTGAATAGAGCCACCTGAACCCCCTCCCCAAAATTGTGTACCTGGTGAGAATATTTTAACACCCGTAGGAGAGCTGGCGAATTGGGGATGGGAACCGTTCCTCCTTCAGAGACTTTTAAGAGGGCTGTCTCCTTTTTATTCTTCCACTGTATACCAATGGCGAGATCATGAATGGCTCCATAACTCGATTGATAAAACGCCAACCCTTTATAGTGGAGAGGATGATTGACTTCAATCGTCTTTTTCAAAACCTCTTTTCCATTCTCAAGAATGGTGAGGTCGCTCGTATACTCCTTCACAAGTTTTTCCGGCCTCTGAAGATCGTAAAAGGTCACTCTGAAATCGTCACATCGGATCGAAAAACCGATTGGTTTGGCCACTTCCTCATCCTTTATTCTCAGGGCGATATGATCCACTGTCTCGCCTTCGAGGATATTGACAAATCCCCTGAAGCCAAAGAGGGAACCCAAGATCCCTCCGATGAGGATGATGAGAATACTTAAATGGGTGATGTAAACTCCCAGCCTGGAGAACCTTCCCTTTTCGGAATAGAAGGTGATAAACGATTCTCCCTCGATCCGTTGTGGGTTTTTAAATCCCCTCTTTAGAAGGGATCGAATCTCATCCTCTTTCGCCCCTGCTGGATGGGTGAGGCTGATTCGTTCCACATACGGAAGGGTTTTGAGCATCGAGTCTCCCAACTCTTTTGCCCCGGATTCACGGGAGATCTGTCTCCACGCCCCTGGAAACCGGTGGAGGGAACAGGCGATCAAATTGACCACNAGAAGCAGGAGAATGGCGCTGAACCACCATGAGTGATACATATCGAAGAGGTTAAAGAAGTCCAGCACATTATAGAGTTTAACTCCGTAGCGGTGAATATATTCCCCGCTCGGCGCATTCTGTTTGATCAATGTGCCGATAATGGAGAGGATGGCGAGCAGAATGAGAAGAAAGATCGTGAGTTTGAGGGAACGGAAAAAATCGAAGACGATATCGAAAATCCCTTTTTCTTTATGGTCCATTGTGACCTCTGAAGTTCATCTATTTCTTTAAAAACGAATTCATGCGGGCCCGCCCGCCGGAGGTAGGATTACCGAAGGCAGGCAAGTATCTGAAATATCTAACATATACTGTCGTTTGCTGTCAAGCGAATCTGTTTTCATATTTAAATGAAGGGGAAAAAAAAGGGCAGTCCTTTTTTAGAACTACCCCTTTTTACCTGCAACACTTTTCAGCCTATTTTTTTGCTTTCACATGACACTGCGTGCATCCTGCTGGACCGGCAGGTTTGTTGGCTTTCTTTGCCTCTTCATGGCATCCTTTGCAATCCTTATGATAAGCATCCTTTGCTGTAATGTCTTTTCCAGCTTTTGAAGCCTCTTTTGTAGCCTTGTGGCAGTCTTTACAAAGTTTACCAGTGGTCTCGCCTTTCTTCCAGGTGTGGTGGCATTTCAAGCAATCGATCTTCAGTGTTTCCGCATGCTTTTTGTGCGTGAATGTCACTTTCCCATACGCAGGATTGTAATCGATCACATCCTTTGCGAAGACGCCGGTGACCATCAGGAAGGAAAGCAGAAAACCTGCCAATACCCCGATGCTAATTAAACCTTTCTTCATTCTTTTTTCACCCCCTTTCTTTTTCAATTTATTAGACGCCCAAAGTCTAACAGATATTCATCTTTTGTCAAGAAAAAAATGGACTTTTTTCGGCGATCTTTCTTAAAAAAAAAGCGATGATAGTCGCAATGTTACAGTATTTCAACTTCCTCCAAAACACGCTCTTTTTTCTTAAGGGGGATACAATTCTTTTCGGCTTTTTCTACAATCTCCTTGCCCATTAAGGCCGCGCCGAGGGCTCCGGTTATCAGGGGGTTTTCGGGCACAAGAACTTTATGACCCAACTGTTCCGAAAGGGCTTTAAGCAATCCTCTATTTTTAGCGCCCCCACCCGTCACAATGACAAAATCTTCCACTCTTAACCGATTGACCATTCTGCATATCCTGTCCGCAAGGGACTGGTGGACTCCTGCGAGGAGGTCGGAGAGGGGAACACCCTCTGCGAGACTGGCAACCACCTCCTGTTGGGCATAGATGGTGCAGATATTGCTTATCGTTGCGGAATGACTGCTTTGCAGGGAAAGATCCCCCACAGTATCCAGAGATATCCCGAGCGTATCAGCGATTACCTCTATAAATCGACCACTGCCAGCCGCGCACTTATCATTCATCACGAAATCGATAACTTTCCCAGAGACGTCGATCTTTATTCCTTTCACATCTTGCCCGCCGATATCGATGATCGTCCTGGCTTCCGGAAAGAGATGGACAATTCCCCTCCCATGGCAGGTGATCTCGGTGAACTGTTTGTCGGCAAAAGGGACATTAATTCTTCCGTAGCCTGTAGCAACAATAAAGTTGATTTCCTGAATAGAAAGGGCGGCTTGTTTCAGGGCCTCTTCCATCACTCTGTTGGCCAACCGGCGCTGCTCCGGACCCGTCGGTCCAATGATCGATGCGATGACCCCTTTGTTCAGGATCACCACCTTCGTCATCGTTGAACCGATGTCAATGCCA
>Ga0031653_10000047_pt1 | contig 17554 bp, 14 predicted proteins | sample FrelakmetBRP12BR_FD_55210 | JGI IMG/M metagenome (GOLD analysis project Ga0031653, IMG submission 55210) | Freshwater lake sediment microbial communities from the University of Notre Dame, USA, for methane emissions studies - BRP12 BR | ecosystem: Environmental > Aquatic > Freshwater > Lake >... | reverse complement strand
ATGAGCGGCGGGGAGCAGCAGATGTGCGCCATCGGACGCGGGTTGATGGCCCTGCCGAAGGTCCTGATGTTCGATGAACCGTCGCTGGGACTCTCCCCCATCCTCGTGCAGGAGGTTTTCGACATCGCGAAACGGATCAACAAGGAGGGGGTCACGGTCATGCTCGTCGAGCAGAACGTCCGGCAGACGCTGGCGATGTGCGACCGGGCGTACGTCCTGGAGAACGGCCGGGTCGTCCTGGAGGGAACGGGGAAGGAACTGTCGAACGACCCCCACGTGAAAGAGGCGTACCTGGGGATCTGATCGGCTGCCGTTCGCCGAACCTTCGCTCCTCCGCAGGGGGCTCCCCGCTCGCATCCGACCTGGTGCTTCAATTCATCCATCCGTCTGCATTCGAGCGCCGCTGCATCCGCTCCGGCTGCGTTGCGCTCCTTGCGCCGTACTTGCCAGTACGCCTCAGTCGCGCGCCTTGCCGGCGCGGCGCATCGACGCTCTCGGTGCCACGCCGGATGGATGAACTGAAACACTCGCCTCCCCGGCTTCCCCCCCCCATCATCGCCCCCCCCTGCGTCGGATGCTCCGCAATTGCCGAGCGATGGGATCCGCCCTGCGCCTTGACAACGCCGCGAGCGCCTCAGTATGGTGAATCAGTTTCCGAGATCGGCGACAGGGGATAACACGATGCGCATCGATTGCGTCTCCGGCGATATCCGCACGACGAAAGCGGACATGGTGGTGGTGAACCTGTTCGAGGGGGAGAAGCTGCCCGGTGGCGCGGCGGCGGCGGTCGACGCGGCGATCGGGGGCGCGATCGCGGCGGCGGTCCGCGCGGGCGACTTCGACGGGAAGCTCGGGGAAACCTATTCCCTGCGCCCCTCCCGCGGGATCTCCGCTCCGCGGGTCCTGGTGGTCGGCCTCGGGAAAAAAGGGAATTTCACCGCGGATCACGCGCGCCAGGCCGTCCTGCCGGTGCTGAAGGCGGCGAAGCGGATGAAGCTGTCCAGCGTGGCGTCCGTCGTCCATGGAGCGGGCGCGGGCGGGATCGATCCCGGGACCGCCGCGCGCTTCTGCGCCCTCGGCGCCGCGCTGTCGGTCTTCGAGTTCGACCGGTACAAGGAGGAGAAGGCGCACCGCGTCGCCCGGCTTCTTTTTGTCGAGCGGGATGCGAAGGCGTTCCCTTCCGTGCGCGCGGGGGTCTCGTGGGGCGCCCGGGTGGGGGAGGCGATCAACTGGGGACGCGCCCTCGTGGCGACCCCGCCGGCGGAGCTGCGGCCGGACGACCTGGCCCGCGCCGCCCGGGGGGTGGGCCGGGGGATCGGTCCGGCGGCGGCGCGCAAGGTGCGCGTTCGCGTCCTCGGTCTTCCCGAGCTTTCCGCCCTGAAGGCCGGAGGGATCCTCGCCGTGGCGAAGGGAAGTCCGGCGCCGCCGCGCCTGATCGTGGCGGAGTATCGGGGTGCGAGCCCCGGGACTCCGTGGACCGCTCTCGTCGGGAAGGGGGTCACCTTCGACACCGGAGGCATCTCCCTGAAGAAGTGGGAGGGGATGGAGAAGATGAAGTACGACATGGCGGGGGGGGCCGGGATGCTGGCGACGCTCCGGGCCGCCGCGGCCCTCGGGATCCGGAGGAACATCGTGGCGGTGGTCCCCTCGGTGGAGAACATGCCCTCCGGGACCGCGTACCGGCCCGGGGACGTCCTCCGGATGATGTCGGGGAAGACGGTCGAGATCCTCTCCACCGACGCCGAGGGCCGGCTCATTCTCGCCGACGCGATGACGTACGCCGTCCGGAAATACAAGCCGAGGGAGATGATCGACGCGGCGACCCTCACGGGCGCCTGCATCGTCGCGCTGGGAAGCGTGAACATCGGGATGATGGGGAGCGACGCCGGGATGCTCTCCCGGATGAAGGCGGCCTCCGCGGCGTCGGGAGAGAAGGCGTGGGAGCTGCCGCTGCACGAGGAGTATTTCGAGCAGATCAAGAGCGACGTCGGCGAATTGAAGAACATCGGCGGCGGCGAGGCCGGGACGATCACGGCCGGCCGCTTCCTCCAGGAGTTTACGGGCGACACGCCGTGGGTCCACTTCGACATCGCCGGCACCGCCTGGGTGGAGAAGGAGAAGCGCGGGTACGCGCCGGGGCCCTCGGGGACGCCGGTCCGCCTCCTCGTGGAATACCTCTCCTCCCGGGTCGGGAACTGACGACCGGGCCGTGAGGAGACCGCCATGACGGAGAAGCCGAGGCTCGATCCGGAAAACCGGAACTACATCGGCTGTCCGTACTGCACGATCCAGATCCCCGCCGACGTTCCCGAATGCCCTCACTGCCGCCAGCCGCTCCCGGAAGGACCGTCCGCGAAGCCGAAGGACATCCGCAAGCGGCCGGTTCCCACCGACCGGTTTCCGCGGCTCGGGAGCTATTACCGGGACCACGGCAAGTGGGTGAAGGTCGCGGTCCCGGCCCTCCTCTCGCTCCTTCTCCTGTGGGTGGCCATCGGATTCCTGACGCGGGTGAAGGTCGTCGTTCCGCCGGACGACGCCTTTCTCATCGAAACGGAGCGGGAACGGAAAGACGGCGGGGTCGTCCTGTTGAAGGGAAGGCTTGCCAACCGGGGGGAAGATATCCCCGACCTCTCCCTCCGCTCCATCGGAGTGACCGCGGAGTTCCTCTACGGCGACGGGAAGACGGAGCGGAAGCGCGTTTTCCCGAAATCCCCGTTCCGCGGGGAAGGGGCGCTCCTGCGCGGCGAATCCGGCACGTTCGAGATCGAGGTCCCCAAGGGGGTGAAGTCGGTCACCCTGCGCGGCGAGATCGTGAATCTCGGTGAGGACCGGGTATTCGTTCCCTCCGGCCGGGGGATCCGCAGCCTCCCCGCCCAAAGAAGGCGCTGATCCACTCGCGGGTCCGGGGGCACGCGGGCCGCGCGTGCGTCCTCGCCCACTCCCTCAGTGCGAGAAGGTCATCCCCGGTATCCACGTCCCGCCCGGGCGGCAGGAACGAGAACATGGCCGAAAGGGCTCTGCAGCGCGCCGCCGCGTAGCGGAGCACCTCCGCGGTGCTCCACGGGATTCCCCGAAAGAGACGTTTGTCCGGCGAGGAGAGGCCGACCAGGTAGTATCCGCCGTCCGCGGAGGGGCCGAAAACGACCGATGCTCCGGTGGAAAGCTCCCGGAACGCCTGCCGGACCGTCGCGGCGGAGAGCGACGGGCAGTCCGCTCCGACGATGACGACGCGGTTCGCCCCGTGCCGGAACGCGGTCGCCGCCGCGTTCCGCATCCTTTCCCCGAGGTCCCTGCCGCGCTGCGGAAACGGCTCGAACGCCGAAAAAGGGGGATCCCGAAGGGAGTCCGCGGACTCCGGCGGATCGAGGAAAAGGTACCGCCGGACACGGGTCAAGGCGGACATCTCGGCCGCCGTGTCCCCGAGCATGCAGGCGTACAGGCGCGCCGATTCGCGGGGCTCGAGCGGAGGGCAAAGGCGGGTCTTCACCCGGCCGGCGCCCGGCGCCTTCGCCATCAGCACGACCGCCTCCGCCATTACCGTCCACCTTTCCGCACCGAGGGTACCCCAGGGAGCGCATTTCGTCCGGGAGCGGGGCATTCGCTCCGTTCCCGGCGCGGGGTGATCCCCCTCGCGGACATAGTATATGTTGCCGTGCTTGTGAAGCGCTGCCTCGTGGAAACAGTCCCCCCGTCGGGAGAGTGCCGTGTCGTTTCCCCCCTTACCCGGCGCGCGGGGATACGGTATCTTTGAGCAGTGCCTTCAGAGTGGAGGTTTCCCCGTGCGACGGTTCGTCCTCCCCATCGGTGCCCTCCTGATCCTTCTCGCATCCGCGTTCTGCGGACCGGCGGCGGGGGAGGACCCGGGAGGGACGCCGCCGGCGGGGATCCGGGCCGTCGACGATGCGTTCGCGCGGGGCGGAGAGGCCGCCGTGGCCGGCATCCTCCCGTTCCTCAAGGATCCCGACCTGACCGTTCGGACCCATGCGATGCGGCGGATGGTGGAGATCGGAGAACCCGCGGTCGACTCCCTCCTTGCGGCCCTTGCGGACGAGTCGACGCGATGGCCGGCGTCGGGGGTCCTCCTCAACATCGGCACCCCCGCCGTGCAGAAAACCGTCCTCGCGGTGAAGCATCGGGACCCGGCCGTCCGGCGCGGCGCGCTCTTCATCCTCCAGCAGCTGGAAGTGGCTTCCGCGGCTCCCTCCATCCAGAGGGCGCTCGCGGATAAGGACGTTTCGGTCCAGGTGCAGGCGATCCGCGCCGTCGCCCACTTCCGGGGAGAGGGGGCGCTCCGGCTCCTCCTCGAGAAAGTGGACACCGGGTATCCGCCGGTCGTCCGGGATGCCGCCATCGAGGCGCTGGCGCGATTCGGCGACGAGGCGCTCCCGCCCCTCCGCTCCATGTACGTGCAAGGAAGCGCCGAGATGCGGGTTGCCGCCGTCCGGGCGCTCGGAGGGACGGGGACTCCGGAGGGGATCGGAACCGTGCGTGCGGCGCTTTCGGACAAGTCGGCCCTGGTCCGGTATTACGCCTGCAGGGCGCTCGCCGACGCGGGAGACACGGCTTCGGCGGGGGCGGTGGCAGCGCTCCTCGGGGACCCCGACCCGGCGGTCCGCGAGGCGGCAGGGGAAGCGTGCGCCCGGATGCCCGAGGCGGCGGAGGGGGCGTTGTTCGGACTCCTGCGGAGGGGAAGCCCGCTGCAGAAGATCGAGGCGGCGACGGCGATCCGCAAGGCGGCGTATCGCCCCGCGGTGCCCCTCCTGGCCGAGGTCATCCGCGATCCCCTTCCCGAGGTACGCCTTTCGGCCGCCGCGGCGCTGATGGTCGTGTCCGGGCCGGGGGCGGTCGAGGCGCTCGTGAACGGGTTGCGGGACCCGCAGATCCGGTGGGTGTGCATCCTCGGACTGCGGCAGGTGGGAACCCCCGCCGTGCCGATCCTCCTTCGGCGCACCGGGGACCCGGAATTCGACTTCTGGAAACAGCACGTCCTGGACGGGATGGGAGAGAAAGCCATCGAGGGGTGCGTCGAGGCGCTGGGGGCGGAAAAGGACGCGGGGACCCGCAGCGCCGCCCTCTGCACCCTCGAACAGATCCGGGATGCCCGGGCCGCCTGGCCGGTCGTCCGCATGTTGGGGGATCCCCAGGTCGGGCAGGTGGCTTCCTTCCTCGCCGTCCAGATGGGGAAAGTCGCCGTCGAGCCGCTCCTGATCTCGCTGCGGGACGAGAACCCGGCGGTGCGGGTCCGGTCGGCCGTCGCTCTCGGGGAGTTGCGGGAGCCCCGCGCGGTCTCCCCTCTCGAGGACCTGTTGCACGACGCCGATCCCGGCGTGAGGGAAGCGGCGTCGCGGGCGCTGCAGAGGATCGTCCCGGGCGCCTCCTCGCCCTGACCCGCTTCAACAAAGGGGTCTTCTCCTTGTCAGGATCGGTACCGGTGTGTATAATCCCGGGCTTCATCGTTTCCGACCGAAGAGGAGCGCCATGAAAGAGAAGAAACGGAATGTGCTGAACGTCGGCCTGCCGAAGGGGAGCCTGCAGGAGTCCACCCTGCACCTGTTCCGCAAAGCCGGTTTCAACATCAACGTCGGCTCGCGCAGCTACGTCCCCACGATCGACGACCCGGATCTTTCCGGGCTCCTGATCCGCGCGCAGGAGATGGCGCGCTACGTCCAGGACGGCATCCTCGACATGGGGCTGACCGGGCGCGACTGGGTGCTCGAGCAGAACGCGAAGGTCAAGGAAGTGTGCCCCCTCCTGTACGCGCGCGGGGGCCTGCGTCCCGTCCGGTGGGTGGTGGCCGTCCCGAACGACTCCCCCATCCAGAGGATCCGGGACCTCCAGGGGAAGCGCGTGGCGACCGAGCTGGTCCAGTTCACCCGCCGCTACCTCAAGGGAAAGGGAGTCGAGGCGCAGGTCGAGTTCTCCTGGGGCGCGACCGAGGTGAAGGCGCCCCGCCTCGCCGACGCGATCGTGGAACTGACCGAGACGGGGAGCAGCCTTCGGGCGAACAATCTCCGGATCGTGGAAACCATCCTGGAGTCGACCACCGTCCTCATCGCGAACCGGGAGGCGTGGAAGGATCCGTGGAAACGGCAGAAGATCGGGAACATCGCCCTGCTTCTCCAGGGCGCTCTCCGGGCGGAGGAGACGGTGGGCCTGAAGATGAACGTCGCCCGTGGGGACCTCGACCGGATCCTCAAGGTCCTTCCGGCGATGCAGAACCCGACGATCTCCACCCTGAGCGAGGCCGGCTGGTTCTCCCTCGAGGTCATCGTCGATCAGAAGATCGTCCGGGAACTGATCCCCCTCGTCAAGAAGGAAGGGGCCTCCGGGATCGTCGAGTACCCGCTGAACAAGGTCATCCCGTAACGCCGGGTTTCATAAATACGCTGATTCCGCCTTCCCTTCCGCGGGATCACCCTCCCTCGCTACGCTCACCGGACGTCCCTGTCCGGTTCGCTGGCACCTCCCCATCCTCCCGCCGTCCTGGCTCCGGACGGGTCAGATGCCCGCTCGGGAGGGGATCTCACTCCAGGTGCGGCGCTGCGAGCGGATTTTCCGGGACGCAGGAGTGACGCAGCGGGGCCGCTCCCGCCATCCATGGCTCCCGCGGCACTTGCCCATCCATGGGCATCGGGGTTCCGCAGTGCGGCGTCTTGTGATCGACAGAGGGGGACATTCCTGGTTCAAAACCGGGTGGAGGGAAGGAGTGTCCTCCGCCACGAACGGAAGCGGAGGCGCAGGCGACGAGACCATGGATGGGCGAGGAGCCGTAGCGGAGCGGAAGCCCCCCGCGAGGAACCCTGCGTCCCGGCCCACCTCGATCGCCGGTCCCCTCGGCCGCCTGCTCGCGGAGGGCCGGGGAGCGGAGCTTTCGCCCGACCCGGTGGCGTTTCCCCACCGGTACGCCGACCCCCGGGACGCGGAGGCCGCCGCCTTTCTCGCGGCGTCGTTCGCCTTCGGGGGCGTTCTCCAGATCCGGAGCTTCCTGTCGCGCCTCTTCGACGCCCTGCCCCCCTCGCCGCACGCCGCCTTGACGTCTGCGGCGCCGGTTCGCCGAGGTTCCGTGGCGGGCCTTTCCCACCGGTTCATCTCTTCCGACGGGGTGTTCCGTTTCCTCCGGTGCGTTCGTGCGGCGTACCTCGACCACGGATCGCTCGAGCGATTCTACATCGCGGGCAGGGGAGGGGATTCCCCGGACCTCCGGCGGGACCTCGCAAGGTTCCTCGACGGATTCCGCGGCCGCTGGGGGAAGAGCCTGCCGCGCGAGCGCGACTTCCTCTTCCCGCGTCCGGAGCGCGGATCGGCTTGCAAGCGGCACAACCTGTTTCTGCGGTGGGTCGTCCGGGGTCCGGACGGGGTGGATCTGGGATTGTGGCGAGCCGTGTCGCCGCGGGACCTCCTCGTCCCGCTCGACACCCACATGGCGCGGCTGGGGGGGGAACTCGGGCTTACGCGGCGCAAGACGCCGGACTGGCGGATGGCGGAGGAGATCACCGCCTCCCTGCGCGTGGCGTGCCCGGAGGACCCTGTGAAGTTCGACTACCCGCTCACCCGCCTCGGCATCCTCCGGGTGTGCACGCGTCCCCGTCGCGGCGTCTGCGGCCGTTGTCCCGTGGCTCCCCTGTGCTCCCGGAGAAGTTTCACTCCCGGTTGAGAAGAGCGGGGGAGAAATTCGTGTTGCCCCCCCTCCGTTCCCTGCGTTAGATTTGATGGGGATCCGATCACCGGTCCCGGGAGGCGGAACATGGCCGAAAAGAAATTGAAAATCGGAGAGATCCTCGTCACCGCCGGAGTCGTGAAGGAGGAACAGCTCAACGATGCCCTCCGGAGCCAGAGCCAGCTCGGGGGAACGCTGGGGGAGAATCTCATCCGGCTGGGCTTCCTGACGGAGGATGAGCTGCTCAAGGCCCTCTCGGAGCAGCTGGGGATGCAGCACATCAACCTCGCCAAAGTCGAGGTCCCCCCCGCGGTGCAACGGCTGGTCAAGATGGAAACCGTCCGCCTTCGCCGCCTCCTTCCCATCGGGTTCGAGGGGAAGCGCCTGGTGGTGGGGATGGTCGACCCGACCGATCTTTCCGCCCTGACCGAGGTCGAGTTCCAGTCGGGGCATGCCACGAAGCCGGTCATCCTCTCGGCGTCCCACTTCGAGCTGGCCCAGGCGTTCTTCCAGGCGCACGGGTACGGGGATGCCACGCTGAAGTTCGATCCGGAGAAGGAGGCGGCGCGCCACGTCAGGGTCGAGAACACCCTCTCCTCGATGCTCTCCGTCCTCCTTTCGTGGAAGGGGCAGGACCTTCACCTGTCCGCGGGAGCGATCCCGTCGATCCGTGTCGACAACGAGATCCGCCGGCTCAACCTCCCGGTCCTCAAGCCCGCGGAGGTCGAGCAGATGATCTTCGCCATCCTCACCCCGGAGCAGCGAAGATACTTCCAGGAAAATCTCGAGCTCGACTTCGCGTTTTCGCTGCACGGGATCGGCCGCTTCCGGTGCAACCTGTACCGCCAGCGCAATTCGATCGCCTTCACCGCGCGGCACGTGTCCGAGAACGTTCCGTCGGCGGCGGAGCTCGGGATTCCCGACTTCCTTCGCGAGTTCGGCCTGAAAAACCAGGGGCTGATCCTCATCACCGGTCCCAACGGCCACGGGAAGTCCACCACCCTTGCGTGGCTCGTCGACACGATCAACCGGGAGCGGCGGTCCAACATCATCACGATCGAGGATCCCGTCGAGTTCACCCACCGGCACAAGAACTCCAACGTCAACCAGCGGGAGGTGGGAACCGACACCCTCTCCTTCGCGGACGGCCTTCGGCACATCTTCCGGCAGAATCCCGACATCATCGTGATCGGGGAGCTGCGCGACTACGAGAGCATCTCGATCGCGCTCACCGCGGCCGAGACGGGGCACCTCGTCCTGGGGACCCTGCACTCCATGAACGCGACGGCCGCCGTGGACCGGATCATCGACGCTTTTCCGGCGAACCAGCAGGCGCAGGTCCGCGCGCAGCTGGCCGAGGCGCTGCTCCTCGTCTTCTCCCAGCGTCTTCTGAAGCGCGCCAACGGGTCGGGGCGCGTGCTGGGGTGGGAAAAGATGGCGACCTCCCTGCGGGTACGAAACGCCATCCGGGAGGGGAAGGTTCACCAGCTGCGAGGGATGATGCAGGCCAACGTGGACGAGCTGGTCTCCATCGACTGGACGCTCGCGGACCTGGTGGTGGCCGGCAAGGTGAAGTACGAGGAGGCGGTGAAATTCGCCGACAACCTGACCTACATGAACGAGCTCCTCAAGGTCCGCGGGGCGTTCAAGTAGGGGAGCCGCCCGTGGGGACCCCCGGGCCGGAGGCGAGCGCCCTATGATCGGAAAGAAGATCCGCCTGGAGCGGATCATGGACCGGAACACCCGCAGGACCGTGCTCGTTCCGATGGACCACGGGGTGACCGTCGGCCCGATCCCGGGGCTGATCCAGGTTCCCCCCACGGCGAACCTCATCGCCGAGGGCGGGGCGAACGCGGCGGTCGTGCACCGCGGGGCCGCCATGTTCGGCCACCGGGGGTACGGGAAAGACCTCGGTCTCATCCTGCATCTATCCGCCAGCACCACCCTCTCCCCCGACTCCAACCGGAAGGTCCTGGTCGCCACCGTCGAGGACGCCCTTCAGATGGGGGCCGATGCCGTTTCCATCCACGTGAACCTCGGGGCCGAGGACGAGGCGCAGATGCTGCGCGACTTCGGCACCGTGTCGAGCGCCTGTCAGCGGTGGGGGATGCCGCTCCTCGCCATGATCTACACCCGGGGGCCGAAGGTCAGGAACGAGTACGACGTCAAATACGTCCGCCACGCCGCCCGGGTCGGAGCCGAAATGGGCGCCGACATCGTCAAGGTCCCGTACACGGGGTCCCCCGAGACGTTCCGAGAGGTCACGGAGGGATGCGCCTCCTCGGTGGTGATCGCGGGGGGGGAGAAGATGGAGAGCGACGAGGAGGTCCTCCGGATGGTCCACGACGCCATCGCCGCGGGGTGCGCGGGGGCCTCGATCGGGAGAAACGTGTTCCAGCACCGTTCCCCGCCCTCCATGGTGCGGGCCATCGTCTCCATCGTCCACGGCGGCGCGACCGTCCGCGAGGCGCTCGGTATCCTCAAGGCGAAACCGTAGTGAGTCTTCCGCGGCTGATCGCCCGGGTTATCCCGTGGGACAAGGAAACGGCCGTCGCCGCCATCGAATCGGGGGTGGAAGCGCTTTGGGTGCCGGACGGCCGCGCCTCGTCGGTTCGGGAACTGGGGCGCGTCGCGGCGGCTTGCGCCGAAGGGGACCTTCGGGAGGGGACCGACTTCCGGGTGACCCGGATGGAGGGGAGGGAGGACGAGGCGCGGATCGCCGGTTCTCCGGCCGACGCGGCGTGGATCGTCTTCCCGCGGGATCGGGAGATCATCCCCCTGGAGAACCTCGTTGCCTGGGGTCGCACGATCCTGGTCGTGGCCCGGACGCCCGCCGACGTCTCGCTCTACCGCGGTGTCCTGGAAAAAGGAGTCTACGGGCTGGTCCTCGATGGCGGGGACCCCGCCGGGATGCGTGCGCTCGCCGCCGCCGCCCTCGAGAAGTCTGAAAACGTCCCGTTGGTTCCCGCGCGGGTGGTCGAGGTCGTTCCTCTCGGGATGGGCGACCGGGTCTGCGTGGACACGTGCACCTGGATCGAGGGGAGCCGCGGCATGCTGATCGGCAACGGGAGCGCCGGGATGTTTCTCGTGTGCGCCGAGAACGTCCCGAACCCGTATGTCCTTCCACGCCCGTTCCGGGTCAACGCCGGCGCGGTCCACTCGTACTGCCGAGTCCCCGGGGGCCGCACCGCCTACCTTTCCGAACTGGTGGCGGGTTCGGGGGTACTGCTCGTCGACGACTCCGGCGGTGGAGAGGCCGCGTGGGTCGGACGGGTGAAGGTGGAGCGGCGCCCGCTGGTCCTGGTCCGGGCGATCGGCCCTTCCGGGAACGAACACTCGATCGTCCTGCAGAACGCCGAGACGATCCGCCTCGTGGGGCCGGGAGGCGAAACGAAGTCGATCGCCCGCATCGCGGCGGGGGACGAGGTTCTGCTCATGGAGGAGCGGGCGGGCCGCCACTTCGGGGTGGCCGTCGAGGAGACGATCCGCGAAATGTAGCGGACAACGCACCTCGATCGGGAGTAAACTGATAAAAGACCGGCGCAAGTTCCGGTATTCGAAGGAGGGGGCATGTTCGGACTCGGGCTTCCGGAACTTCTCATCATCCTCGTGATCGTCGTGCTGCTGTTCGGGGCCGGTCGGCTCCCGCAGATCGGCGCCGGGATCGGGGAAGGGATCCGGAACTTCAAGAAGTCGATGAAAGAGAAGGACGAGGTGGACGTCACCCCGACCAAGGGAGACGGCGGAAAGAAGTAGTCCGGTACGTCGCTACTCGACGTCCTTCGCCTCCAGTTTGTAGCTGTCGAAGTTCGCCGGGGCGTCGAAGAACACGACCATGAACGGGATCGACTTGCCGGGGGCGACGTGCATGTTCGCCAACCCTTCGCCGAACCGGTTCCCCAGGGTCTTCGTCACGGTGTTCCGGTCCCCCTTCCGGATCACTTCCCCGGACAGCACGTTCCCCGCATAAACCGCCTGCTGGGCCAGGATCGCGTCGGTGTTGTCCAGCAGCGCGGCAAGGACGCGGATGCCGCTCTTCTCGGCTGCCGAGAGGTTCGCCACCTGTCCCTTGATCACCAGGATCCGCGACGAGGCGGCGCCGCTCTCGTAATACCCGATCACGTTCCGAAGTTCGTACTTCGACCCCGTCGGCGCCGCCGGTCTCCCTCCCCATAGCGCGGCGAAGCCCGGGACCGCACCTTCGAGCGCCTTCCTCCCGGAGGTGGTGAGCCCGAAATAGCCGCCGGCCGCGAGGAGGATCGTGAGGACGGCCGCGGCCACGGGGCCGGCGGATGACCGCGCACGAAGGGATTCCGGGAACGGGGATCGCCGTCTTGCCGGTGCCTCTGCCTGGGTCGCGGGCGGAGCCTCCTCCTCCCTCTCCGGGGGGACATCCATCGTGGGAGTCGAGGGAGGGGTGGTGTTCCCCTCGAGAGAGTTCTCGTTCGGGGGCGAGTCGGGTTCACGGAGGAAGGCGCCCGCCTCGCCGGCAGGCATGGGGACGATCGCGAGGGAGATGTCGTCGAACCGGGGAGGAGCCTCGGACGGGGCGACGGGGCGTTCCTCCTTCTGGAGATCGAGTGTTTGCGAATTGCTGATGAGGAACCCTCCCTCCCCCTGGAACTCCCCGGCCGGAGGAAGATCCAGCTTCTCCTCGGGCCCGAAGTCGAGGGTCAGAGAGCCGAGGTCCGGCCCCTGGGTCGAATCGGGGGGCGACGGCGCGGGAGTCTCGGCCCCCTCCGGACCGACGGAGAGGAACCGGTCGAAGGAGAGATCCACTTCGTCCTTGTCCAGGGAGGTGGCGAACGGCGTGGGCGCGGGTTCGTCCGGCGGCGTCGCCTCCGGGGCGTCGGTTTCCGCCGGGCGGACCGGAGCCGGGAACGGGATCAGGTTCCCCACCGTCGGCGGAGCCGGGGATGGCGGGCGGTCCGCCGCGGAATCCCTCACCGCGGAGCCCAGGTCGAAGAAACCGTCGTCGCCGGAGGACGGAGGGGGGGATGCGGGAGCGCTATCCTTGATGACGACGATGCTGTCGCCGCATTTGCGGCACTTGACGCGCGCCCCCCTTCCCCTGATCCTGGACTCGTCGAGGCGGAACCGCGCGTGGCACGTCTGGCACTCGATGATCATCCCGATCCTCCGGAAGATGGTGTTGCGCGACATCGCGCCTTTTAACGAACTATAGGCAATTTCCCCGGCGGACTCAAGCAGGGGATCCCGGTAAGGCGGCGGAACGCCGGCGCGATCCGAGGGCGCACAGCATGATCCCGATTTCGAACAGCGCGTAAAGCGGGAAGGCGACCAGGATCTGGGAGACGGCGTCCGGCGGGGTCAGCACGGCGGCGAGAAGGAACGCTCCGAGGACCGCCCCCTTGCGCCATTTCCGCAGGAACTCCGCCGTCAAGATTCCGCCGCGCCCCGCCAGATAGAGCGCCAGCGGGAGTTCGAACATGACGCCGAAGATCAGCAGGAGGCGCAGGACGAGGGAGAGCGACTCCCGCATCGACGGCATCGGCACCACGACCGACCGGCCGAACGACAGAAAGAAGGAGAGGATCGCCGGGATCGCCACGAAGTAGGCGAACGCCATCCCCGCGAGGAAGCCGAAGGTGGACCATGCCGCGAAGACGAGGAAAAGCTTGCGCTCCTTCTGATAGAGCCCGGGACTCATGAACCGCCACGCCTGGTAGAAGATGACGGGGGACGCCAGCACGAACCCCCCCCACAGGGCCATCTTGAAGTATGTGAGGAACGCCTCGGTCAGCTCGGTGAAGATCAGGTGCGAGTCCGCCGGGAGTCTGGCGGTGAGGGGGGAAAGAAGCGCGGCGTAGATCCGCTCCGCGAAGTTGTAGCAGAGGGCGGTGCCGATCCCGAGGGCGATCAGTGCGCGGATGAGGCGACGGCGGAGTTCGTCGAGATGCTCGGTGAGCGGTTGGCGGATTTCCCCGGCGTTCGTCGGCAACCGGCGTCACCCCTGCCGGGGCGTCGGGGCCGGGGTCTCCGCCGCGGCGATGTCCGGCGCAGGAGGGGCAGGTTCCGTCGAGGCCGCCTCCGTGGAGGCCGGTTCCGGCGGGAGTTCGGATTCGGTCTTGGCGGGATCCTCCGTCGCGGGATCGCTTCCCGGGGCTTTTCCGTACGCGGAAAGATCCTCCGGCGGTTTCGGACTCTCCGACGCGGACTCTTCCTTCACCGCATCCTCGATCCCCTTGCGGACCTCTTCGGACGCCTTCTTGAACTCCGCGATCCCCTTGCCCAGGCTCTTGGCGAGATCCGGGAGCCTTTTCGGGCCGAAGAAGATGAGGACCACGACCAGGATGATGAGCATCTCCTGGAATCCGATACCGAACATGCGCACCTCTCTCGGGGCCAACGACCTGTCGGGGCGGGCCGCTCATGTCGCATCCGAAGGATATTTTACCACTATACCCGGGCGCACCCCGGAATTCCAGGGACGGCAGCGGGCGGTCCGATCGGATAAGCGGTTATCCGATCGGACAGAAGGAAGGCGGCGGTCCGGTGGAGGCGATTTCGTAACTCTCCGATTTATCAGAGGTCGAACGCCCCGGCACGGCGATTGTATGCACTGTTCACGTTGGTCCGAATTTTCCCCAGCGGGAGGAGAGACGCCTTGTTTCTCGGCATCGACGTCGGTTCGATCAGCATGAAATTTTCCCTGTTTCTTCCGGATCGTTCCGGGGGACTCCCCGCGGGTCTGTGCGGTACCTTCCTCGATCCGGAGGCCGTGGACCTCCCCGGCGCGGGGAAGGGGTACCTTCTGTCGTACGACCGGCTCCTCGGCGATCCGGTGCGGAAGGTCCCGGAGCGGCTCAGGGAATGGCTCGCGGTCCTCGGAGAGGGGAACGTGCGGGCGATCGCGGTCACCGGCCGGAGCGGGCGCCAGCTCGCCCCGTTGATCGGGGCGACGTACGAGAACGACTTCCGTTGCCTCGTCAAGGCGGTCACGGCGACGCATCCGGAGGTACGGACGATCTTCGAGATGGGCGGGGAGAACGCCAAGGTCATCCGACTCGAGCCGTCCCGCGACGGGGGGGACCTCACCGTCAAGGATTACGACACCAACGGCGACTGCGCGGCGGGGACCGGGTCGTTCATCGACCAGCAGGCCCACCGGATGAAGCTCCAGGTGGAGCAGGTCGGGGAGATGGTGGCCCATGCGGCGAGCGCGGCGAGGATCGCGGGCCGCTGCTCCGTGTTCGCCAAGAGCGACATGATCCACGCCCAGCAGAAGGGGTACTCCCCGGAGGAGATCCTCAAGGGTCTTTGCGACGCGGTGGCGCGCAACTTCAAGAGCAGCATCAACAAGGGGAAGGATCCCGTGCCGAAGGTCGCCCTGGTCGGCGGGCTGTTCGAGAACTCCGGGGTGGTCCGCGCCATCCGGGACGCCTTCGGCTTTTCGGTGGACGATGTCGTCCTCCCGCGCGGCTTCGCCCACATGGGCGCCCTCGGCGCGGCGGCGGCATCCTCGCAGCGGGCGGCCGGGGCGGCGCCGGTCGTCGCGGCGGGACCGATGGGCGAGGAGACGGAGGACCGGGCATTCCCCTCGTGGCCGTCCCTCACGACGGAGAACGTCGTCTTCCTCCGCGACCGCGTGCAGCCGCCCCCGAAGCACGAGGGACGGCCCGAGGTCTTCCTCGGAATCGACATCGGGTCGGTCTCGACGAACTTCGCGCTGACGGATTGGGACGGGAACCTCATCAAGGAGATCTACGTCCGCACGCAGGGGCGCCCCGTTCAGGTGGTGACCGACGGACTGAAGGAGCTGAGGGACGAGTACGGCGACACGATCGCGATCCGCGGCGTGGGGACCACCGGTTCCGGCCGGGAGCTGATCGGCGAACTGGTCGGCGCCGACACGGTCCAGGACGAGATCACGGCCCACAAGACCGGCTCCACCTTCATCAGCCGGCGCTACTTCGACGCCTCGGTGGACACGATCTTCGAGATCGGCGGGCAGGACTCCAAGTTCATCGGTCTCGAAAACGGCGTGGTCACCGATTTCGCGATGAACGACGCGTGCGCGGCGGGGACCGGATCGTTCCTCGAGGAGCAGGCGGAGCGGCTCGGCATCCGGATCAAGGGGGAATTCGCGGAGTTGGCCCTCTCCTCGAAGGCCCCCGTCCGCATGGGGGAGAGGTGCACGGTCTTCATGGAGCAGGACCTGAACAACTACCTTTACCGGGGGGCGCAGAAGCACGACCTCGTGGCGGGGCTGGCGTACTCCGTCGTCATGAACTACCTGAATCGCGTGGTGCGTGGCCGGAAGATCGGCGAGACGATCTACTTCCAGGGGGGAACCGCCTACAACGACGCGGTGGCCGCCGCCTTCTCCCAGGTGCTCGCCCGCAAGATCATCGTCCCGCCCCACAACGGGGTGATCGGCGCGATCGGCATGGCGCTGCTCGCCCGGGACAAGGTCCGGGCGTCGAAGGAGGCCACGACCTTTCGCGGCTTCGACCTGTCGAAGGTCGACTACAAGCGGCGGGAGTTCGTCTGCAAGGGGTGCAGCAACTACTGCGACATGCAGGAGATCCGGATCGGCGACAGCCGGACCTACTGGGGCGACAAGTGCTCAGAGAAGTACCGCAAGGCCGCCCGCACCGACACGAAGCCGGTGATCGACGACCTGGTGGCGCGCCGGATCGAGTGGATGGACCGGCTCATCGAGGAAACGCCCGCGAGCGGGGCGCGGGGGACCGTCGGATTCCCCCGGGCGATGTATTTCCACGAGCGGTTCCCCTTCTGGAAGGGGGTTCTCACGCGGATGGGGTTCGGCGTGAAGGTGTCCCCGCGCACCGACAAGGCGATCGCGCGCGAGGGGTTCGAGCGCACCGTCGCCGAGCCGTGCTACCCGATCCAGGTGGCCCACGGGCACGTGGGGGCCCTGCTCGCCTCCGGCGTCGACTTCCTCTTCCTGCCGAACGTGATCAACTCCGAGACGACCCATACCCACACGGAGTCGCAATTTTGCCCCTGGGGGCAGACGCTCCCGTTCGTCGTGGCCTCCGTGCCGAAGTGGGAGAAGGAGCTGCGGCAGAAGCTGCTCTCCCCGACCGTCCGGTTCCGCGACGGGGAGAAGTACATCGTGGAGGACCTGTTCGACTGCTTCGGTCCGCTGGGCGTCTCCCGAAAGGAGATCCGGGAGGGGATCCGCGACGGGTACCGCGAGCAGGCGAAGCTCAGCCGCTTCCTCGAGGTCGCCGGGGCGGAGGCGATCGGGCAGGTCGAGAAGGCGGGGGCGGACGCCATCGTCCTGATCGGACGCCCGTACAACCTGTACGACCGCGACGTCAACCTGAACATCCCGGCGAAGCTTCGGGACCAGTACGGCGGAAACGTGATCCCGATCGACTTCCTCCCGGTGGACGAGATCGACATCCGGGACGTGAACGACAACATGTTCTGGAATTACGGGCGGAAGATCATCGCGGCGGGGAAATGGTGCCGGAACCGCCCGAAGTTCCACATGATCTACATCACGAATTTCAAATGCGGGCCCGACTCCTTCGTGCGACACTTCATCACGAGGGCGTCCGGATCCCCGTACCTGACGCTGCAGTTCGACGGCCACGGCAACGACGCCGGGTACGTGACCCGGTGCGAAGCCTATCTCGACAGCAAGGGGGTTCTCCGCCCGTGGGCGCAACAGTGAACGGCTCGCCGCTCTCCGGAAAGACGGTCTACTTCCCCTCGATGTCGGACGCGGGTGTTCGCGTCATCGCGGCGGCGTTCCGCTCCGTGGGGATCGACGCGCAGTCGATGCCGCCCTCCGACGAGGAGACGATGGTCCTCGGGGGGCGCCACTCTTCCGGCGAGGAGTGCCTTCCGCTGAAGGTGACGCTGGGGGACGCCCTGAAACTCCTCGTCCACGGCGAGGTC
>Ga0031653_10000044_pt1 | contig 18172 bp, 15 predicted proteins | sample FrelakmetBRP12BR_FD_55210 | JGI IMG/M metagenome (GOLD analysis project Ga0031653, IMG submission 55210) | Freshwater lake sediment microbial communities from the University of Notre Dame, USA, for methane emissions studies - BRP12 BR | ecosystem: Environmental > Aquatic > Freshwater > Lake >... | reverse complement strand
TTCGACTTCCTTGTTCCAATAATCTTTTTTCCGAGTGCGGGCATTCCCCCACATGAAATTCTGGGTGTGCCACTCCTCATCAACGTGTTTCATCTCTTGCGGTGACCCAAGCCCCTGTAAAATAGTCATTACCCCCGGAACTGGATGTTCTTCTCGGACTTTTATGTACTTCAGCACTTCATTGCAAAGCTCCATATATTCAGCCGGTCGGGCAAGATTGATGTCCTTTGTTCCACGAACAACTATAGCCTTTATCCCTTTGTCTCCCATAACGGCGCCTACTCCGAGTCGGCTGGCACTCGAGCGGCCCTGCTCGATGGAAGCCGTATAGACCCTGTTTTCACCCGCCAGGCCAATCGAAGCCACCTGGGCGTTCGGCTCCTTCAACTCCTGTCGAATAAGTTCTGCAGTTTCAACAGAACCTTTACCACGGAGATGACTGGCATCACGTATTTCTACTTTGTCATTGTTTATCCATAGGTAAATCAGGTTGGGGGACTTGCCGCGAAAGATCACTTTGTCATAACCGGCATACTTCAATTCCGGCGCCCAAAATCCCCCCATCATTGAATATCCCATTAACAAAGTCTGAGGAGAATAGGTAGTAACGATGGTACGATTACAACCGGGAGCAGGTGTGCCGCATAAAAGACCAGTGCCGAATATGAGTCGATTGTCAGGGGAAAAGGGTTCAGTCTCAGGGGGAACTCTGTCCCATAATATCTTGGCGTTAGTACCTAACCCCCCAAGATGAAGGTCGGTTAATCTTGGGTCAGTTTCTACCCTTTCAATGTTTCCTCGGGATAGATCAATTTCTAAGTTATACCCTGTCTCTGCGTACCTCATTTGTTAGCCCCTCTCCGCAGCCATAGCCTTACGCTGCGCAGTTTGTTCATATTTTCACATGCGTTTGTTTTATATATATATCAAGCCTATAATACTCCTGTCAAGAAGAAAAATGTTCTCCCTATCGGTTTTTTCCCACTGAACATGTTGTTCATATTTTTCGAGCCTTTACACTCATTGTAAACGAAAATTAATCCCTCCGCAAATCCGCTTGCGCAACTCTATTAACCCCTGGATGGACGAATTGGGCACCTGAGACGTCAGGCCATCAGCGAAGATGGTAGCATGAAGGTCCCTACTGTTTATGGATCGTTTTCTTCGCCAAATAACTCCCTTTACTCATTCATTCGAGAATCCCTGTTACGATATTAGGTTTCAAATGGCAATCCTCAAAAAAATAATTTTTACAACCTCATTCTTGTTCTCATCATAGGGTTCTCATCATGGGTTCTCATCATGGGTCTTGATTCCTTTCTCGATTCATGATAATGAAAAGAGACTTAAAACCCAATCAGGGATGGCTGGATTGATCAAAGAAGGTGGTACCCTACCGAAAAGGCCTTTGGGAAAGACAGGGGTTGAGGTAACGATCCTTGGACTGGGTGGGGAAGGTATCCTGAGAACCTTTGGTCAGGAGCAGGAAGCAGTGCCCCTCATCCAGCAGGCCATTGATTTAGGTATTACCTATTTTGAGTCCGCTCGAGCTTACTCTGGCAGCGAATCATATTATGGAATGGCCCTGAAGGAGAGACGCAGGGAGATCTTCCTCGCCAGCAAATCACATGAGCGGAAAGGAGATGGCGCGCTAAAACATCTGGAGGTCAGCCTCGCTACGATGAAAACGGACTATCTCGATCTCTGGATGATTCATGATGTCAGAACCACCAAAGATCTGGACATGATCTTCGGACCCAAAGGGGCGGCCAAGGCCTTTGAAGCAGCCAAGCGCAATAAACTGGTTCGATTCGTCGGTATCTCCGGACACAGGAACCCCACGGTTCTCTCCAGAGCGTTGGACCTCTTCCCCTTTGACACGGTGCTGATGCCCGTCAATCCAGCCGAGCCTCACTATTGGTCCTTTCTCCAGGATGTTTTGCCCAAGGCACAAAGCAAAGGGATGGGAATTCTTGGAATGAAGACCCTTTCCAGGGGGGTTTGCACTAAAATCTTTGGGATCGAATCTGTAGAAAATTTTCTCCGTTTTGCCATATCCCAACCGATCTCCGCTGCCGTGGTCGGATGCGAGACCATCGAACAATTAGCGATGAACGTCCGTATGGCCAAATCTTTTCAACCGATGCCTGTCAGAGACCAAGAGAGCTTCATCCAAAAAGTAAAATCGTATGCCCGCGAATTGATGTATTATAAGTTATAGTTCAAATGCCCCCTTCTTCTTTACCTGTGAGACAACCTTCCTCTTGTTTGAAATCTCATGGGAGGTGGGTTAAAATTATTTATAAATATCGTGAGGAAAATCATGAAACCCGTTCATTTGGAAATTGTTACGAGGCTGATCGCCACTTTCGAACACTGCCGTTCCTGCGATCTTCTGTTCAACAAGGCTGGATTGGATCACAAGTTTCATCAAAGTGATGTGGAAGGATTTCCACCGGATTTGAAGGAGGAGTTTATAAAGCTCTCAGACTGGCTCCGAGAATTGACTCGGCTCTATAAGCATCGTCTCCTCATTAAGCTGATTGATGTTCAATCTCCACTTGGAATCTATAAATCCCTGCGTTACCGGATCCGAACTTATCCTACTTTTATTGTGGAAGGAAAAGAGACTTATTCCGGATGGGATAAAAATCAGCTCGAGAGCCTCCTGGACAAGTATATCAAGAGCTCTCTCCCATCAAAACATCGAAACTTTCAGCCTTCCCTTTCTTAGCAGAGCTATCATAGACTACTTTATACTCTCCTGATTACACACCTGCCTACCGCAGGCAGGGATTTCGATAGACGATTACACCGTTTTGAGAGATTTCTTTGTCTATTACATGAAATGAGGTGGACGTTTCGGTAAACCCAGTTAGAAAGGGTAGGGGTTTGACCCTGCCCTCCATAGAGAGTTAGATCATTTTATTTTGTCCTATCCACAGCAAAGGACAGGGTTTTCTTACGGGGTAAATATTATGGAGAGAATAAAAAGTTCGAACGATGGCGGCAAAAACGGCGTAGCGTTATTCTTCACAAACCTCTTAAAAAACCTTCTAAAAAAATCCAAAACCCAAGAGAGTCCAAAAGTCATTAAGACCTTGATTCATTCAGCCTTCGGAATAAACGATATTGGTAAAGCTATAAGGTTTTAAGCATCTCTTCTGCAAAATCTCTGAGATCGCTGTCGCTGGAGGTCATGGCCAAAATGTCCACCTTGGCCTTGAAGCCCTGCTTCTCAATTGGATTCCGGGTTTCATAAAGATCCTTCATCGCAACAAGGGTCTGTAAAACCTTCTCGGACTCTGAATAATCCAACAGAAGCGAAAGGGTGCTCCAGTCGTCGGGGAGACCGTATTGATCTAAGTAGGTTTTGACCACTGTCTCGAACTGCTCTGTGCCATGGTAACGATCAATGTCGTTACGGGCCTTTTGATGTTTTTTGGTTCCCTTCTTCCCCATGAAAAGTTTATCGGCCTCCTTTCGATACTTTTTCATCACCCATTCGGAACGACGGGATCTCACTGGATCCTTAGGCGTTTCTTTGGGGGCGTAAGGACTACGATCCTTCCTTCGATCGATCTCCCGCCAAGAAATCTTCTCTCTTTCGTTATCGTCGTGATGTCGAACCATCTTCTCTCTCGTCGTTCCGGAACTTTCAATTCTTTATATCACCCTTTTAAAAAAAGTCAAATGGTTTGAGGGAGCATGATCTGTCATCCTAAAAATTTCGAAGCTTGGTTTGTCTGCGCTTACCCAAGGTCCATTCTGTCATCGTGGATTTGGAGATCCTTCCAGGGAGGAGTGGCGAATGATGATCTTTAGTTTATTATAAATTCTCCTAATTTCTTAATTTTCCATTTTAAATTTCAACTTTGGGAGGAAGAACGCAATCATTGGGATTATTTTCTAAACAAACGATAAGTTAGATTTTGGAATCGCCTTTGTTTAATTTGAACTTTGAGTCTTTGAATCTGAAGTCTCTTCCTTCGGTGGTTTTGGTTTCTCTGGACGTTTTACCTCTATCCCCTGGGAGGTGAAGATGAGGGTGAGGACCTCCCCTGACTTTCCAAACTTCTCTAAAGACTTTCCATTTAGGATCAGATCCAAGCCGCCCGCATTTCCAAGCGTCATTCGGATCCGGTTCGATGCCTGAACGGAAATACCTTCTCCCGGCTTGAAGACCATCCCCTTCCCAGCTTGGTCGTCGACCTGTAGGTTCACCCATGTTTCTTCGACTGCCTTCAGCTGGAGGGAGAGAGGCTTTTTTTCTGGAAGGGAAGTTTTTGCCGCGACGGGAGAAGAAGGAACGAGGGGGGACTCTTCTTTTACAACAGGTTTTTCTTCTGGGACAAAGGTTGTTGCAACCTTAGGAGGAGAAGAGACCATGGGAAGTTTCTCTTGGATGGCGGGTTTTTGAGGAATAGGTTCCACAGGAGGCCAAGAAGAATAAGGAGAGAAGAAATAAAAACCGATGAGGCACGCCAAGATGACCCCTCCCACCACATAATTCTGTTTTATATTCCAAGGAACCTTCTGCTTTCGTTTTGAAGGTGGAGTGGGAGGAATCTCCCGCTTGAATTTTTTGGGTTGAATGATTTTAGTTTCTTGTTTGGGTTTTAGGGGTTCAGGGGGTGGGATCTCTTGCTTGGTTTTTGGAGGTGGAGTCGATGGAACCTTCTCTTTGGACTTTTGGGGTGGAGGAGACGGCGGGGTGACGGGTTCTTCTTTTAAGACTCCTCTGTAACGGAGGAGGACCTCGTTAGGGTCGAGCTTGAGGTATTTCGCATAGGCTAAAAGAAACCCTTTCACGTAGGTCGCAGGAGGGAGTCGATCATGTTGATCCTCTTCGATAGCCCTCAGGATATGTTCCCTTACCCTTGTGTTCTTGGCCACCTCTCTCAAGGAAATTTTTTTGGACTCCCGCTGCGTTTTAAGATATTTTCCTAAGGTCTCCTTCTCATCCATAGAGAAATCCTTTCAAGGTAAATGGTTTGAAGCCAATGGATATCCCAACCGATTCAAGGCGTGAGGGTCTCGGGTCCAATTTTTNTCCACCTTCACCCACAATTCTAAAAAAACCCTTGTCCCCAAGAAAGCCTCTGCCTCTTTTCGGGCCGCCTCTCCAATCTTTTTCAAAGTCTGCCCACCTTTTCCGATCAGGATCTTTTTTTGAGAATCTCTTTCAACATGAATGGTTCCCTTAATGACGACAAGATTTTTTTCAGAATGCTCTTTAAATTCTTCGATGGTGACAGCCGTTGAATAGGGAATCTCTTGATAGGACTGGTGAATTACTTTTTCTCGAATGATTTCGGAAACCCAGAAGCGTTCGGTCTGGTCCGTCACCATATCTTCCGGATAAAAGGGTGGGGATTCGGGAAGAACTTTGAGGATTTCATTTAATAGAATCTCTATCCCTTCTCCGGTCATGGCAGAGATGGGGAGTATCTCTCTAAAGGAATGAAGCCTTTGATATCGATCCATGATAGGGAGAAGATTCGGTCTTTTCACCAAATCAATTTTATTGATGACCAGAAAAGGCACGCCGGTGCTTCCCCTGAGGGATTCTACCATCTGCTGATCCTTTTCTACATGCGGAGCCATGGCTTCGATGAGAAAGAGGAGGACATCTGCATCCCGGCCTGAAGCAATCGCTGTGCGGACCATCCGTTGGTTCAGCTCAGATCTTCCCTGGTGAATTCCAGGTGTGTCAAGGAAGATGAGCTGACCTCCTTCCACATTTTTGATGCCAAGAATTCGGTTTCGAGTGGTCTGAGGCTTTTCGGCTGTGATAGCTATTTTATCGCCGAGGAGACGATTGAAGAGGGTCGATTTCCCGACGTTCGACGTTCCTAGGATGGAGATAAAACCAGATTTAAATGCCATTCTCGATCCAGCGTAAGACCCTGATTCCTCCCAGAGTCGTTTTGACTGGGGTCAAACGTACATCAAGCCTAAAATTCCAAATAGCAGATCCTAAACACCAAATCAATTTAATAACCAATGATCGAATGGATGTTGTTCGGAAACTCAACTTTTGGTCATTGAAACTTGTTTGACCTATTGCTTGGCAATGGGTGTTTCCCGAGATATTTTCTCCTTACACCAAGTTACGGAACCCCTGATGAGGGTAGAGCCAGGTCTAATACTTCTTGGATATGTTCGACGAAGATGAAGTCCATCTCCTTTTTGATATAGTCTGGAATATCCTCGAGATTCTTCTCGTTCTGTTTGGGCAGGATCACCCTCTTCACCCCAGCCCGGCGGGCAGCCAAGATCTTTTCCTTAATCCCCCCGACTGGAAGCACTCTTCCGCTCAAGGTCAACTCGCCGGTCATCGCCATCTCATGAGGAACGGGTCTCTTTTTTAAAAGAGAGAGAACTGCTGTGGCAATGGTGATCCCCGCAGAGGGTCCATCTTTGGGCGTTGCACCGGCCGGGATGTGGATATGGATATCGCACTCTTGATAAAAATTCTCAGGGACATGGAGAGAGGGGGCATTCGTTCGAATATAAGAGAGAGCAGCCTGAGCAGATTCCTTCATCACCTCTCCGAGGGACCCAGTTAGAATGAGACCTTTATCTCCTCTCATCTTAGACGTCTCGATGAAGATGATATCTCCTCCATTTTCTGTCCAGGCCAGTCCTGTCGCCACACCGATGCGGTCTCTCTCCTGAGCGACTTCGCGGAAGAATTTTCTTGGGCCCAGAAGCTCTTCGACGGCCACCTCATCGATGACCTCTTTCGGCGGATGGCCCATGGCCACCTCTTTGGCCATCTTTCGACAGATGGTTGCAATCTCTCTTTCTAAATTTCGAACCCCTGCTTCCCGAGTATATTCTCGAATGATCTTATAAACCGCTTCTGGGGTGAAAGAGAGAGAATAGTCTTTTAAACCATTTTCTTCTTGTTGATGGGGAATCAGAAATTGAAAGGAAATCTTTTCCTTCTCCTCCTCCGTATATCCTGCCAGATGGATCACCTCCATCCGATCCAATAAAGCAGGAGGAATGGGCGATAGCGTATTCGCCGTCGTGATGAAGAGAATATGGGAGAGGTCGAAGGAAACATCTAAGTAATGATCGGTGAATGAAAAATTCTGTTCCGGATCGAGGATTTCAAGAAGGGCCGCCGCCGGATCTCCGCGGACGTCCTGACCGATCTTATCCACCTCGTCGAGCATAAACACGGGATTGGAGGTCTCTGCCCTTCGGATCTCTTGAATGATCCGACCTGGAAGGGCTCCGACATAAGTCCGACGGTGTCCCCGGATCTCCGCTTCATCCCTTACCCCTCCTAATGAGATGCGAATAAATTTTCTCTCCAAAGCGCGGGCGATCGAGCGCCCCAAGGAGGTCTTGCCCACCCCCGGTGGGCCGACGAAACAGAGAATGGGTCCCTTCATGGGATCTTTCAACTTTTTAACCGCCAAGAATTCTAAGATCCGTTCCTTCACTTTTTCGAGATCATAATGGTCTTCGTTGAGAATGACCTGGGCCCGGTTGAGGTCCAGGTTGTCCACCGTCTTCTTACCCCATGGCATGGTGATGAGGTAATCGAGATAAGTTCTGGAGACGGTGTATTCTGCAGAAATGGGATTCATCCTTTCCAATCGGTTAATCTCCTTGGAAGCGATCTCCTCTACTTTTTGGGGCATCCCCGCCGTTCGGACTTTCTCCCTGAGTTCGTGGATCTCCGCCAAATAAGGATCTTCCTCAGGAACCTCTCTCTGTCCCCTTAGGGGAGGACGAAGGAGATGATCTTTCTGATATTTCCCTGTCTCTTTTCCAGGGTTGAGCAAGGGATGAGGTCTGGCCGGAGGCGATTGGATCTCCCGATTAAAATGATGGAACACTTTTTTCAATCGTTCCAGGGGATCGATGGTCTCAAAAATTTCTTGCTGTTCCTTTAATCCCAAATGAAGGGTCATGGCGATCAAGTCGGCCAGTCGCCCGGGATGGTCAATTTTATCCAACGTCTTCAATATTTCCTCAGGGAGAGGCTTCCCCACGGAGAGGGAAATTTTAAAAAGGGTTCCAATGCTTTGAACAAGGGTTTCGGAAAGGACGGTCCTTTCTTGATGTTCATTGATCTCATTGACATCCGCGTTGAAATAAGGGGCTTCCCGGATAACGTTCTGAAGAAAAACTCTTGAAAGCCCTTCCACCAAGATCTTCATCCCTCTGTTAGGCAACTTGACCAATTGGAGAATTTTACAAACCGTTCCGATGGAAAGGAGATCCTTGGGTTGGGGATCTTTGAGATAAGGATCGCGTAGGCTGACGCACCCGATAAGACTATTTTCCAGTAGCACCTTATTCAAGATGGCTAGGGCTTCATCGGACTGGAAAAAGAGAGGAGCAATCACGTAAGGGAAGATGACCGTCTCTTTGAGAGGGATGAAGAGAAGCCTTTGTGGAATGGAAATGCTCTCTGATTTGTAGAGATATCTCACAAAAAACTCCAATTTCAAATTGAAAAACAGGAATTATTATACGAAACTGATGGCATTTGTCAACGAAGATTGAATAGTTCTTTGAGGCAAGACCAAGCTTCAGGTGAAGACCAATCCCTTTGCCCCACCGTCTTACCAACCAGCATCCCTTCCCGATCGATGAGGAAGGTTTGGGGGACCCAGCCCCTGACCCCATACTGGTCCATACACTTTTCCTTCAAGAGCAAGAGGACAGGAAGGGTGAGCTTATTTTCTTCGACGATCTTTTGAACAGCCTTCTTTCTTTCCCCGTCAATGGTAATCAAAAGGAGGGCCAATTGATCCTTTTTCCCGATCCAAAATTTTTCTAATATGGGTAACTCCTCTTTGCAGGACGTACACCAGGTGGCCCAGAAGGTGACTAAGACTGGTTTCCCTTTGTAGTCGCTGAGGTTTATTGATTTCCCATCTAAACAATTCAGGGTAAAAGCAGGGGCTTCCTTCTTATCCTGAAACCTCTGAACGCCAAAAGAATTGCACGAAGGGAAATCCGGTTGAGAAGGTGCAGCCACCCCCCCAGCCTGGAAGAAAGGAATGAACAAAGTGGCTAATCCCACCATCGTCGACAATAACAAACCAGTTCTTTTTTTCATCTTCATCTCCAAATGAATGTTCCGATCAAAGACTAAAATATATTTTAAACCTCGTCAATATCTTCTTGAAAAGAGTTCTTAGAAATGGTAAGGTCACATAGGTATTGACGATCTTTTAAAGGGGTTTATTCAAGTCGCCTGGCCAATCCCGGCAGGAGGAGGTATTTATGGTAGGAGTCAATAAAGTTATCCTCATCGGTAATCTGGGGGCAAATCCCGAGGTGAAGTATTTAAATAATGGCACAACGGTAGCTAATTTTCGGATAGCGACGACCGAAAATCGGGTGAACCGGACTGGAGAGAAGACCACCCTTACGGAATGGCATCGGATTGTGGCGTTTGGCCGATTAGCTGAGATATGTGGAGAATATTTGAATAAGGGAAAGCAGGTCTATATTGAAGGCCGGCTCCGTACCCGTTCCTGGGAAGATAAGGATGGGAATCGGAGGTGGACCACTGAAATTGTCGCCACACAGATGCAGATGTTAGGGGCGGCACCCGGGGCCCCTGCTGAAGCCCCTGANTCGGGAAAAGATTTCGACTTGGACCAAGAAGTCCCTCACGGGCCGGACGATGATGTACCGTTCTAATTGCTAAGAGCTGATGGCTAATGGCTTATAGCATTTTGCTATTGGCTATATGCTATATGCTCTTCTGCTATCAGAAGAGGTACCGCCTCATGCTGACATTCAAGAGGAGACCGACTCCGATCAGAGTGGAAATCATAAAAGACCCGCCATAACTGAGTAAGGGCAGAGGAATTCCCACTACCGGCATCATCCCCAGCACCATCGCGATGTTAATAAAGATATGCCAGAAGAGCATAGCGACCACTCCAAAAGCAAGGATAGCCCCAAAGCGGTCTTTTGCTTGGACAGCAATGCGAAGCCCCCATAAGATCAAGGCGAAATAGATCCCGACAATGAAGAGAGATCCGATCAAACCCCACTCTTCTCCCAATGCGGAGAAGATGAAGTCCGTCTGTTGTTCGGGGAGAAAACCCAATTTACATTGCGTTCCTTTCATAAAGCCTTTTCCAAGGATTCCCCCCGAACCCACCGCAATCTTCGATTGAATGAGGTGGTACCCCGCTCCCAATGGATCCAGATCCGGGTTGAAAAAAGTATGGATTCGCTTCTTTTGGTATTCTTTAAGAAAACCCCATAGCAGCGGCAGGGCAACTCCTCCAGCCAATCCGATGGTCAGTAACGATGACCATCGAATCTTAACAAAGATCAGGATCGAGAAAAAAACTAAGAGAAGGATGATGGCTGTTCCCAGATCGGGTTGTTTAAGGATCAGGATCATCGGCAGAAGAAGGAGGAGAAAAGGCAAGAGAAGTTCCCTCAAGGAATAGCCTTTAGGATGGGATGGTCGGTGAAAAAACTTTGCCAAGGCTAAGATGAGTGAGAGCTTGACGAATTCCGAAGGTTGAAAAGAGAGGGATCCGATCTTCACCCATCGCTGGGCGCCTGAGGTGATGAGGCCATAACCCAATACAAGGATGAGGAGAAATAAGGCAATGGAATAAACGATATAAGCGAAATCCGAAAAAAAGCGATACTCGATAAAGGCGATCGCCCCCATCACCGCCAGTCCGATCAGAAGCCAAAATATTTGTTTAACATAGAGCGGGGTCCCGGCCATCTCCATCTTCGCTGTGGCGCTATAGAGGTTGANAATGCCGATCGAAGCAATGGCGAGGACAATGGCCAACAACGTCCAATCGAAATGGATGAAGAGGCGCCGGTCAATCTGCATATTCCAAATCTCTCTCTTTTTCTGAACCCTCTAAGGGAGGCGATGATTCGAGGTTCAAAAATTTTTCGATCACCTTTTTAGCAATGGGAGCCGCGGCGGAAGCCCCAAATCCTCCGTGTTCCACCAGAACAGCGATCGCAATCTTGGGATCCTCAAAAGGAGCATAAGCCACAAACCAAGCATGATCCCGAAATTTTTGAGGCATCCGATTCATATCCCCTTTTTTAAAATTGTCAGGCAATCTGACGACTTGGGCTGTACCTGTTTTCCCTGCCACTTTCACTTCTTTCAACTTACACGTCCAACCTGTCCCATGGGGATCGTTCACCGCTCCTCTCAGAGCTTCCTGGACGATCTGAAGGGTTGTCTCCGAGACATTCGCTTTTCTCAATTCCATAGGGGGATACTCTTTTAATTTCTTCCCGTAGATATTTTCTACTCGTTCCACCACTTGAGGAAGATACTGTTTTCCTCCATTGGCAACCCCTGAAATGAGCATTAAGAGTTGAAGGGGGGTCGCATTCAGATATCCCTGACCGACAGAAAAGGAAAGGGTCTCACCGCTGTACCAGGGAACTCCAAACCGTTTCTTTTTCCAGGCACTGGAGGGAACAGTCCCCGGTTTTTCATGAGGCAGTGAGATCCCTGTCACCCTTCCTAAATTAAATTCATTGGCATAATGAGCAATGAGATCCACTCCCACTTTCAATCCAACTTGATAAAAGTAGATATCACAGGATTCAACGAGGGCCCGATGGAGGCTGATCGCTCCATGGCCGCCTTCCTTCCAACAACGAAAATCCCGATTCCCATAAGGGAAGGCCCCTTTGCAGAAAAATTGGGTGGTCGGTGTAATGCTCCCCGATTCGAGGCCTGCAATGGCGGTGACGATCTTGAAGGTTGACCCAGCAGGGTATTGTCCCTGAATCCCTTTATTTTGGAGCGGGTGATGGGGATTCTCCACGAGGGATTTCCATTCCTCCGGTAAAATATTTCTTGCAAAGATGTCTGGTTCGAAAGAAGGCTTGCTCACCATCGCTAAGATTCGTCCCGTTTTCGGATCCATGGCAACAAGCGCTCCATTCTTATCTTGATAGGCTTCCTCGGCGGTTCTCTGGAGGTCTAAATCGATCGTGAGAAAGAGGTTGTTCCCAGGAAATGGTTCAACGATCCCTAACGGTCTGATCTCCCTTCCCAAGGCATCCACTTCGATCTGACGACCCCCATCCGTTCCTCTGAGGTCATTTTCCCACCGATACTCCACGCCATATTTCCCAATCAGGGTCCCCATTCGATAGGGAGTCTCCTTGGCCTGTTTCAATTCATTTTCATCCACCTCTCCCAGATAACCGATGAGATGAGAAGCCAGATCCCCGTAATCATAGGCTCTCCTTGGTCTGACATCCACAAAGAGTCCTGGCAGATAAACGCGGTTGAATTCCAGGTTGGCCAATTCATTCCAATCGATATCAGATTTTATCCTCACCGGTTTGAAGGGCGCCCGCCGTTTTTGAGTATTGATTCTTTCTTGAATCTCTTCAGGAGGGATCTTCAATAAATTTCCTACTTCGGTAACGACCTCTGGATTCGCTTTCAAGTCCTCAGGGATGAGATAGACTTCAAAGGAGGGACGGTTATGAGCCACAATACGCCCCTTTCGATCTAATAACATCCCTCGATCAGCAGGATTTTCACGAAGCCGAATACAGTTATTCTCGGACAACCGTCGCAGATCACCCCCTTTGATCACTTGAAGGGACCACAGGCGGATGAAGATCAAGAAAAACGCCAGACCGACAAAGACCACAAGGTATTTATAGATTCCTTTGAAGTCTTCCATCCTCTGGGTGTTTAACTCCATCATGGTTTAAGCTTTCTCCTTCACGCCCTTCTCGGGCGGACGAAATAAGGGCGAGAATCCCTTTTGAAAAAGCAGAAAGAGGAGCGGGGTGATCAGTCCCGTAGAAAAGGATTGTGGAAGAAGAAAAGTGAGAAGCAAGGGGGAAAGGCTCACCAAAGAGACACCCTGAAGGGTGCTCATCAGCATTAAGATAAGAATTCCCTCTAATAGCCCAAAGGCAAAGGCGAAAAGGAATTGGGATGAAAATCCCTCCAGATAAAATCGTTCTTTGAAGAATTGCGCAACGAAAAAGACGAGGGGCCTGGAAAGAGTATAAAAGCCTAATGCGTTTCCAGAAAATAGATCCATAAGATACCCCATGAAGAATGCCAAGATTCCACCGAAGATCGGCGGAAATAAATAGGCCAAGTAAAGGGTAAAGATGAGAAGGAGGTCCGGCCTGAACCTTTGAACAGGAAAGGAGGATAACAAGGTCGTCTGAAGGAGGAGGAAAAAAATTCCTATCAAAAGAGGTGGGGCAACCTGCTTCATTTTTTCGTTTTCTTCCCTTTCTTTCCTTTCTCTTCCGTGGGTTCGGGGGGAGGAGGAGATTCCAGGATGACGAAAACCTCCTCCAACTGGGTCATGTCCACACTGGGTACCAATTCAGCAAATTGGAACACCCCATGTCCTTTTTTGTCCACTTTTTTGATCTCACCCACCATCAATCCCTTTGGAAAATTTCCACCCAATCCGGAGGTCACGACGACGTCTCCGAGCGCAACCTCCTCGGCTCGACGAAGGTATTTCAGTTGACATCGGTTCTCTCCCATTCCTTCAACGATGGCCTTGGCACGAGTTCGCTCGACAATGGAATCGATGGCGCTGTTGTAATCCGTGATGAGAAGAACCGTGGCATAACCGGGCGCGGTTTTAAGAATCTGACCAATCACTCCCGCCGGGGAGACCACCGCCATCCCTTTTTTCACCCCATCCCTCTCCCCTTTATCAATGGTGATGCTTTTGAACCAAGAAGAGGGATCTTGACCAATCACTTCAGCCCCGATCATCGAGGGCGAGTTTTTCTCCCGGAATAAGAGAAGTTCCCTGAGCCGTTCATTGGCCAACTTCATCTCTCTGATTCGATGGTTCTCCTCTTGAAGCTCAGCCATTCTCTTTTTAAGAGCCCTGTTCTCTTTCTCCAGGTTGACCAGAAAAACATACTGTTGGAAAGTTCCCTGAACCGTCTTGATGACGAGGTGGGATGCTTTTTGGAAGGGGGAGAAAAGTTCCATCAAAAGGGCATCAACATATTCTACTCCCTTTCGCTGCTTNGCCCTCAACGACATCAGAACGAGGGCAAACAACAGNAGGAGAACGATGANAATGAGAAGACTATATTTTCGGAAGAGAAAAAAATCACGTGCCCTCATCAATCTCAATATTGGACCGTTACCGTATGGAGCAATTGTTCATTGTCTAACACCATGCCTGCACCTAACACAATGGATGAGAGGGGATCGTCTACGATCGTAATGGGAAGGCTGGTCACTTCCCGCAGCAAAACATCGAGGTTCTTTAAAAGAGCCCCCCCTCCCACCAGAACAATCCCTTTGTCCACAATATCTGCGGCTAATTCGGGTGGGGTGCCTTCCAAGGTAATCCGGACAGTATCAATGATGGTATTGATCGATTCGGCCAAGGCCTCCCGGACTTCCTCACTATTAATCTCGAGCGTTTTGGGGATACCGGTCACCAAGTCCCTTCCCTTGACCTCGATCGTTTGAGGATTCTCTTCGGGATAGGCTGTGCCAATATTAATCTTGATCAATTCGGCTGTCCGCTCGCCAATGAGAAGGTTGTATTTTCTTTTCACGTATTGGACAATGGCTTCATCCATCTTATCACCCGCCACCCGGATGGATTGACTGGTCACAATCCCCGATAACGAAATGACGGCGACTTCCGTGGTCCCTCCACCGATGTCCACCACCATATTCCCAGAGGCTTCGGTGATCGGAAGTCCCGCCCCGATGGCAGCCGCCATCGGCTCCTCGATGAGATAGATCTCTCTGGCACCAGCAGATTGGGCCGATTCCCGAACGGCACGTTTTTCTACGGGGGTGATGCCGGAGGGAACGGAGATGACAACCCGAGGTCGGAGCAAGGTCTTCCGATTATGAACTTTAGCGATGAAATAACGAAGCATCTCACCGGTAATTTCGAAATCCGCGATCACGCCATCCTTCATCGGCCGGATCGCGAAAATGTTCCCCGGGGTTCGGCCTAACATCTCTTTGGCTTCACGACCCACAGCTAGGACACGTTTCTCTCCTCTCGAATCCCTCTGGATGGCCACCACAGAGGGTTCGGAAGAGACGATTCCCTTCCCTTTTACATAAACAACGGTATTGGCCGTTCCCAAATCAATGGCCAAATCTGTTGAAAACAAACCCCATAATGAATCAAACACCATCCGTTTCTTTCCCCCGTTTCTTAAAACCATCTCATCTTAACAAATAGTTCAATTTGATTCAAGGGAATTTCGTGGCTGTAAAGTATCATCCCATTCTATTTAAGCAATATTTGTGCCAAAGGTAGACCTAAAACAGCTGGAACTTCCTGCGGGAGGTAAACGTTGACCCTTTTCTACTGAATGGGTTAAATAAGAGGAATGAAGATCCTTCTGATCTCGCCCGAACGGGAACGGAAGAAAGAAGAGGCTTTCCTCTTCCGATTGAGTTTCTTAAACCTCCCTTATGTCGCGGCCCTTTCCCCTCCTGGTTCAGAGGTGAAGATCGTGGATGAAGGCTTTGAGAAAATCGATTTCGGAGAAAAAGTGGACCTGGTGGGGATTACTGCCCAGACACCGGTTGCCCCCCGAGCTTACCAGATCGCAGACGAGTTTAGAAAGAGAGGAATCCCTGTGGTCATGGGAGGTGTCCATGCCAGCATGCTTCCTCAGGAAGCACTTCAGCATGTGGATGCCGTGGTGGTGGGAGAAGCAGAAGCGGTCTGGCCGGATCTGATCAAAGACCTGAGAAGGGGCCAGATGAGGCGGATTTATATAGGGAGTGAGTTTATCAATCCCTCTGACCTTCCTCTTCCCAGAAGGGACCTTCTCAATGAAAAATTCTACTTCCCGTTGAAATTACTCGAAACCACGCGGGGGTGTCCTCATCGCTGTGACTTCTGTGGGGTCTCAAAATTTTTCGGATTCCGATACCGCAACCGCCCGATCCCTGAAATTGAGCGAGAACTCTCAACCCTTTTCCAAAAGGGCCCGGTGATGAGCCGTGGATTAAAAAAATTCCTCTCCCTCTTCAACAAAGACCTCCCCTACTTTCTCAAAAGGAGACTTCTTTACATCATCGATTCCAATATCGCAGGGGATAAGCGATTTTGCCTTGAACTTCTCTCCCTTCTTAAAGGATTCGATCTCCTCTGGTATGGCCATGCCCCGGTTTCCATTGCCTTTGATCAGAAACTTCTCGAAGGATTTGCGCAAAGCGGCTGTATCGCTCTCAATATCGGTTTTGAGTCCTTCTCAACCCAGAACCTGAATGCGATGGGAAAGGGATTCAATCAGCCATCCCGATATGCCGAGGCAGTCCAAAGGATTCATGATCAGGGGATTGGCATCATGGGAACCTTCATCGTAGGGCTCGATGATGATGACCCCGGGGTCTTTCAAAGGATTATTGATTTCTGTATGGATTCGAAACTCGACTGGGCCCTCACCTTTATTATGGCGCCTTATCCTGGGACCGATTCATTTTCCCGGTTGGAAAAAGAAGGAAGGATTTTTTGCAGGGACTGGGAGAAATACGATTCGCTCAATGTCGTCTATCAGCCCTTAAGGATGTCCGTGGTAGAATTAGAAAAAGGGATGAGAAAAATCTGGAAAGAGGTGTTTTCAACTTCTTCCCTCTACAAGAGAATTCTGAAAAGACCCTGGATTCATCCCCTCTTTTATTTAGCGATGAATTGGCAATTTCACAAATTAACAAGAAAATGGTAGAATGAAAATCATCCAATAACAAATAAATTATTCACGGCCAATTGTCCACCCATGAACAATAGGAATTAATTTACAACAGTCCCTCAGAGTTGTCATTCCCGCGCAGGCGGGAATCCAGATTCCGTCCCTGAAAAGGGAGGGAATTATTAAAAACAATAGCTTCCTGCTTTTGAAGGAATGACAAGAAGGGGTAGATTCTTAACCCTTTTATTTTCTACGAAATCTTTTGGGTGAGGGACGAAGGGATTCGTATGGTTTGACCCATTGATAAAAAATGTTAGAATAACCTATTATGAATATTCAACTTTTTAAACTCGCCTCTTTTCTTTACCTCTTCGGGACGTTGGCCTATTTAGCCTATATCTTTTTTCTGAGGGGAGCCCTTTCAAAAATAGCGGTCACCCTCACATCAGTTGGATTTGCCTCCCATACCCTAGCCATCCTCGCCCGGTATGTCGAGGCAGGCTACACCCCTGTGACCAATCTCCACGAATCCCTTTCTTTCTTTGCCTGGATGATCATTGGAATACTTTTGATCACTAATCTAAAGTATAAGGTCAAGGTTTTTGGTTCCTTTCTCGCTCCCATTGCCCTCCTCCTCATGCTTTTTGCCTTCGCCCTCCCGAAAGAGATCGTCCCTTTGGCTCCGGTTTTAAAGAGCTTCTGGCATCCTTTCCATGTGATCTTTGCCTTTTTGGGCAATGCCCTCTTCACCCTAACCTTCTGTTGTGGGGTGATGTATTTAATTCAGGAACACCAACTCAAATCGAAAAAAATGGGGGCGATCACCAAAAGGCTTCCTCCTCTGAATCTCCTGGATGATCTAAGCTATCAATCCCTCAAGTTTGGGTTTCCCCTCTTGACCTTGGGAATCATCACGGGTGCCGTCTGGGCAGAATATGCCTGGGGAAGATATTGGGGTTGGGATCCCAAAGAGACATGGTCCCTCATTACCTGGCTTCTCTATGCGGCACTGCTTCATCAGCGTCTGACCGTAGGCTGGAGGGGACGTAAGGCAGCCATGATGGCCATCGTTGGATTCCTGGCTGTCCTATTCACATTTTTAGGTGTGAACCTCCTTCTCCCAGGACTTCATGCCTATTCAAATTGGTAAAAAATAGAGATAATGAGGGGAAGGGCTTTGCTCAACCTTCATCCAACCTCATCCATTGTTTAAATGGTTATGGAACTCCTTGTCGTTGGATTAAATCATAACACAGCACCTATTGAGATTCGNGAATGCCTGGCCTTTTCAGAAGATAAGGTGGAAGAGGCTCTGGCTAAGGTTCACGCCCTTCCCTCTATCAAGGAAAACATGATCGTCTCCACCTGCAATCGGGTAGAGGTTTACGCCGCCACGCGAGAGACAGAAAAAGCCATTTATGATGTGAAGGATTTCCTCTCCCGATACCATGGGGTCTCTTTGAAGGACTTCGAAAAAAGCCTCTACACCCATGTC
>Ga0031653_10000043_pt1 | contig 18230 bp, 13 predicted proteins | sample FrelakmetBRP12BR_FD_55210 | JGI IMG/M metagenome (GOLD analysis project Ga0031653, IMG submission 55210) | Freshwater lake sediment microbial communities from the University of Notre Dame, USA, for methane emissions studies - BRP12 BR | ecosystem: Environmental > Aquatic > Freshwater > Lake >... | reverse complement strand
CCGGCCCCTGCCCGACGGCGTGCCGGTCCCGGTCTTTAGGCCCGAGGAGACGGCGCGCCTCTCGGACCTCATTCTCTCCGTCGAGGAGGCCAGCATGGCGGACATCACGCTCGAAGTGGACGGACGGGAGGTCAATATGAACCCGTTCGTCCGGACGTTCATCGAGAGGACCGTCCTGGGGATGGTCACGTCCCTGAGTGGCGTCGATCCCGAGCCGAAGAAGATCGCCCTCGTCATCGACCGGACGGCGGACCGGGCCAAGCCGGGGCCGAAGCCATGAAGATCCTGCCGAAGCCCGGGACGATCGCCTTCGCCAGGGAGTACTTCGATCATCGCGATCCGGCCGTGCTGGCCGCCCTGCGCCGGAGCTCCGTGGGCATCGCCGGGGCCGGGGGACTCGGGTCGAACGTGGCCGTCGCCCTGGCCCGGGCGGGCGTCGGCCGCCTGGTCATCGCCGACTTCGACCGGATCGAGCCGTCCAATCTCAACCGCCAGCAGTATTTCCTCGACCAGGTCGGCGAGCGGAAGGTCGTGGCCCTGCGGGAGAACCTCCTGGCCATCAACCCGTATTCCCTGTATGAGATCCACGACGTCCGCATCAACCGCCGGAACGCGGCGACGATCTTCGCCCGAGTGGACGTCCTCGTCGAGGCCTTCGACAAGGCCGCGGCCAAGGAGATGCTCATCGAGGCCAGCCTGTCGAAGTTCCCGGGCCGGCCGATCGTCGCGGCTTCGGGGCTGGCCGGATTCGGGCGGAACGCCAGTCTCCACACCCGGCGCCTGGGGAACCTTTACATCTGCGGCGACGAATCGAGCCAGGCCTCCAAGCGAATTAGCCCGATGGCCCCGCGCGTCGCCCTGGTCGCGGCCATGCAGGCCAACCTCGTCGTCGAGCTCCTGGTCAAGATGAGAGGGCGTCAGTTATGAAATCAGTCTCCGGCAATCCAACAAAGGGAGGAACGCGTCCTATGCCAAAAAAAGCATCCCCTCGCCGGTCCCCTCGGAAGGCCAAAAAGACGAGCGTGGTGAACCTGAGATTCAATGACATCCCGACCCAGTGGTACAACATTCTGCCGGATCTGCCGGTGCCTCTGCCGCCTCCCCAGGACCCGCAAAAAGGCCCCTCCCGCCTGCAGAACCTGCCGAATCTCATGATCGGCGAATGCCTGAAACAAGAGTTCTCGACAGAGAGGTGGATCGATATCCCCGGCGGGGTCCTGGACCTTTACGCGAAGGCCGGGAGACCGCGGCCCCTGTTCAGGGCCACGAATCTCGAGAAAAGACTCGGAACTCCGGCCCGCCTCTATTACAAAGGCGAGTTCATGAGTCCGACGGGCAGCCATAAGGTCAATACCGCGCTGGCTCAATGCTGGTATGCCAAGCGACAGGGGTTCGAACGGGTGACAACGGAAACGGGAGCGGGGCAGTGGGGAACGGCGCTCGCCTATGCGGCGGCCGTGACCGGCCTGAAGTGCACGGTCTTCTGGGTGAGGAGCGTGTTCAACTGGAAAAAAGACCGCCTCTCGTTCATGAAGCTCTTGGGCGCGGACGTCTACGCTTCGCCCAGTCCGGTGACCGAGGTGGGCAAGGCCTTATACGATCAGAATCCCGAACACGTGGGCTCCCTGGGCATCGCCATCTCCGAGGGCTTGGAGGATTCCCAAAAGGACCCGAAGGCCACCTATTGCCTTGGCTCGGTCTTGAATCATGTCCTCATGCATCAGTCGATCATCGGATTGGAGGCCAAAAAGCAGTTCGCGCTCTTTGACGACTATCCCGATATCGTCATTTCCTGCCTTGGCGGAGGTTCGAATTTCGGCGGATTCGCCCTGCCCTTTGTTGCTGATGTCCTCAAGAAAGGCAAGAAGATCAAGTTCATCGCCAGCCAGAGCGAAGTCGCTCCGAACCTTCAAGGCAAGTACGATTATGACTTTGCCGATTACGCCGAAATAACCCCCATGCTCAAGATGTACACCCTTGGCCATAAGACCGACATGGAGCCCGTCAAGGGCGACGGATTGCGCTACCACGGCTGTTCGCCGATCCTCAGTCTTTTACGGAACAAAGGCTATATTGATACGATAGCCTATCCGAGAGACGAGAAGCACGTCTTTGAGGCGGCCAAGATGTTTATGGAAGCGGAAGGATGGCTGCCGGCCCCGGAATCGGCCTATTCGGTCTGCTGTGCCATCGACGAGGCCATCAAGTGCCGAGAATCAGGAAAGAAAAAGACGATCGCCTTCAATATCAGCGGCCACGGGTTCTTGGACATCTCCGGATACCGAGCCGTCTTGGGTCTGGAATAAATTCTTCTTTCGCTGAATGACCGCCAGCCATAGCCGAGCGTTGGACTCCGGATCCAAAGGTCGGAGGTTCGAATCCTCTCAGGCACGCCACGTTTCCCTCTGATTTTTGACTTTGTGGCTTCCCATCCTTTTAGCCTGAGTTAATTAAACTGAGCCGTTTTTAACGGTTTTGACAGGGAAAGCCTTGTCTGAGAAAGCCCCTTGAATGGCATTCAAGAGGTCGCCAGTTCGATCCTGGTCAGCTCCACCACCGAAATAACCCGTTTTCCCCTGGTATTAAGGCCATTCGCCAGCTTTCTAGTTTTCACTCCCGTAGCCAAATTTTCAGCGTAATTCAATCTAATCTGTGACACCACGGTGACACGGGAAGAAGTCTGCCTGTCCCCTCAGAGGCCAGGCTCGAGTTCTTCCTCGAGCTCCGCGAGATCCTGAAGGCGATCCGGGATAGGCTCAGTGTCTAGCCTATTTTTCTACAAAGACGTCTATTCTGTTTTCGGGAATTGCCTGCAGAAGGTAAAAGGTTTTCCCGCCTTCGTCCGGGAGCACTATCAGGCCTCTCGGATAATAATCGGGCGCCTGGGCCGTCCAAAAGGTCTTCACGAAGGTCCCGTCTAATCTGAATTCGAGGATCTCAATCCTCTTGCCACGATAGAGCAGATAGAAACGGCTATCATCGACAAAGATGGCTTCAATGATGGACTCTCCGATAACCCTCGCCCCTCCCGGGGCAACCTTTGATTGTGCTTTGTTCTTGGAGAGTTTCTCTTGCATTGGCCGGTAATCTATCTCAAAGCAGGATCGCAGGTCGCCTTTGGGGGAATAAACTTGAATAAGGGGATAGAACCAAAAGGCGACATATAGCTCGTCTCTGGGACCTAGGGCCGGCCAACAGAGTTTTGGGTCTTTGTTAAGATCTTGCGGGGGGAGCCCGAACGAAGACTCGACCTTGCCCTCGGCGTCTATTGCGCTGATCATCTCATCGGTGTCATAACGAATGGAGAACGCAAAGACAGTTCCGTCGCTTCCTATGGCCATGTCGCCATAGCTTTTCGTGAGTTTTATCGAATCTACGAATCGGCCCCGGTCATCGAAATATTGGATCCGGGCATTGCTTCTATCCAGGACCGCAAGACCACGGCTAGTCATAAGGGCGCGGCCGACCAGGTTGAATTCTCCCGGTCCCTGGCCCGTGCGCCCGATCCTTCTGACAAAGCTGCCGTCTTTGTTGAAAACGAGAACTTCGTTGGCCTTAACATCGCTGACATAGATCCGGCCGTTGGAATCAGCAGACATAAATTGTGCTTGTGTAAGAAGAACGTCTTTCGCTACGTCATTCTCTGTGGGAAAAGAGTGCAGGGGTCTGATTTCTTTGCTCTGCGACGGGACGGAGAGCACCTTGATCTTTGTGACAGCCATCTCTTGGCCGAACGCAGTGACCGATGCGGCAGTCCCGGATATCAAAGCGAATATGATTGGAATGGCGACCAAGCCGACTTGACTGCTTGAACCGCTTTTGGGACCTGAAATCAAACCAAGCCTCCTATCGAATTCTATATCCCAGAATATCGTACTTGTCCGTCGAATCGTCCCCATATCTCTCAGAAAGAACATAGAGAATGTTGTCCCGGAAGAAGTAGTTATAAAGCTGGCCATAATTGGCGGCATCACAAAGATGGTACTCTGAAATGAGTTCGCCCTTAGAATCATATCGCTGCATGTAGAGTCGCCAGTTGTCGGTCGTAGCGTCATAATTGGAAAACAAGACCCCGATCATCTTGTCAGTAGAAATGATCCCCGTGATGAACGACACCTTCTTTCTTTCGTTTGCCACGGGGGCGCCTTCCTTATTAGCGAAAGCGTTACGAATTTTTTGGTTGATGCGAGGTTCGCGATAGCTGGAGGACGGTTTGCCAAAGGTCGTGATCTCTTGATTGACGAGGTTGATCCGGGTGATCTTAAGGCGGGCGTCAAGGACATAATAGAAGTGGTCTCCCGTGACCGACAAAAAGCCACTTTGTTGCGTCAGCATCGCAAGATCTTCCCTATTCCGTTCATAAGTGCCGATGGAGTCAAAACCGTATCGTCTTTCGAGAGACAGGAGACCTTTCAAAGCCCTGGTTCCGAATTCCCTAAGGGTAAGTCCATACTTATTGTTCTGTTGCGCGACGTAGGCATCGACAATGACGTTCTTCCCCCAGAGGGCGATATCGGAAGTGCACGCCATGCAGTCGATTTCGTCGATCCTCGATAGTCTGCCCTTCCCGTCTCTCTGATAAATGATGATCTTCATGAAGTCTAGGATCGCAAGATAAGGAGCCTGATAATCACAATAGGAAGGGCCCGAGAATTCCTCTGGACCGGGGCCTCTTCTGCCGGTGACACCGATGAGCTTGCCGGTCTGATCATAGCTCTTGATGTTGCAGTCTTTGCCGTCGGTGACGAAGATGAGGCCGTCCTCGGCAACGACGAAATCGGAGGCATATAGGATCGGGACTTCTTCCTGGGACAAGCTGATCGTCCTGAACGGCCGGAGATCCTGAGCGTCCGCTGTCGGGAAAGTCGAAGAGCAGACGAATGCGAGACAGGCGAACAAGCCCCCCAGAATCCTGATGACGGCAAGATTACCCATGTGACCCGCCCAGCCGAGAATATCATCTCTGCGAAGCGATAATCAATGGGCGCTGGCCGAGCTAAAAACCACCTTGACCAAATCTTGACCAAACCAAAGGAGAAACCGGGACGATTAGGCACGGATAGGGACGAATCGGTAAATGGTTTTCCCCTGGAGATTGGCCTTTTTCAGGGTTTTCAAGGGAATGGCGAAAATAGCGCCAACTGAGCTACAGCCTCACCTGGATAGTTCCTTCAATAAGCGTTCGCCCGCAGCACACATGATGATTAGTTCATAACTTAACCGATTATCCGTATAATTGAATTAATGGCCGCTAGTTCGAATAAGCAGATCGCCAGCCTGAGGGGGAGAGGGGGAAGACCCCCTTACAAGAAAAAGCCTGAGGAAGCCGAACTCCGCAGACTCTATGAAGCGGAGGGCAGAGCTATCCGAGAGATTGCAACCATGCTGGGCTGCTCAAAGGATATCATCTTCCGCTGCCTGAAGGAATACCAGATTGCAACCAGGACGAATGCTAGGCGGTCTTTTCTAAGACAATACGATCTCGCCGACCTAGAAGCAGGTGTACGAGAGAAGGGCATACGAGGTCTGGCCAGAGAATTGGCCATCGATGAAAGCACGCTTCGCCATCACCTCAGGGTAAGAAAAGTCTAAAAGCGGGGTGCGGGATTAGTGTCGCATAACTACTCTTATGTAAACTATATATATTATAGATAATAAATAGGTTACTGAAACGCTCAGCAATTCCCAGATTTGTTTAAAAGAACGCAAGTTGTTGATATTAAATAAGATTATAAGACGGCATTAGTCAAGTATTGTAGTTTGGCCTTGCCGTTCCCCTGCGCCGAAGGTAAATCAGATATTTTGTAGGGCTGTGAATTTGTGTTGTTTTAATATTGATAAATGGTGAGCTAGACGATTATCTGCACAATAGGTTTCTAATAAGTGATTTCTTACATATAAGATTTGAACTGTCGGTTGTCGGTGGCAAGATAGGAAAATAGGCTCGATAAAAGCGCGAAAAAGGCAATTCACTGGCGCTAGTCGATCACCACCTATAACAGGAATAAGTGCTACATAAATAATAAGACCGTGAGGACTCGACATTATATATCATGTGCTCGGTACAGCCACTCACGTGTGCCGGTAGGGACAGCGCCGAAATCGAGGCGAGTTAATTTGGTTCAATTGTGGTCCGACTATCTTAGACTTTATCGCTGATTAGCCGCTAGGTAGAAGATTTACTCTCCAAAATGCCCCATGAGGGGGATTAACAACTCATGAGGATGCTCTAGAGTTATGTCGCCGGCATGAATGCCGGTCCTGCTGGGGCCGCACGGGCCCAACGAGTGAGACAATTTCCTCTCTAGGGAGAACATATCATGTCCGACCATGCACCGTTATTGTCGCGGCAGCAGGCTGCGGATTATCTTTGCCTCTCTGTTTCATCCATTGACAGGCTTTTAAGGAAAGGCGCGCCCCACGTCAGGATCGGGCGCCGGATTCTATTCAACCCATGGAGCCTGGAGGCATGGATTGAGGCCGGGAACCAGGAACCGATGCCGAGTAAAAAAGGCGACGCCCATGACAATCGATAAATTAGAAGACTTGTTTTCTAATAAACAAGATTACGGAGATCGGCCTCATCGAGGCGCCAGGGTAACGGCGATTGTCCGAATGCCACAGGGTCGCCAATATAGTTGTTGTATCTGTGGGAGACCGGGGGACGTGTTCTTTCAAGTCGAACTTGGCTCAAGGCTGTGCTGCCGTATTAGTATCGGTTGCTTAGAGCGGCTGACCAGATGCCTCAGTTTCAAAAAGAGTATAGCCGGCTCAATGCGGCCTGGGGAGATTAGGTGGTTTGAACCGTACCCCCTGAACGATTCTGAATATTAAAACCTCATAAATTCCCTGAAATGTCACTCTTTGAGACTGCAAGGCCCACACCTGTCATCCGATGGGGAATCCGATGAGGTCAGGCCTTGATCAGGAACGCGAACCAATTCTTTGCCTAAACGCTCAAGAGGGCCCGGCTGCGAATAACTATTATTCGTCCGTGCTCAACGTCCACTTGTTCAATAGCGAGTTGGGCGACGGAGAGATTCGCGTCTTGCTCGCCTTACATAGTTACTGCCCAAGGAAGGATGTCGTCAGCGGCAAGTGCCAGACATTCGTATCGGTTCATTTGCTGGCCGTGAAGTTAGGTTGTTCTGACAGGGAGGTTAAGAGGCGGCTCAGGCGGCTCGAAGCGGTCAAGGCCATTCACACTACGACCAGGAAGGGTACATCCAACATTTATACGCTCCTGAGAGCAGATCAGAGTTCGTCTGCTCGGCACGATTCCCAAGTTGCCGTAGATGACGATGCGGAAGGGAAGACCCTGTGACCACACAGTCATCTCCGGTTTATGTTACCGCTCCGCGCTCAGCGCCAAGACCACAAGGCCCACAGAGGTCCCTCCTGAAAATAACAAGATTCCAAAATGGTGGAAGTTGCGGAGCATTTGCGGAGCAACTTGGTTTGCTTCTTTATAAAAGAAGCCTTTTTATTCATGAATATTTTTTTAAAGAAGATTATCTATTTCGGATGACCCCACGGTCACTCCTCGATAGTGACTATTCGGTCATTCCCCCTATGACGGGCTGGTCACCCCACGGATGAGCGAGAACAATACCTTTAAGGAGATCCGCGAATGAAACGTTATACGCCCCTTAAGGCGATCAGGGCATACTGCCACGACTGCGCAGGCGGCTCGTCTAAGGATGTTATTCTGTGTTCGGTGTTGGATTGTCCGTTAAAACCGTTGCGATTCGGTGTGGCGCAAGGGAGCCGGCTATACAAGGCCAAGATTGAGCGAGCCCTGAGGACGTGGCCGCAGGAGGCAAAGGATGCAGGCCTGCAATAGGCCCTCTTGGGATTTTCAAGCAGGAAAACATCCAGTTTTTTCTGATGATTTAGATCGCCAATACGTTCAGTTGGTCGGTGTGAAATAGCGCCTTTAAGACCGGCCTTTTCAGCTAGGCGCTGTAGCGTTGTGGTCGCTCGACTGACCAGAGTGTGAGTTCAATCTGGAGCGAGGACAATGTACAGTGCCAAATTCAAGGTTTCCAGAAGGTGCCTCGCAGCTCCTGAGGGTTACGCAGGCTGCTGAGTATATAGGATTTCATCGGAATACCGTTTATCGGCTGGTAAAACAGGGTAGCCTTCCCTTTACCGTGGTAGGCACTAGAAGTATCCGAATCAGGGTCAGCGACCTGGACAAGTGGCTTGAACGCCGCAGCTATACGCCTCTTTTGGAGCTAATACCTGCGACCATGGTTTCCTTTGACGGTCGTGTTATGCTCGGGTCGAAAGGAGGTTTCAGCGGGTTGAAAAATGGAAAAACCCGCTGGCAGTTTGGCTACGGTTGCGTTTATGTTAGGAAGTCGGCTAATGGCGCGGCGCGTTTCTATATCGATTATAGAAACGCCGAGGGGAAGAGGGTTCAGAAGGTCGTCAAGCACGCACAGAATGCCTCCCAGGCGGCCCAAGCACTTCAAGCAACGGTAAGGGATATGTTATCGGCCACCTATGGATTGCAGCGGCGCGAGGCTATGATTTCATTCTTCCAACTCGCGGACCTCTATATGGAGAACTATTCGAAAGTTCAAAAGAGGAGCTGGAAGAGCGACGGTTGTTATATCAAATCCCTCAAACGGCATTTTGGCGATAAGCAACTGTCGAAGATATGCCAGTTCGAGGTAGAAGCCTACGTAACCGCGAGGATAAACGGTGGCCTCAGAAGTTCATCCGTAAACAGGGAGGTGGCTTGCCTGAAGAAGATGTTCAATAAGGCCAGGGACTGGGGCTATATGCAATCGAACCCGGCAGAGAAAGTAGCGTATTTTTCAGAGAAGGAGTTCATCAAGGAAAGAATCTTGACCGGGGATGAAGAGCGCCTACTCCTGGCCAGCAGCCCGGCCCATCTAAAAAGGATAGTTCTTACGGCCTTGAAAACAGGAATGAGACGGGCCGAGTTATTGACGCTTCGATGGGAGGATGTTGACCTTGAGAAGAGGCTGATCCGTCTGGCCCACACGAAGAGCGGCAAGATTAGGGTAATACCTATTGGCCCTGATCTTCTCTTGCTGCTTATGGAGCTCAGAACGACGACGAACAGCGACCCGCACGTTTTTGTGAATGCCAGGACAGGTACATCCTACCGGGACATTAAGAGGGCCTTTCATACGGCATGCAAGAAAGCCAAGGTGGAATCCCTTAGATTTCACGACCTGCGGCACACATTTGCGTCCAGACTGGTTGAACGAGGTGTCGATATTGTCACGGTCAAAGAACTCCTCGGCCATAGTACGATTAGGATGACCGAGCGGTATACTCACAGCCGGATGGACCTCAAGCGGAATGCCGTCGAACGCCTCGGCAGCCAGGTTCCCGAATTCCCCCAAGGACAAGAGGCTTTGTTACAGGGTTGTGACATAGCAACGAAGTCAGATTCACGGCCCAGCCTAAGGTCAATGTTCTCAGTTAATTAGGAATGGTGCGTCAGGCAATGACCTTGAATGGCATTCAAGAGGTCGCCAGTTCGATCCTGGTCAGCTCCACCACCGAAATAACCTGATTTTCCCTTATTTCCCCCGAGTTTCCTTCGATCTTAGCTTCGAACCCATCGAGCTAAATCAAACGAGATCATGCACTAGCTATTGCACCGGGGCGACCCTACGGAGGGATTTGCCTACAGCCTTATCCCCCTGGTGAATGGACCAGCCTGCCAATATTTTATACCGTTGACTCTGTTGTTTTAACGGTGATAATATCTTTTCAGTAGGTTTGTAAGGGGAAGTCAGGCCAGACGACGAGGAGCTCGTTTCAAGGATTTTAACGGATCTCCAATTTTTCACTAGCGGTATCGTCGTTTGGGATCATGCCGACAAGACATGGGAGAGATCAGAAGCTCTCAGCTATGGCAAAAGGGGGGCGAATCGGATGAATGTCGTAACATGCTCACATTGCATGCATATTTTCGGGCAAGACGAAGATGAAAAGGTGGCTTCGGCAATCTTGATGATGATAAAAGAGAGCTTTAAGAACTGCCCTCGCTGCAAGAGGTCCTTAGAGGTCACGATCGGCTGGGCCAGCGGGCCCATGGATAATCGCCCACGTGATGTCGTTAGGGAAATCAACCTTGACAGCGATAAACCTCCGGATCCCTCTCAACTCGGACGGATGCTCAGGGATGATATTAAAGCTATTGTCCGAAAAAGAAAAAAGAAGAAGTCGTGGCTGTGGTGGGACGGGGTTTGGCGGCCTTGAATGCCTCGCAAATGGCAGCATGTCCGGATCTTCATTTCCTCAACCTTCCGCGACATGCACGCGGAGCGGGACCATCTGGTCAGAATGGTTTTTCCCGAACTGAAGGAGAGATGCCGCAAACGACACATCCATCTGGTTGATGTCGACCTGCGGTGGGGGGTCTCAGAAGCCGAGGTTCTGGACGGAAAGACACTCGATATCTGCCTCGACGAGATCGACTCCTGCCGCCCCTACTTCCTCGGGATTCTGGGCTTTCGCTACGGCTCGGTGCTCCGGGGGGACGAATATTCAATTACCGCCCGCGAGATCTATCATGGCGTTCTGCACGACGACGCGCCCAAACAGGTGGTCGACCTACGGCAAATCATCGACGGCAAACTGGGAGGCATTGAGTTAACGGACAAGCAGATCCATTGCCTCACGCGTTGCTATCGCTTTGATCCCGATAGGGGGAAGCACCTGCTCAAGGAGGACGTAACAGCTGAGGAGCTTAAGGTCATCCGTTCGGCATTCAAACGCTTTTCCGCCTATCAACGCGACCGCAACTTTTTCTTTTTTCGTTCCGAATCGCTGACAAAGAAGATGGCTGGATCGAATGTCCGCGATTTCTTCGAAGAGGACAAGGACAGCCGAGACAAGCAAGCCAGCCTGAAAGAGGAGATCCGAAAGTATTCACGCTCTTTTGACTATGACGACATCGATCGCTTCGGACAGCTGGTCCTTTCACTCCTGTGGAATCAGATCGAGGCGGAATCGGAGGAGGCGTCCGAGGAAGATGACGCCGAATATCATGAGCTCTTCGCTGCGGACCGAACGAGGCGATTTGTGGGGCGGCGCCATCTTCTCGACAAACTGATCTCTTTTTGCCGTCAAGACCATGGATCCCGGGTGCTTGTCGTCGCCGGAGAACCGGGAGTGGGGAAATCTGCCCTTATGAGCCGCTTCTACGAGGAAGCCTTGATCCATTTCCCTGACCGGCTAATCATCCCTCACTTCGTCGGCGCCGCTGACGCCTCCGCGAGTCTCCGCAAGACTCTCCAGCGCTTCTGCCTATTGTTGAATAGGACCGCGGGCTCCAACAAACGGATTCCGGAGGACTTCAGCGACATCCTGAGATTGTTCCAAGAATTTATTTCCGGCGGAATAACAAAAGATGTCCTGATTATCCTCGACGCCGTCAACCAGTTCGAAGAACTGGCCAATCCGCAGTCGATGGCCTGGCTGCCCCAAAAAATATCGGGAAACGTCCGGATTGTGATTAGCACGCCCCTCAATTCCCGATCTTATGTCTCGCTCCTAAACCGCCACCCGACGCCCGAGATCATTGAACTCAGAGGCTTGGAGGAGACCGAAATTAAGGACATGGTGACCGGATACTTGACGGAGATCAGACATAAATTCCCCAATGAGGACGTTGAAAAGTCCTTTTATGAAAAGATCAAGGTCGGGAATCCCCTCTATATCCTCATCGCCCTGGAAGAGCTGCGCGTTTTCGGGCACTTTGAGGATCTCCCCAAACGGATTCGATCCCTGCCCGCCAGTATCCCGGAGTTATTCGTCCAGGTCTTGGAGCGGATCGGTGCGGATTTTTCACGCGAACTCGTGCGCGATTTCACGTTGTATCTCGCCTGCAGCCGACGCGGGATGATGGCGAGCGAGCTGCAGGAACTTCTAAAAAAATACTCCCCATCTTCCGATTCCGTCGGGGAACTGGTGAGGCTGCCTGACATCATCTGGACACGCTTGTATCGGGCTTTCAAACCGTACCTTTTTGAACGCTCCCACGTCATCGACTTCTTCCATGGTCAAATGGAAGAGGCGGTGAATGGGCTCTTCCTTAGCGGCGAAGACACCGAAAAGGGGATCCATGAGACCCTTTCCGAATATTTTGAAAAACGCTGGAAGGAACCCTATCCGCGCGCGCTCAGCGAGCTTCCCTTTCATCTTCACGCCAGCGGCCGCTTCTCCCGACTGGATGAGATCCTCTCATCCCTTCCCTACCTGGACGAACGGATCGCCGCCGGCCAACTCTTAGACCTCATTGAAGATTACCGTTTTCTTGAACAACGGAACGACCAGGCCCAAAAAACGGCTGGCGGGATTCAAAAGTTCCTTATCAAACAAGCACACCTGCTCGGAGCCTACCCGAGGATCTTATTCACGCTGGTGATGAATGAAGCAGAGGGACCTTTTCGAGAGGCTGCAGAAGGTCTGGCTCGCTCGGGAGGATGGCACAAACCTTGGTTCCGGCTGACAAAAAAGTGGTCCAGCGCTAGATCTGGGGAAACCGAAGGGCCTAAGGTGCTGGAGATCCTAGGCGTTGTCGATCTTGGGCATATCGCCCAAACCGCCGTCGCCCCGGATCCAAATCTCACCTACTTCACCAAGGGGCGTGGGATCATCGGCATGGCGGACTTGTCCAAAGGCCAAATTTCCATGGATAGAGAAATCGAGATTGATAAGAACCTCGTGCTGGGCTTGTCCTGTTCTGCCGATGGACGCTACCTTTCTGTTGCCTATGAGGGGGGGAAAGCCGAGCTCATCCACGTCCGGTCCCCGGATGGCGAGAACCCGTTCCGATATTCGATCATCCACGACTTCCCATGTCTCCTGCCTGGATATGAGCGTCCGGTTGTGGCCTTTTCGGATGAAGGGCTCGTTTATCAGGAACCCTCCGGCACGATCCTGGAGATCAGAGCAATATCCTCAGGCGTTGTGGCTGAGAAGATCCTCTACCGCCCCCCAAGAACCGGCGAGGAGCTGAGCGGCTTGGCATCAGTGGAAGGAGCGTTCGCGATGACGTTCCGGGTGGACGGCGGCACGAGGCTGGTCGTCAGGACGTCAGGAGAGGAGATTCTCACGGCAGAAATTGAAGGGGCTGACGTATCTGCGGTATGCGGGGCCGGCGCGAACAGGGTCGCGACTGCACTGAAGGACAAGAGGATTCGTGTTTATGATTTCTCTTCCGGCGGTTTGGAGGTCGTCGCGGAACGATGGGCCAATGAGAAGATCGTCGCCGTTGTCCACGCGGGTGAAGAATTGCTATGGATCGACCGTTTCCACAATCTCTTCATTTGGAACCATGGGACAAAAGCGGAGCCGTCATGCTATTGGGCCGAGTTGAACGCTTTGATCGAACCGAAAGCGTTGGCGATGCGGCGGGACGGCACGGTCATCATCTCTACCCCCGGGTTCATCGTTTCCGCCCTTCCTCAACAAAGCGCTGCGTCCACCCATGACTGGGTCAACCGAATCCTACAGACGAGATCGGATAACGGATTCGTCTGTTTGCTCGAACGGCCCGGGGAGGACATCCTGCTGGCGAATGGAAGCCGGATCGAGAAGCTCGCCGGTCCTGAAGACGATAGGGGTCTTCTGCAGTTCGACTACGATCCCGTCAGTGACAAGGTGCTTGCCTGCTTCAGCGAGGGATCCGGTTTCTTCGTCGATCCGGAGACGCTTGAGATGGAGCCGATATCCGGACTTCCGGAGGGTTGCGTTTCGGTATCGTCCGATCCGGATGGGGGCTTTTGGCTGATGACGATATTCGGGGAGGTTGGCTTCCTTGAGCCGAACGGAAACAGTGCTTTAGTTTATCAATCCGACCTCGCTTTTCTCAGTGAACCGAACCTCCGTTGCTGGGGGGGCCACCCCGGACTGCTTGTGATCAGCGGCTTGTGCCGAATACCCACCGGTCAAATCTCCGTTGATTTTCTTTATACCGTGGCCTTCCTGCAAATCTCGGACCCCGGGCATTCAAGACATCTCAAACACCTGGGAGTGAGATCTTTTTCTCAGACAGGTCAGTTGAATGCCCTGGCCCGATCGCCTCTGACGGACGAGCTGATTCTTAAGTTTTCAGATCACTTCCGGCAGGGAACGCCCGGGGAGTTCGTCGCTGGCAAAGAGAAGATCAGACCGGCAAAAGACATTGACGAGGGCTGCACAACCAGCGTTGTATCGCCGGATGAATCCGAAGTGTACTTTCTGAGCAAAGAGGGCCATTTGTTTTTGATCGACGCCCTCAATTGCGGGCTCGTCGGCACCGTCGCCGGCACAGTCCCCGTGACCTCCCTTCCGCCCCGGACGCACGGCCAGCCCCTGTTGGTGATAAAAGGGGGGAACGAGGTGCATCAAATCCTATTTGGTAAGGAGAAGTAAATGGATCCCAAAGCCGATTTCGACAAGCTCAACAATTCTGTAAAAGAATCGAAAATTCACACGGCGGTCTGGACGTTAGAAGCAATGCTTCGTAAGTATCCTGCCCACTCACAATTCCTCTATTATCAGCTGGGCGCTCTGTTTCGATCGTCTATCGGAAACGGCCCAGCGGCGCGCGACGCCTTCTTGCGGTCTTTGGAAAGCAGAAAACAGGCGCACATCGAACAATCGGTGGCAGATGAACTCGAAGTCAATCCTCTCGAAAACCTGACGCTGCTCAGCCTTTCGTTTGAAGAGTACTATTCCTTTGCTGATCGCCTGGTCGTCGTTATGCCGGGTCATTCAGTTAGAACCGACCGTTCCGACTTTATCGAAAAGATGGAAAGGCAAGGCTACTCTTGGGCCAAGGTGATGGAATGGCGAGCCGCGCAGTATATCGGCTCTGAAAAAAGTGGCCCCGGATTATATGCGGAGGCGATCGCCACCTATCACCTGATGTTCGAAAACAGGAGATCCCTCAGGATCTCCGATGAAGATTATGGGACACTGATCATTGGCGCTGGTACTGCGGCGGCCGACCTTTTCGCCAAATACGGATTGACGATGAAAAAGAGGAAAGGCGCGGCTGATCCATCGGAATTCCACATGGTCGTGTCAAATATCATTCCCTATATCAAGGATTTTGTTACGAAGAACCCGTCTGAAGAGGAGGCCGTCGAGGTCCTGGGGCTCTTGGAGCAGGTCCTTCGAGAAGGACGAGAATTGACAGGGCTTCCTTATACGGGACAGATCGTCGGCGAGACCAGATGTCATAATACGATCGCCCTCATGACCAAGAACACATGTGAATTGTATCAAGTCATCGCCGATCTGGAAGAGGCCCTGCTTGTTCCATTCCCCCGGACGCCTTCGCGGGTGGAATACGATAGGGCAGTCGAACAGGAGAAATCGAAGATCCGGCAGTGCCAAGACAGATACGGAGCCCACAAGATCGCCTTTCAGATCGATCCGATGAAGACTGCGACGACCTTCAATTGCCTGGTCGGACCCGAAAAGATCATGCCAAAGGCATGGGTTTATTATGCGCTCGCCATGATGTTTATGGTTGGACATAAGGATAATTTTGCAGCATTTCCACTCTTTGAAAAGGCGCTTTTTGTATCCCACGATTACTTTGCGGCTCTATATGGAATCGCCGCCTGCTATGCGAAAACGGAGGATTACGAAAAATCGATTTTCTACTATCAAAAGGCTCTGGAGCTCAAGCCTGACGACGCCGATACGATGGAAGAGCTTGATATGGCCAAAAGATCGGCCTCTTCCCGATAAATGCAGATCACCTTTAGTTATCTGCCTGCATTTTGGCCTTCGTCCGGGTCTTTTCCTGACCTCCCCCGTACCCGTTAGCGAGACTTCTGAGGGTCCATACATTTGGTTTCAGGCTTCTTTATGCCAAGCTAGGCGGGATTACAGGAAACCGGGTGTTCTCTTAAGAGCTTTGTTGGTATTCTCTTCTTAGGGCATAGATGTTCAAACGGGCACGGATTGCTATTATCGCGACCTTCCTCCTTATCGCAGGGATCGGAATCATTGTGATCCTGGCCAATATACCTACGGGCAAAGAAAAGAAGGCTCTGGTCGTTATCCAGTCGGGGGAACAGGAATTATCAAAGGGTTTTGATATTCTCGTCGTCCGCTCAGGCTTCCAGAAAAGAACGACTGGGAGGAGGGATATCTATGTGCCCTGTCTCCTGGTCTGGGCAAGTGATAATTCTAAGCGAGTATCGCGGCCAGTGGCCCTGAGCGCGGAATTTACAGGGGACGGCCGTCCTTTCTGTACGGCCGTTAATAGGATACCTGCCCTCGAGCCTGGAAGCACCATAGAAATCTGGCTGAAGGGCATCGATTTAGGCCCTGTCCCGGCCTGGGCCTAATTTGCCTGCGCTTGCCTGGATTTGCCTGCGTTTTCCCCCGGATGTGGCACAAATCCGACCCAAATATGACCCCCATTTTCTGAACCAAAAAACTCGGGCGGACCGTCGCCCGCGCGAACGCCGATATCCGCTGCTCCCACCGGGGTGCGGGTCAATCCAGCAAAATCTTATCACATGGGCTGGATCCCCGTGAGGGGGGGCAAGCGTACCTCATCCCTTAAAAGTGGTCCATCCATAATGTGAGTCTTCTTTTGAAAAACTGCCCAAAAACAGACACAATTCCGCTGCAGTCGGTCAAATAGGCTAGTCTAAATATATTATTATCTGCAATATCGATAGGAAGACCGTCGCTCTCCGGATCCAAAGGCCGGAGGTTCAAACCCCCTGTCGAGGGCATATCCGCCCTCTCCGGGATCCTGACCGCGGATTGAGAAGCCGGATGACGAGCCTCCTCAGATCGATCGTTGCGTCCACTCGCCGTCGATCAAGCGCCACATCGTCCCCGTGGGATTGGCGTCCCTCAATTCCGGCGGCAGGCGGTCGGCCCGGACATGGTCATAGCATCTCAAGGCGGCGAACCTGATGATGGCCGCCGGGAAGCCGACGGCCGTGAACCCGGGATGGCCGGTGGCCGGATAGGGTCCGCCATGGTTCATGGCCGGGGAGACGGCGACGCCCGTGGGCATCTTGTCGTTCAGAAGCCGACCGACCTTGGTCCGTAGGAGAGGCTCGATCGCTTCGTACTCCCGGTCGTCTGCCTTGCCGGAATGGCTGTAGATCGCCCCGGTCAGATGGCCGTCCAGGCGGGCCGCGATCTCCCTCATCATGGCCATGTCCTTGGCCAGGACGATCACGGACAGCGTCCCGAAGGATTCGACCTGAAAGGACGAAGGGTCCTCGAGGAAGCGGGCGCCGGACATCTTGAACAGGGTGGGGGAGAACCTGATCCCGGGACCCGAAGGCTCCCGGCCGCCCGCGAGGCGCTCGGCACCCTTGGCCGCGAGACGAGTCGCGGCCTCCTGAAGCCCTTCGAGCACTTTGGGACCGAGAAGGACCATCGGCTCCGAGGCCTCGAACGCCTTCCGGACAGTCTCGACGAAAGCCTCTCCTGCAGGGCTGTCGGGAACGATCACCAGGCCGGGCTTTGTGCACATCTGGCCGGCCGCGAGGGTGCAGGACTGAAAAAGCTCTGCGGCGATCGCTGTCGACCGCTCGTCTAGGGCTCCGGGCAGGATGAACACGGGATTGGCGCTCGACATTTCCAAGTAGATGGGCCGGCCGGCCTCATCGGCGGCCTTTTTGAGGGCCAGGCCCGAGGGCCGGCTGCCGGTGAAAGCGGTCGCGCCGAGGCGGGGGTGGGAGACGAGCCGCAGGCCGTCCTCGGGGGCGAAATGGTAAAGGAGCTGGACGGAGGCACGCGGCAATCCCGACGTCAAGACGGCTTCATGCGCTTCCTCGGCCAGGATCCGGGTCGTCGCCGGATGGCCGGGGTGGGACTTGGCGATGACGGGATTCCCGGCGGCCAGGGCGGACGCGAAATCCCCTCCGCCCATGGCATTGTACGCGTAGGGGAAATTGTTGGGCCCCATGACGACGACCGGGCCGCCCAGGGGGCCGTACATGGACCGGATGTCCGCCTTCGTATCGATCGTCGCCCGCGACCAGGAGCAGTCGCGGCAGGAGGCCGCCGCCTTCCGGAGCTGATCGAGCGTTCGCGGGAGCTCGACGGAGCCCAGGCGGGGCTCAGCCGGCAGGCCGGTCTCGCGGTGCGCCGCGGCGACGAGCGCTTCCTTCCGCTTTTCGATCCTGGCGGCGAAGTCCTCGAGGAAGAGGGCGACGGGCTCCGGGCCGAGGGCAGCCATCTTAAAGGCGTCGCGGGCGCCGGCC
>Ga0031653_10000042_pt1 | contig 18259 bp, 16 predicted proteins | sample FrelakmetBRP12BR_FD_55210 | JGI IMG/M metagenome (GOLD analysis project Ga0031653, IMG submission 55210) | Freshwater lake sediment microbial communities from the University of Notre Dame, USA, for methane emissions studies - BRP12 BR | ecosystem: Environmental > Aquatic > Freshwater > Lake >... | reverse complement strand
ATGTCCGAGGTGCCGAGGAACGTGTGGATCCGGGGGCGCTTCGCCACCTTCACCGCGTCCCACAGCGTGTCGATGTCCTTTTTCACCGCCCGGGCGAGCCCGGTGATGACGGGCCCCTTCACGGTCCTGGCGACCGCCTGGACCGACTCGAAATCGCCCGGGGAGGAGGCGGGGAATCCCGCCTCGATGATGTCCACGTTCAGCACCGCCAGCTGTCGCGCGATCTCGACCTTCTGGTCCCTGGCGAGCTTCGCCCCCGGAACCTGCTCCCCGTCCCGCAACGTCGTGTCGAAGATGAAAACCTTGTCCGCCATCACGTCCTCCTTTTAGGTTCATGCAGCAAATGCGCCTGCACTTGATTCGGTTCTCCTCCCGAAAAAATGAAAAGCCCCCGGTCGCTTGGTTCCCGGGGGCTCAATACGACAAAACCGCGGGAACCTGCCGGCCCCGCGGCCCGAATCGACGTAAATGGTACGCTACGCGCTCAGGCTCCGGTCCGGCCCCTCCGGGGGCGGAGTAGAGCGAGCCCAGGCAACCCGACTTCCTGTCGATGTCCGATCGCGCGCTTCATGGAGAGGAAAGGATATCGGCACGGGGACCGGCTTGTCAAGCCCCCCTGCGAACGCAAGGGGCGGACGCTCAGGGTTCAACCCCGGGGAAAAGGGTGGGAGTGTGCTCCTCCAGGGGGGCGGAGGGACCCTCGCCCACGGGGACCTTCTTCAGCTCCTGCGGAGCGGCGATCCCCCCCGACATGAGAAGGCGGACCGCCTGTTCGATCGACATCTCGAGGCGGATCACTGTCTCCTCGGGAAGGAAGAGCACCTCTCCGAGGTAAAGATTGTTCGTCGGGACGTACACGACGACCAGCCGGCGGCCCCCTTCCTCCACCGTCATGGTCCGGAATCCGAGGGCGTACGACCTCTCTTTCGGGTACTCCACCAGGAGCACCTCCTTGAACGACTTCGTGCTCTCGGGGGAGAAGGCGTTCGTGAGCTGCTTGATGGTGGAGTACACGGTGCGGTAGCCGGGAATCCGCTGGATCAACCGGTCCAGTGCATCGAGGAGGCGCTTCCCGACGACGTTCCGGGCCAGCGTTCCCAGCAGCAGGATGATGATCAGCCCCGCCAGGATCCCCGTGCCGGGAATGTGATCCGTACCGGGAAGCAGCGTCCGGACGACCCCGTCGAGGACCGGCGAAAAGAGCCCGTCGACCTTCTCGAAGAACCAGAGAAGGAGCGCCACCGACACCACGAGGGGGACGAGGACGAAGATCCCGGTCAGGAAACTCTTTTTCATGTTGCCGGACACGGGGGTATTCTATCGTAAAAGCTTTTCCGGGGGGGGGGACCTGCATGGATCACGCGGTGGTGATGGCCGGCGGATCGGGAACGCGGTTCTGGCCGGAGAGCCGTGCACGGAAGTCGAAGCAGTTCCTCGACCTCACCGGCGGAGGCCCGATGATCCGGGAGACCCTCCTTCGCCTCTTCCCGGTCGTCCCCCCGGAACGCGTCTGGGTCGTCGCCGGCGCGAAGGACGCGCCGCACCTCCACCCTCGCACCCTCGGCATCCCGAAACGGAATATCCTGCTGGAGCCCGAGGGGAGAAACACCGCCCCCGCCATCGCGTACGCGGCGGCGGCCGTCGCCCGGGACGACCCCGGTGCCGTGATCCTTGCGACCCCGGCCGACCACGCCATCGCGGACGTCCGGTCTTTCCAGGCCGTCCTCCGGAAGGGGCTGCGGCTGGCCCGGGAGACGGGGCGGTTCGTGACCCTCGGGGTTCCCCCGACGCATCCGGCCACGGGGTACGGATACATCGAGCGTGGAAAACCGTTCCCCGGAACGGTCCGGGGAGCGTTCGAGGTCGCCCGGTTCGCCGAGAAGCCGGATCTCCCCTCGGCGAAACGGTTCCTCCGTTCCGGCCGCTTCGACTGGAACAGCGGACTGTTCTTTTTCCGCGTCACGACGTTCGCCGACCGGCTTGCGAAATTTCTCCCCGAAGTCGACCGGGAGATCCGGCGGGCGTTCCGGGGGGACCGGACCGGTTTTTCGAACCGCCTCGCGCGGGCGTACCGGCGGATGCCTTCGATCTCCGTCGACTACGGGATCCTGGAGAAGGAGACGGGAATCCTCGTCCTCCCGGCGAAGGTCGGGTGGAACGACCTGGGGACGTGGCGCTCGCTCCACGAGTTTCTCGCCCGGGCGGGGGAAAACGTCGCGTTCGGCGACGTCATCCTCTCCGACTGCCGGAACGTCCTCGTGCGGACGGACAGCGGCGTGGCGGCGGTGCTGGGGATGGACGACGTGGTGGTGGTGCGAAGCGGGGACGCCGTGCTCATTTGCCCGCGCTCCCGTTCGGAGGAAGTGAAGGGTGTGCTGGAGGAGGTCCGCCGGCGCTTCCCCGCGCTGGCATGACCTCCTCCGCTATTCCAGAACGTCCCCGGACAGGGTGACGATTCTTCGGACCTCGTACTCGAGCGTCCCCCGGGGAATCGTGATCGTGACCGCGTCGCCGACCCTGCGATTCATCAGCGCCTTCCCCACCGGCGACACCATGGAGACGAACGACTTGTTCCCGTCGGCCAGCTCCGGGATCACGAGGGTGTAGCAGACCTCTTCCCCGCTGTCGAGGTTCTCCACCGTCACCTCGCTCCCCAGCCCCGCCCGGTCCTTCGGCACGTCCGAGACGTCGATGCGGGAGAGGTCGGCCAGCCGTTTCTGGATCTGGGCGAAGCGCGCCTGGATCGTCGACTGCCGGTTCTTGGCCGACTCGTACTCGGCGTTCTCGGAGAGGTCGCCCTGGCCCAGCGCCGTCTGGATCTCGAGGGGAAGGGTCACCCGCAGCTCGTGTTCGATCCGCTGCATCTCTTCCTCGAGCTTCCGTTTCACCTCGGTAAGCAACGCGATCCCTTTCCTACTGCTCCATCGTGAATTCCTGCATGTCGCACCAGAATCCGTTCTGGCCGATCGAGTCGACCTCGGCCCGCAGGATCTTCGCGTGCAGCTCCTCTTCCTTCGCGAGGGAGAGGAACATCTCCTTCGCCGTATCCTTCTTGGAGCGTCCCGCCATCTCGAGGTAGAATCGGGTCGCCTCGACCTCCCGGTCGATCGCGACCCCGAGGATCCGTATCGTGTCGGCCTGGGCAAGTTTCTTCAGGTCGATCTTTTCGAGCAGCGACGGCTGCGAGACCTGCTCGGACATCGCCTCGACCAGATCCGCCCGCTCGATCACCCAGTCCTTTCCGCGCAGAACNGAGATCAGGTGCTTCTCCAGCTTCGTCATGTGGCCCACCTCGTCCGAGGCGAGGTGGATGAGGACGTTCTTCGCCTTCACGTCCGTGACGATCTTCGCCAGGCCGAGGTAGACGTTGATGGCGTCCCTCTCCCGGTCGATGGCGCGGTGCACGATCGAAACCATTTCCGGCGAACCCATGGTGTTTCCCCCTTTACAGGTGTTCGGTATCGTACCCTTCGATCAATGAAAGACGAGTTTCCCGCCGTAATGGCCGAGGACGATGCACGTGCCGGTGCAGGCGGCGAGGAGGCCGAAGTACGCCCAACCGAGACCCCCCAGCGGCAGCGCGGCGAGGTCGGGCTGGAACGCGCGCAACAGCACCGCGGGGCCCGCCAGCGCGATCAGTACGAACGCCCCCGCGATCTTGATCCTGAACACGCTGGTCATGTACGCCTGGTAGCGATTCCACCAGTCGAAGAATCCCGTCGCCGTGGCGACGGGCGCCGCCAGCAGCCCGAACAGCGCCATGACGAACGCCCCCGTCTCGAACTCCCGCACCCCCGTGAAGAGGTACAGGCAGAACGACGCGAACGCCACCGGGAACAGTCCCTGCGGGAAATGGACGAAGATCGGATGAAGATGCGGTACGGTCACCTTTTCCGCCATAAAACCCTCGAGACGCTTATTCCAGGAGCCGGAACAGTTCCTTCGGTGTGTCGCACACCGGACGATCGTTTCATTGCCGAGGTTGTATTTTAACAGCGTTTCACGATCCGCGCCAGCCCGCCCATGTAGGGGCGAAGTGCCTCCGGGACGTCGATCGTGCCGTCCTCCCGCTGGTAATTTTCGAGGATCGCCACGACCGTCCGCCCCACCGCCAGCCCCGACCCGTTCAGCGTGTGCGCCAGCCGGGTCTTCCCCGACGCCCCTTCCCGGAACCGGATCTTCGCGCGGCGCGCCTGGAAGTCGGTGAACGTGCTGCAGGAGGAGATCTCCCGGTACCGGTCCTGCGAGGGGACCCAGACCTCGATGTCGTACGTCTTCGCCGAGGAGAAGCCGAGATCGCCGGTGCACAGCGTCACCACCCGGTACGGCAGACCGAGGCGCCGCAGGATCTCCTCGGCGTCGTCGGTGAGCTTCTCAAGCTCCTCCGCGGACTCCTCGGGTCGGCAGACCTTTACCATCTCCACCTTGTTGAACTGGTGCTGCCGGATCATCCCCCGGGTGTCCTTGCCGTAGGAGCCCGCCTCCGCCCGGAAGCACGGCGTGTACGCCGTCATCTTCAGGGGGAGCGCCGAAGCCGGCAGGATCTCGTCCCGTACGATGTTCGTCACCGGCACCTCCGCCGTGGGGACGAGGAAGTAGTCGGTCCCCGCCACCCGGAACAGCTCCTCCTCGAACTTGGGGAGCTGCCCGGTGCCGAAAAACGACGCGCTGTTCGCCATGAAGGGAGGGAGAACCTCGAGATATCCATGTTCCCGCGTGTGGACGTCCAGCATGAAGTTGATGAGCGCCCGCTCGAGCAGCGCCCCCGCCCCCTTCGACAGGCAGAAGCGGCCCCCGGTGATTTTGACCGCCCGGTCGAAGTCGAGGATGTCCAGCGCCGCGCCGAGGTCGACGTGATCCTTCACCGGGAAGGAAAACGTCCGCGGCGTCCCCCACGTCCGTACGGTGGGGTTCTCCTCCTCGCCCGCACCGTCGGGAACCGTCGGATCCGGGACGTTCGGGATCGCGAGGAGGAACTCCTCCATTCTCCCCTCGATCTCCGGCAGCGAGCTTTCCGACTCCTTGAGACGCCCGGAGAGGGCCTTCATCCGCTCCATCAGCTCCGACGCGTCCTTCTTCTCGCGCCGGAGACGGCCGATCTCCTCGGAGGCGGCGTTCCGCTCCGCCCGCATCCCTTCCACCTCGAGGAGCCGTTCGCGGCGCTCCTTGTCCAGCGCCACGAAACCTTCGAGGGTGAGGGCGGACCGGCGCTTCCGAAGCGCCTCTTCCACGATCGCGATGTTTTCCCGAACGAATTTAAGATCCAACATCCTCACGCTCTCCTTTCAGGGGAACACTCTTGCCAGGGGAGGAACGCCGGGCGGGGACGAANCCCGCGTCCCGGATCGTGGCGACGATCTCCGCCTCCGACATGCGGAAGGAGACCCCCGCGGAGGCCACCACGTTCTCCTCCATCATCGTGCTGCCGAAGTCGTCGGCGCCGAAGAAGAGCCCCACCTGCGCAACCTTCGCGCCCATCGTCACCCACGACACCTGGACGGTCGGGACGGCGGGCAGCAGGATCCGCGACAGCGCCAGCACCCGCAGGTACCCGACGGCGTGGCCGAAGCCCGAGGCCGACGCCTCCCCGAAACGCGGGTCGCGCGACAGCTCGGTGTTCCCCGACTGGAACATCCACGGGATGAACGCCGTGAACCCCCCCGTCTCCTCCTGGAGCGCACGGACCCGCAGAAGGTGCGCCACGATCGCCCCGGGAGTCTCCACACTGCCGAACATCATCGTCGCGGAGGTCCGCAGGCCCTGCCGGTGCGCCTCCCGCATCACCGCCGCCCACTGTTCCCACCCGATCTTCCTCGGGCTGATCCGGCGGCGCACCTCGTCGTCGAGGATCTCCGCCCCGCCGCCGGGAATCGAGTCGAGACCCGCGTCCGAAAGACGCGCGATCACCTCGCCGATCGTCATCCCGGACCGGTGGGCGAAGTGCCAGATCTCCGGCGGGGAGAATCCGTGCAGGAGGATCGGGTGACGTTTGACCGCATGCACCAGGCGGACCGCCTCGTCGATCCCCCAGTCGGGGTGCAGGCCGCCCTGCAGCAGCACGCGGACCCCGCCCGCCGCGATCGTGTCCACGATCTTGGCGGAGAGCTCCTCTTCCGACAGAACGTACGCGTCGGGGTCGTCCTTCCCCCGGTAGAAGGCGCAGAAAGAGCAGCCGCAGGAACAGACGTTCGTGTAGTTGATGTTCCGGTCGACGATGTACGTGACGACCCCGTCCGGATGGAGGCGCTCGCGGACCGCGCCGGCCGCGCGCCCGAGCTCGAACAGCGGGGCCTCCCGCAGCAGCCGGACCCCCTCCTCGACCGAAACCGGTCCTCCCGAGGACACCTTCTCCAATGCCTCATTCCAAGTCATCACGCAACCGATCATCCGCGAAATGACGCAGCGGGGGGTTCCACGCAGCGCCCCATACCGTTCGCTGGAGGGGTACCCCACCGGAACGAATTGCATGGTGGGGCAGCGTATGGAGCGCGATGGGGGGACATTCCTGGCGTAGACGCGGGCGAAGGGAAGGAGTGTCCTCCCCCTGTGCGGAATCGCAGCGAGCGGTCGAAGGTCGCGAACGTAGCTTCGTTACAGCCGCCCGCGAGGAATAAAGCGGCAACCGGGCAATGCGTGATCATGCGGGTGTCCCTTCCGCCGGCCACTCGCGGACCACGTTGTAGAGGGTGTCCCGCTCGACCGGGATCTTCCCCGCCTGCCGGATCATCGTCACCAGCTCGGCGACCGACATCTCCTGCCCGGCTTGCGCCCCGGCGGCATGCGTGATCTTCTCCTCGACCACGGTGCCGTCGATGTCGTCCACCCCGAAGTGGAGGGAGATCTGCGCCAGCTTCGGGCCCACCATGATCCAGAACGACTTGATGTGCCGGAAGTTGTCGAGGTAGAGCCGTCCCACCGCCAGCGCGAGCAGGTCCTCGAGCCCCGTGGTGTACCCCTTCGCGATCTCCGTGTTCTTCGGGTGGAACGCCAGGGGGATGAACGACTGGAAACCGCCGGTCCGGTCCTGGAGCTCCCGCAGGCGACGCAGGTGGTCCACCCGCGACTCCAGCGTCTCCACGTGGCCGTACAGCATCGTGGCGTTGCTGCGCAGCCCCGCGGCGTGGACCGCCTCCATCACCTCGAGCCACCGGTCCCCGGAGATCTTCTCGGGACAGATCTTGTTGCGGATCTCCGGGGCGAAGATCTCCGCACCGCCGCCCGGAAGGGATCCCAGCCCCGCCGCTTTCAGTTGCGCGATCACCCCGGACAACGGAAGCCCGGTGAGCTTCCCGAAATAATCGATCTCCACGGCCGTGAACGCCTGGACGTGCAGGGAGGGGAACCGCTCCCGCAAGGAACGAAGCATGAGGAGGTAGAAGTCGAAGGGGAGGTCCGGGTGCAATCCCCCGACGATATGAAGCTCCGTGGCCCGTTGCTCCTGCGCCTCTTCCGCCCGGCGAAGGATCTCGTCCATCGTCATCGTGTAGGAGAGCGGCTCGTCCTTCCCCTTGCTGAACGCGCAGAACTTGCACCGGTTGACGCAGATGTTCGTCGGGTTCACGTGCCGGTTGACGATGAAGTAGACCCGGTCGCCGTTCGCCCGGCGGTTCGCCAGGGCCGCCATCTCCCCCACGGCGAGGATATCCCGCGTGCGGTAGAGCGCGAGCGCGTCGCCCTCCGACAGCCGCTTCCCCGCTTCGACCTTATCCCGGATTCGCTTTAGATCCGTTTCCATCCGCCCCGCCCTTGCGCATCTGCTCGAGGATCCGATCCCCGGCCCCCGCCTCCTTGGAGAAGAGGGGGAGGAAGATGGAGAAGGTTACGCCTTTCCCCTCCCGGTTGTCCAGATGGATCGACCCGCCGTGCTTCTCCACGATGGCGTGTACGATGGGGAGCCCGAGGCCGGTCCCCTTCGCCTTCGTGGTGAAAAAGGGGTTGAAGATGTTGTGCACGACGTCGTGCGGGATCCCGCCTCCGGTGTCGCTCACCTGGAGAACCACACCGATCCCCTCGGGGGGGGCGGCGGGGCGCGTGACGACCGTGAGGGTCCCGCTTCCCTCCATCGCCTGGATGGCGTTCGAGACGAGGTTCCACAACACCTGCCGGAGCTGGTCCGGATCGACGGAGATGACGGGGATATCCGGGGAGAGGTCGATCACCGCGGAGATCCGGGCCTCTTCGAGCTCTTCCCGGAACATCGACAACACGTCCCGGATCTCGCCGTTCAGGTTTACGATGCGGAACGCGGGGACCACCTCCCGGGAGAAGTAGAGCGTTTCGTTGATGATCCGCTCCAGGCGCTGCACCTCCTTCAGGATGACCTGCGCGTACCGCTCGACCGGATGCGCACCCCCGCCGCCCCGGGGGGAGGCGATCCGGCGGGCGAATCCCCCGATCGCGGTGAGGGGATTCTTGATCTCGTGGGCGATCTTGGCCGCCATCTCCCCCAGCGCCATGAGCTTCTCGCTCTGCACCAGCCGGTCCTGCGTGGCCCGGACGGTGTCGAGCGCGCTCTCCAGCGATTCGTAGAGGGAGGCGTTCTCCATCGCGAGGCAGGCGTTGGAGGCGAACATCGTGAGCACCTGGATGTCCTCGTCGGTGATCGTTCTCCCCTGGAACAGGTTGTCGACGTAGATCGCCCCGCGCGCCTCCCCCTTGACCACCAGGGGGACGGCGGCGAAAGCGTCTGGGTGGCTTCCGCAGAACCTGCCGGGGGGAGCCGCATCCCGCGCGTGCTCGGGAGCGTCGCAGCCGGCCTCCGTCCGGATCGGCCGCTGCTCCTTGACCGCCCTCGCCACGAGGCAGCGGGTGTCGGACAACGGGATCCGAAGGGACCCGACGTCGGACCACAACAGGCTCCGGATCTCCTCCCCCGCCGCGCCAGGCGCGCCGTCGCCCAGAAGCCCCGGCGGGAGCCTCCCGATCCGCCCCGCCTCTTCGCGGTCCCGCGGACCCATCGCCATCCGGGCCGCGAGCCCTTTCTCCTCTTCCGAGAGAAGGAAGAGGATCGCCCTGCTGAAATTCAGCCCGCCCGGAGAGATGAGGGCATACATCATGATCGGGAGCAACCGCTCCATCTTGACGGTGGACATCAGCGCGCGGGCGACGTCGTAGAGCGTCGAGATCCGCTGCACCTTGACCTGGTTCTCCTCCGCAAGCCGCTGTGTTTTCCGGAGGATCGATGCGTTCTCGATCATGTTCGCCAGCTGGGAGCACACCGTCTGCATCAGGTGGACCCCTTCCATGTCGAAACGCACCCGGGGGGAGGCGGAGTAGTAGCTGATCGTTCCGAGGGATCGCCCCTGGGAGACGATGGGGAGGCCGAGGTAGGAGGCGACCCCGCGGCCGGCCAGCGACGCGTGGAGCGGCGAATCCTCGGGGCCGTTGATCAGGAGCGGACGCTTCTCCCGGTGGATCTGGAGTGACAGCTTCTTTCCGACCGCCCGCAGTTCCCGGCGGAAGCCGGGACGGCCATACCCCTCGTCCACGGCCACCTTGGGGACGCCGCGCCCCTCCCCCGAAAGGCGCACGGTACACCCGTCGGCCGCCAGCAGCCGCGACGTGGTCTTGGCGACGTACCCCAAAGTGTCCCTCACTTCGAAGGTCGAGCTGATCGCCCTACCGATCTCGTTCAGCGTGATCAACTCCGAGACGCGCTTGCGCGCATCGTGGTAGAGCCGGCTGTTGCGGATCGTCCCCGACACCTCCGTGGCCACCGACCGGAGGAACGTCAACTCCCCCTCCGTGTAACTCGCGGAGGAGAGGGTCGAGAAGTTCATCACGCCGTAGAGGTACACGTCGTCCATGATCGGTACGGACAGGATGGAGGTGAAGTCCCGCAGCTCCCTGGGGACGGCGGGCGTCGGGGGGTTCGCCTTCACGTCCGGAAAGAAGACCGGAGCGCGTTTCCTCGCCGCCTTCCCGGAAACCCCTTCCCCCGGCCGGACCACGAAATCCATCATCGTGCACTCCTCGATCTCGACGCACGAGGAGACCCACGGCACGAGGTCCTCCCCCCGCAGCTCGCGCCGATAGATGCAGACGCAATCGGATCCGGTCTGCCGGGAGAGGAAATCGCAGATGTACTTCAGGCGGTTCTCGACCTGGATGTTCGAGTTGGAGATCTCGACGACCCGTGCGAGGAGGGAGAAACGGCTGTCCGTGCTCTCCGCCATGGGGGGATTACCCCTTCGGGGCCCGCTTGCGGAGCGCCTTCCCGTAGAGGTCGACGTACGCCCGGGCCGACGCTTCCCAGGAGAAGTCCAGCGCCATCCCCCGGCGGACGATCGCGCTCCAACGCGGACGGTCCGTGTACGCCGCCAGCGCCCTCGATACCGCCCCCTTCAGTTCCTCCGCCTCGTACCGCCGGAACGTGAATCCGGTTCCCTCGGAGGGGTTCGCGTCGGCGTCCACCACCGTGTCCGCCAGACCGCCCGTCTCCCGGACGACGGGGACGGTCCCGTACTTCAGGCTGTAGATCTGGTTCAGTCCGCACGGTTCGTACCGGGACGGCATCAGGTACATGTCCGACCCCGCCTCGATCTTGTGCGCCAGCGCGTTGTCGTACGCCACGCGGATGGCGATCCGGTCGGGGAATTTCCGTCCGAGCGCCTCCATCGCCTCCTCGAATTTACGTTCCCCGGCGCCGAGGATCACCAATCTCAGCGGCTGCCCCGCGAGCCACTCCCCGATCCGCTCGACGAGGTCGAATCCTTTCTGCGCCGTCAGTCGCCCGATCAGGCCGAGGATCGGTTCGTTCCCCGGAGGTAATCCGAATGCGGAGAGCAGGTCCCTCCGGCACGCCGCTTTCCCCGACAGGTCGGCCGCGGAGTAGTTCGCCGCGATCCACCGGTCGCGGGAGGGGTGCCACTCCTCGTCGTCGATCCCGTTCACGATGCCGTAGAGGTCCTCCCGGCGCTCGTAGAGCACTCCCTCGAGCCCGTACCCGAACTCCGGGGTCTGGATCTCCCGGCTGTAGGTATCGGATACGGTGGAGAGGACGTCCGCGAACACCAGCCCGGCCTTCATCAGGTTGATCTTCCCGTAGAACTCCAGCCCCCGCGGAGTGAACAGCTCCCACCCGAGGCCGGTGATCGGGAGGTCGTGGTTCCAGAACAGCCCCTGATACCCCAGGTTGTGGACGGTGAAGACGGTCCCCGCCGACCGGAACGGCTCCGTATCCGCATAGAGCGTCTTCACGTAGGCGGGGATGAGGCCGGTCTGCCAGTCGTTGCAATGGAGGATGTCGTATCGCCGCCCGGAGCGCACGATCCACTCCATGACGGCGCGGCAGAAGAAGGTGAACCTCTCGCAGTTGTCGACGTAGTCGCCGTCCCGGGTCCCGTAAAGGAACTCCCGATCGAAGTACCGGTCGTTCCGGACGAGGAAGGCGCGCACGCCGCCCCCCGCGTCGGCCTCCTCGACGCTCCCCTCCTCCTCCCGGTGCCCGAGAGGGACGCGGATCGCCTGCCCCGCCCCCGTGAAGGGGAACCGATCCCGGTCCACGCAGCGGTAACGGGGGAGGATGCAGTCGGCCTCGACGCCGATCTTGCGGAGCGCCTTCGGGAGCGCCCCGGTGACGTCCGCCAACCCGCCCGTCTTCGCGAAGGGGACGATCTCGGAGGAGGCGACGAGGACCTTCATCGCAAGGATCCCCTCATCACTCGGGGAGCTCCCGCAGGTACTTGGCCGACTCCTCGGGCGGGGTCGGGTTGATGTAGAACCCGGACCCCCACTCGAATCCCGCCACCTTCGTCAGCTTCGGCATGATCTCGATGTGCCAGTGGAAGAACTCCGCCGCCCTCTCCTGGAAGGGGGCGCTGTGGACGATGAAATTGAACGCCGGGTTCTCGAGGGCGAGGTTCAGGCGGCGCAACGTCCGCCGGAAGACGGCGGCGAGCGCCCTGGCCTGGTCGGCCTCGATCATCTCGTAGGCGCACTGGTGCCGCTTCGGAACGATCCAGGTCTCGAACGGGAAGCGGGGGGCGTACGGAGAGAAGGCGAGGAATTCACCCGTCTCCTCGACGATGCGGACCTTCTGGTCCATCTCCTGGACGATGATGTCGCAGAACAGGCACCGGTCGCGGAAGCGGTAATACTCCTTGCACCCGTTCATCTCCTCNATCACCCGCTTGGGGATGACGGGAAGGGCGATCAGCTGGGAGTGGCTGTGCGTCAGGGATGCCCCGGCGGCGGCCCCGTGGTTCTTGAAGATGAGGACCGACTTGAACCGGTGATCTTTCTTCAGGTCGAGGAGACGCTCCCGGTACGCCCAGAGGACCTCCTCGAACCGCTTCTCGGGCAGGTCGAACAGGTCGACGTCGTGCCGCTCCGACTCGATGACGACCTCGTGCGCACCGATGCCGTGCATCCGGTCGTAGATCCCGTCGGCGGCCTTCCCCAACTCCCCCTCGATCCGCAGTGCGGGGAATTTGTTCGGGACCACGCGCAAGGTCCAGTTCGGGTCGTTGGGCTCCCCCCCCTCGCGGAAGGCAAGGATCTCGGGAGGGGTCATCCGCTCGCTTCCCGGACAGAGGGGACACACCCCCTCGCGCCGCGGCGCGGGCTCCTGGGGGAATTCGTGGGGCCGCTTCGCCCGCTCGGTGGAGATGATGACCCACCGGCCGACGACCGGGTCTTTCCGAAGTTCCGTCATGCTGCCTCCGGTGGGATGTGAACGGTGGCGGAGGATGCCGGCGGGACGCCTACTTGACCTCTTCCTCCTCCGCGACGGTCTTGCAGTCGATGCACAGGGAGGTGACCGGCCGGGCGATCAGCCGCTTCTCCTCGATCTCCCCGCCGCACCCGTCGCAGATCCCGAACGTGCCGCTCTCGATCCGTTTCATGGCCTCCTTGATCTTGGCCACGAGCTTGCGGTCCCGGTCGCGGAGGCGGAGGGTGAAATTCCTGTTGGACTCGAGGGAGGCCCGGTCGGTCGGGTCCGGAAAGTTCTCCTCCTCGACGTTCGTCATGTCGACGACGGTCCGCTCCGCTCCCGCCGTCAGCTCGTCCAGCTGATGCTGGAGCTCGGCCCGGCATTTTTCGATGACGACGCGGTCCATCGGTCCCAGCCCCCGGGAAACAGCCCTTACCGGAATACGTTATCGCGTTTCCCCGGGGGTGTAAAGAAGGCCATCAGATGCTGATTTCGGCGCCGAAGAGGAAGTTGATGCCGGGCGAGGGGTACCCCTTGCGCTCCTCGTACGAGCGGTTCAGGAGATTCTGCACCTTCCCGAACAGGGCGACCTCTTTCCATTCCGGCGCGGGATTGGAAAACGTTTGCCTGACATGGAGATCCACCACTCCGTAGCCCGGCCTTTTCCCCGGGGACCAATCGGTGGGGGCGTAATCGAGCTGGTCGCTTTCCGCCCTCCAGCTCAGTTGACCTTCGAACCCCGATACGGGAGCCATCACGAGAGACAGCATCCCGCGTTGGGAAGGAACCCCGACGACCTCCCGTTCATTATGCTCGTCCCAGGAGTTCGTGCAGGTGTAGGAGAGGACGGTCGCGACCGAAGGGTGGAACCACCACGTGGCGGCCCCTTCCACCCCCCGGGAGACCGCGTCCACGTTCGTGGTTTTATTCGTCCCCTGGTAACTGATCTGGTCATGCTTGTTCTGATAGAAATACGTCGCGGAGACGATCGCTTCCCCTCCGCGGGTCCTGTAATCGATCCCCGCCTCGTACGAATCCGCCCACTCCGGAACCAGGTCCGGGTTCCCGTATTTCCCGTGCTTCTCGAATAAGGTCGGGACACGGAATCCTCTTCCGTAGGCGGCACGCAGCTTCAGTCCGCTCTCCCCGAACTCCTTGAAGGCCGCCGCCTTCGGGGAAAACCTCGTCCCCGTGTCGGAGTTCCCGTCGATCCGCCCTCCAAGACTCACCCCGGCCCCTTTTCCGAACCGCAACTCTTCCTGCAGGTATACGGACCGGTTGATCGTCGATGCCGATGGATTGTCGACATAAGGGTTATAGGGCGATACGGGAAAAGAGGAGTCGAGGTAGTAGGATTCGTCGGTCGATTCGTCCTTGTTGTACTCCACGCCGAAGAAGGTATTGGAGATGCCCCCCGCGGAATAGCGCCCTTCGGCGCGGAGAAAGCCCCTTCGCGAATTCGTCGTGTACTCTTCCACGATCGTCGTCGTCGGGGCCGCAGGATACGATACGTCCAGGAATTCGCGGAATCCGGCGGCGGACAGAGTCACGGTCAACGACTTCGTGACGTCCGTTTCCCACCGGACGCCGGCGAGCAGGTCCTTCCGTTTTTTCGAGGCGTTCGGGTCAAACCCCCGGTCGGTGACGGGAATCTCCTTATCCTCGTCGGTCGACAGGAGAATGACGTGGATCCTGTTGATCTCGCCGACCCGATAGTCACCCGTCCCAAGGAAGGAAACGATGTCCGTGTGGTCGTTCGGCAGGTTCCCGTCGCTCAGGAAGCCGCCGACGCCGAGAGAAAGGCCTCCCCGGCGGTTCCCCCACTGTCCGTGCCCTTTCCAATCGAGGGTGTTGAAACTCCCCCCGGCGAGACCGGCACCGGCCCGGGCTCCCTCCCCTGCCTTCTTCGGGATGAAGTTCACCACGCCGGACATCGCGTTCGAACCGTAGAGGGCGCTCTGCGCTCCCCGGACAACCTCGATGCGGTCGAATCCGACGAGGGGCAGGGAACTGATGTCGAATTGCCCGTTGGAGGGCCCGTTGAGGGGGAACCCGTCGATCATCACGAGAGTTCCGTTGCTGTCTCCCCCACGGATGCGGATGTTGGCGAGGTTCCCGGGAGATCCGCTCTGCTGCACCACCACTCCGGGGAGGCCCTGCATCATTTCCGGCGCCACGGAAGGATGCTTCAGGTCGATCTCCTCGCGCGTCACCACGCTCACCGACGACGCCTGCTCGGAGATCTTCTCCGGAATCCGGGTCGCCGTGACGACCACCGGTTCGGTCTTCACCGGCTCCTCCGCCATGGAAGGCGCGGCCGCCAGCAAGATAAGACCGAAGAACAGAGCGACCGCGCGGCGGCACGTCTCCTTACGTTGCATTGCTTCTCCTTCTCCTCGAGTTACCCGGGCGGCATCCCCCGCAGCGGGGTGACGCGGATCGCGCCGGTGGCCGGGTTCCGGTCGCAGGCGACCGCCACCCCGTACGCGCCCTGCACGTTCGAAGGCGTGAGTACCTCCTCGGGCCGCCCCTGCGCCGCCACCGTCCCCCCCGAGAGGAGGACGATCCGCTCCCCGTACTCCGCGCACAGCGACAGGTCGTGGGAGGCGACGAGCGCCGCGATCCCGTGCGTCTCCTTCAACTGCGTGACGATCTCGTAGAACGCGACCCGGTGCCGGATGTCGAGGAACGCCGTCGGTTCGTCCAGCAGCATGACCCGCGCCCCCTGCGCGATCGCCCGCGCCACGGCGGCCCGCTGGCGCTCCCCGGCGGAGATCTCGGCGAGGGCCCGATTCCGCAGCCCGGTCAACTCCGCCATCTCCATCGCCCTCTCCACCTGGTCGCGATCCTCCGGCGCCGTTCCACCGAAGAACCCCTGGTGGGGGAACCGGCCGAGCGCCACGTACGCCTGCACCGTCATCGGGAAATCCACCGGAGGGTCCTGCCCCACGACGGAGAGCAGGCGCGCCATCTCCCGGCGACGAAACTCCCCGGGAGGACGTCCGCACAGACGCACCTCCCCCTCGCGGGGCGCAAGGATCCCCGAGAGGATCCGGATCAGGGTGCTCTTCCCGGCCCCGTTGGGCCCGAGAAGGATCGTCACCTCTCCCGCGGAGAGGTCGACGCTTACGCCGCGCAGAATATCGCGGTCCCCGTAGCCGAACCCCACTCCCCGGGCGGACAGCAGCGGGTTCACGACCGTCCCCCGTTGCGGCGCAGCAGGTAGAGGAAAAACGGCGCGCCGGCAAGGGCGGTGACCGCGCCCACCGGAAGTTCCCCCGCGGGAGACGCGGCGCGGGCGATCGTGTCGGAGAGGACGAGGAACGCGCCGCCCAGAAGGAACGCCGCCGGCAGGAGCCTGCGATGCCCGGAACCGACCAGCACGCGCGCTCCATGGGGAACGATGAGCCCGACGAAGCCGATGAGCCCCGAGACCGCCACGACCGACCCGGCCAGCAGCGACGCCGTGAGGTACGTCGCCGTCTTCACCCGCTCCACGGAGAGCCCCGCCTGGAACGCGGCGTGATCGCCGAGGAGGAGCAGGTCCAGGCCGCGCGAGAGCAGGTACAGGAGGACCGTACCGAGCGCGACGTACGGAAAGAGGACCGCCACCCGGCGGGGGGTTCCCAGGCCCAGGTCCCCCATCAGCCAGTAAAGGGCTCCGGGGATCTTCCCGGGCGGGGAGAGGGTGACCATGAGCATGATGACCGCGTTGAGGAACGCCCCGACGACCACGCCCATCAGGATGAGCCGCTCCGGCGAGACGCCGCTCCGGCGACGGGCGAGGAGGAAGACCGCGAGGGCCGACAAGGCGGCTCCGCCGAAGGCGCACAACGGAAGGAGCGGGGAAGCGTCCGCCGACAGGAAGAGGGCCACCGTGAGCGCGCCCACCGCGGCGCCCCCGGAGACGCCGAGGATGTACGGGTCGGCGAGCGGGTTNCGCAGCAGCGCCTGGAAGGCGACGCCGGAAGAAGCGAGGGCCCCTCCNACCAGGGCCCCGAGGAGGGCCCGCGGGAGCCGCAGGGAGAGCAGGACCCGGGAAGGGGTGTCGTCCGCGCCGCGGAAGATCGCGTCGAAGACCGCGCGCGGGGAGATCGCCACCGGCCCGGTGGCCGCAGAGAGGGCCAGCGCGCCGAGGAGCGCCGCGGCCAGCACGGGAAAGACGGCCCCGCTCCCTTTTCCTCCGCCCGTCACCGCTTCCCCCCGGTCCCTGCCGCTGCCTTCCCCCGCTTCTCCCGCCACGCGGCAAGGGCCGCGGAGATCCGCTCCAGCGCCGTCACCAGCCGGGGTCCGGGGCGGGTCACAAGGTCCCCGTCGAGCGTGACCACGGCGCCGTCCCGGAACGCCGGGACCTCCTGCCAGCGCGTGACCTCCCGCGGGAATCGCTCGACGCCCGCCATCCCGGCGACGAAGATCACGTCCGGCCGGGCGGCGACCAGCTCCTCCACGGAGAACCTCGGATACCGTCCCGCGATCCGGGCGGCCACGTTCCTCCCTCCGGCCAGGCGCACCAGCTCGTCCATGAAGGTGCCTTCGCCGGCGGCGATGACCGGGACGGTGGAGACGACGAAGAGAACGCCCGGTGCGGCGCCTTCCTCCCCTCTCGCCGCAAGGCGCGCCTGCCGCGCTCTCCGGCGAAGGGCTTCGGCCTCCGCGCGGCCCCGTTCCGCTGCGCCGAGGAGCGCACCCACCCGCTCGATCGTCGTGAAGACCGCGTCGAGATTCTGCGGGGCCACGGCGAAGCAGGGGATCCCCATCTCCTCGAGGACCCGCACCTTTTCCCGGGGGTTCCCGTCCGTCGTGCACAGGACGAGATCCGGCGACAAGGCGACGATCCGCTCGACGTCCGGATCGCTCACGCCGCCGACCTTCGGCAAGGCGGAGGCCTCGGGGGGAACGTTGCAGAACCGGGTGACGCCGGAGAGGGAACGCTCGCGGCCGAGGAGGAAGACGATCTCGGTAAGACTGGGGGCCAGGGAGACGACGCGGCGGGGAGGGGCCGCAAGGCGGACGGCGACGCCCCGGTCGTCCTTGAATTCCGGGAAGGGGCGGTCCGCCGCCATTGCGGGGAAGGCGATCCCGGACGCAAGGAGGACCACGGCGGCCGGGAGGAACCCCGAGGGAAGACGAAGCGCTTGTGCGATCCGGACGCGGCCCAAAAAGAATCATCCCCCGGCCCGAAGCCTTGCGGAAAAACGGGTGGGGGATGAACCTTGCGCCGCAATGGAGGAAGCGCCCCGGCCCTTCTCCCGCGAAAGGCGTCTCGGGATCTCTCCCCGCCGGGAAGGTCTCCTGGCTTCCGGCTCCCCGGCGGCCCCCGAAGGGCCGCCCGCCTACTCTCCGCGCCTTCCCGCCCGCGCTCCCTTCGCCCGGGCAGTGGCTTCGTTGCGGATTTCGTCACCGGTTACAGTTGCGGGGCAGCGATGGACTCGCACCATCTTCCCTTGCCCCGGCGGGAACGTTCCGATCTGTGCGACCATTCTGACGTCCGGTGACCGAAGCGTCAAGCCGGATTCGCCGGAACCGTTACGGGGAGAGACCCCAGGCACGCAGCCGCTCACGAACCCGCTCCTCCGGCAAGGGGCGCGACCCCGCGGAAGCGGC
>Ga0031653_10000041_pt1 | contig 18265 bp, 17 predicted proteins | sample FrelakmetBRP12BR_FD_55210 | JGI IMG/M metagenome (GOLD analysis project Ga0031653, IMG submission 55210) | Freshwater lake sediment microbial communities from the University of Notre Dame, USA, for methane emissions studies - BRP12 BR | ecosystem: Environmental > Aquatic > Freshwater > Lake >... | reverse complement strand
TTTTATCTAAACAGAGCATCCCCATACAACCTGCTCACTCTCTTGCCTCCAAAAAAATATTTAAATTTGGTGCAAAGTTATGGGGACAAGAACCTTTTTATTACCAGCATGGCGTACTCCTACCAATCAGTTTCCTACTACCTGAATCAGAAGTAGGACTGGTGACGATTTCTTTTGCTTTGATAAATCTATCCGAGGTCGTATTCGGACCGCTGGAAATAGCACTTACCGCTTCGGTAACTACCGCCCAGAACGAAGTCTTATGGACTAAACGAATAGGAGAGTTGCGTCCTCCGCTTATGCGAACTACTGCCACCCTTAAGCTGTTGGCCGTTTGTATATTTGCCATTAAAGGGAAGAACCTCCTAAGCCTCTTTTACGGTGCTCCCTTTCAGGAGGCTTATTCAGTTTTAGTCATTTTAAGCTTAGTCCCATACATTGTTTGCGTTAAGTATGATACCGATCCCATTTTAAACGCCTCTGGCTGAAGTCATTTGGTTATGGTAGCCGGGGGCACAAAAATAATATTGGCTACCGTATTGTCGGCAATCTTAGCAACTCAATATAATATTTTTTATGTGGCGACCTCATTGCTCATTGCCTCTACGATACCGATGATCCTAAAAATTTTATTTGTCAGCAGGGTCGTCGGTCAAAGAATATGGAAACCCCTCTTCCAAGTTTCGTTACCATGGATGGCTGTCGTTGCAGCGATTGTCTCAATGGGGTTGAGCTGACCATATTTCACACTGTTATACTGCTAATATTAATCGTCTGGATTTATTTCTTGCGGAATAATCTATCGAACATCGCTTCCATCTTAGTGGGTGTGGTCCAAAACACAGTCGGGTTCAATCTGAAAAGACGGACCATCAAAAATTCAAAGGGTTAAAAGGGGAATTCAGGGCTTACGCCCAGAGAACACCAAAATCTCACCAAAGTTAAATAGGTTTATCAATAACCTTGGAAAGAAGAAAAGAGGTTCTGCCACAATGTACCACCACTTCACCCGTATCTGCCCATAATAGAACGGGTTAAGCCTATTAAAATGATCGTTGAGAAAGTATTCCAAGCTGAAACACGGCCCCCCTGGAAGGGAATGGGTATGGAGATGCTCCACCTGAAATCCTGTTTGAGTGAGTAATCGAACCGCTGTGGTAGGAGTAAACCCAAACAGATGACGAGGGGATTCTATCGCATAAAACCATTCCCCAAAGAGTCTTGCCTGGACACCACTGTGGTTTGGGACGGAAATCCAAACCTTCCCCCAGCGCTTTAAAATCCTTCGAGCCTCCAGAAGAGTGAGACGGGGTGAAAAAATATGTTCTAAAGAGTGATGAAAAAGAACAATATCGAAGAACTCTTCTTCAAACTTCGCTTCAGAGAGTTCCCCGCAGAATATTTTATGACCTTTCTTCCTTGCCCATTCACATGCCTGGGCATTAATCTCCACCCCGAAAGTTGAAGCACCACGCTCTCGGTAGAAGGATAGGCTATCCCCCGAACCGCATCCTACATCCAGCACCCGCATACCATTACGAATAGGACCTAAATGATTCATCTCTTTTTCCATTTCACTTCTCAAAGGAGGAAGGATCCTGCTCATAGGCCCGATTAACCCTGCTCGTATTGCCCGAAACAGATTTAATTTCTCACTTTCTACAATGTTAGTTGCGTCCTTTCCGCTACGATAGGCATAATAACCTTCCGTCGGATAATGACTTTGCAATTCTTCGAGCGATGGCTGAGGGTTCAGATAGAGTATTCCACAATTTTGACATTTCACTAAATGGAAGGTTCCCTCTATAGGAAAATAACGATCCTTTGTCACATAGAGGATGTAATAGTTTTGGTCTCCGCAGATGTCACAAGGTATCAACTTCATACTTTCTCCTGCCTATGATTAACGCTCAACAATGCGGATGGACCCCCAGATATTTAGGAAAAAAACACCTCAAGGTTTTCAATAAGACCCAAGCTTGTTCCCATTCCCTTCTTAGAAGTGGTTCCACCATCCAACTAAGGACGAATAGGAAAAAGCAAATCCCGTAGGCTACTCCATGGAAGAAAGTGAAATTTTTGTGAATGTAGCGGATATAAGCATCCAAAAGGTAACGCCGGCTCTGAACATTCTGGGAGGCGCTGCGTCCTGCGAAATGGATTACGGAGGCTTCCGAGACAAAAAAAGCATGGTATCCCCCCTGTCTCATACGGAAACCAAAGTCAATATCTTCACAATATAAAAAATATCGCTCATCAAACATTCCCATTTCCTTGAAGAAATCTAACCGAGTGATGATGCAGGCTCCTGTGAGGTAGCCGTTGTACTTGGTTACATCTATCGTTTTGTTCTGTTTCCAGATATCCAACAGGTATCGCTTAGGATTTTTCACTCTTCTGCCTTGTAACAAGAGTAAGAGGGGATACTTTATCATATTTCCGATATGAGGTAATGACCGGCAAGAGGGAATGCTTCTTCCCATCTCATCTATTGTGCGAGCTCCCGCCAAACAACACACCGGATGCTCTTCTATGAAATTTAACATAATCTTCATGGTATCAGGGTAGAGTTGCGTATCAGGGTTTAAGATATACAGATAGCGCCCTGAGGCCATTTTCGCCCCTCGATTAACCCCTTTAGCAAATCCTTCATTCTTTTCGTTTTCAATCAAAATGACTTCAGGGAACTTGGTATGTAGAAATTCAGCCAACCCATCACCAGACGCATTATCAATAACAATTATTTCGGACCTGAGTCCCTGGATGGATTCGCGGATGGAATCGATACAGCGCTCAATATACTCCCTCGATTTATAAGTCACAATAACGATACTGATATCAATAGGATAAACCGTTCTGTCCACTTTATTCATTCTCAAAATTGAAGTCGGATGATATTTATATTTTACAGTTTCTCTTTTTCAAATTTTTAATTTTTTGTCCTTCGCGGAACTTTTTTACTAAGTTCATTGTTATTAAATTTAAGTTCGAAGAATAGAAACATAATTTTTTCCCCATTACGAAAACCCCTTTCGCAAAACTGCCGATTAAAAAAGGAGGAAAATCATCGATACCCTTTTCCCGTTAGAAATATAACAGGCCACCTTCTTGAATAAACCATGATTCTCTCCATATTCAGCCAGAAAAATACTATTTATCTCTATCTCTTATGTTTAATTACACTTTTCTTCCAGCCATATAACAGTATCCTGAAAAGGTCCTGATCGCTTCAAATTTATCCAAGAATCTCTCCCCCGCAGAGGTTAATTTAAATAGGATTCTCCCCATTCCATAAATGGTCATGCCGTGCCTGGAAAACTTAAACTCCCTGATCCCTAATCCATGAAAGTTCTTCTTAATATTTCCTTCTCGGATGCGATAGAACCCTTTTTCTATTTTCCAGTTTCGATAGATGAAAGCCATGAGGTAAGTGAGGGGACACAACCCATTGTTCTCTCCGCCGAAACCGATATAACCTCCTTTTTTTAACACGCGGACAGCTTCTGAAATGCCCTTTTTAATATCACTCAAATGATGAAGGATCCCAAACCCGTATACCATGTCAAAACTCTGATCTTTGAATGGAAGAAATTCCATATCGGCAACGACCCCTTGTCCGCCCCTCTGGATAAGTGAGCGAATATTTTCGAGAGAAATATCGACTCCTACGGAGCGACCAAAAATGTCCTCCTGCCCTCCCCTCCCACACCCGCAATTAAGACCTAGTCTTACCCTCTGGACCGGGATTAAACCCTTCAGCCGATTGATGTGGACGTGAGTGCTGATTTCAATAATTTCCCCTTCCTTTGGATTTAATTTGCTTTCGTACCACTTTTTCTGAATTAACTTCTGTCTTTCCATCTTATCCTAAGGCACCTATAAATTTTCGATAAAGGTTCGAATGGTCCGGATGAGACTGGCCTTCCCCTCATTTGCTTTGGGAGTGGGCTTTTGTTTTCCTGCCAGAACCTCAACAATTTTCGCCTCTAATTGTTCTTCATCGTAGACGACGTAGATATGGTCATCCCCCCTCCCCTCTATCGCTCTGGCAATTTCAACCTGGTGATCCGTTCCATGCTCCTCATACTCCTTTCTCCTCGGAAATATAATCAGAGGGATTCCGTATTCTTTGCAGAGAATGATCGTACCAATCCCTGCATGGGAAATCACCAATTCGGACATTTTGATAAACTCAATTGCCTCATTCATCGGGACAAAATCAAAATATTTTACATTTTTTGAAACATATTTTGAGTAACCTCTCTGTATCACGATATCATAGGAGGTTCGGGAAGCAATCTCATCGGCTTTTTTAATGAGTCGATCAAATCCCTGATAATGATTGCCTACAGTGACAAAGATCATATAAGCCCTCCAACATATTTTGCTTTAGGACCATATCGTTTCAGGAGGGGTTCCCATTGAACTAAAAAAAGATCTGCAATGGGATAAACACATTTTCCAGTCAGAGAAGGTCTATATACCTGAGCACTGCATTCCAAATAAATGAGTTTGGTCCGAAAGATGAATTTCCCAAAGTAGAAAGCAGGAGCGGCTATTTCGGACCCTGTCGAAAAGAGGATATGTGGTTTCTCCTTCAAAAGGATCAAGAATATCTTTACTACCCCTATAATAAATGCAATTGGACTTCTAAAGATATTTTCCAGATAATGGGTGCCTACTCTATCCATAGTAGTCACTTCTTGATAGGTTAAAAGAAATTTTGGATAGCCCTCGAAGGCCTGCCATAATTGGAGCATCTCTGTGTAATGACCACCTGCTGAACAGATGAGTCCAATCTTTTTAGCTTTTTTCATCTTCTTTACATCGGATTAAGACACTACTCAATCTCTTAAAGAAATTTCCATTGCGCTGATCCCAAATCGTTTAAACCAGTTAAAAATTTCTCCAAAGGAAACCTTTCTCAGATGCCTTAACTCCCTTCTCTTCTTCCACATTCGAGGGAGGTAACGAACCCCCGATCCATAAGCCCTTAATAATATCCAGATTAATCTCCAAGGAGAATAATTTTTCGTAAACCTTCCGGCTGCTCCCCTGTATGTGAGTGCACCGTAAGCCTGGAAAGAAAACCGATAGAAAGTAAAAAATGGGCTGAGGAGCAGCAGAGGCAATGGAAAATATTTGATTGTAATCCAGAAACGATTTCTCTCTACATAAAAAGCTTTAAAAGGTGAATGTTGTCCTGTTGAACCTGAGTTCTTATGATAGATGATGGCTTTTGGCACAAAGATACATTTCCAACCCGCCAATCGAGCACGAATCCCGATCTCCGCATCATCCGCATAAGCAAAGAAATCTTCATCAAAAAGACCGATCTCTTCAAAGACGACCTTACGGTACATTCCACCGCATCCAGGAGGGAGAAAAATTTCTTCTATTTCCTCATACTGCCCCCTTTCTAGTTCATATTGCCCCCGAGACCGACTCAACCCATCCCAGTAGATGAGTTCCCCCGTAGCCTCAATTTGATTCCTCCTATAATAGGAATAAACTTTTGATNCCCACATCCCAATGGGACGATCTAAGGATGTAGCTTTGGCCAACTCCTCGAGCCAGGTAGGTTCTGCCCACGTGTCGTTATTCAAGAGGACAATATACTCCCCTCTTGCGGCCTCAATGCCAACATTATTTCCCCCCGTAAAACCGAGGTTTTTCTTATTCCGAATAATGCGAATGAACTCACCGTATCGCTCTTCAGCAAACTCGGCAGAACCATCTGTCGATCCATTATCCACCAGTATGGTTTCGAAATCACGAAAAGTCTGTTCTTTTAAAGAATCGATACATTCGATGAGAAAATGTTTACCATTCCAGTTAGGAATGATGACAGAAATCAATGGAGCAGAATTCATCTCTTCTCTATTCTAATCCAAGTAGGTGATCAACTCTTGTAAATTTAAAATGTTTTAATAAGAATTCCAATTTTTTTAATACAGAAGAAATACCGTAGTATGAAATCACACGATTATAAAGGGGGAGTTTAAATCGAGGCGTCTTTTCATAACCCTCCCAAGGGTGAAAATAGACCAAGAAAGATTGGGTTCGATTGATTTTCCTCAATCCCCAATAGAGGAAAGAGGTCGGCAAAGCTCTCAGGTAGAACCCCCCTGAAATGGGAATCCTTACCCCTCCGATCGTCAGTGGACATAAAGGAAACTCCATCAGGGGACTCTGGGGATCCTCTCTTCTTACATCTTCAAAAGAGATACGGTAAGGTCGAGTGGGTGCTCCACGAACCCCATAAAGAGGATTTATTTTCAAAGGGAAGATGCTCGCATCATATTGGTACCCAAAATCCGAAAGAACCTTGAGGGCCCATGTGTTACGGTTGTCAATAGAAAAACAAGGGGCGCGAAATCCTTTCATCGTAATCTTTCCCAGAATATTTTGTATGACAGAGCCAAAATGTTCGAGTTCCTCACGGAAGAGGCTTTCATCCAAATCCCATACCAGTTTATGAGAAAAAGTATGGCAGCCAATCTCATGCCCTCTCTCAAAAATTGACTGAATGAGACTGGGGTTCTGCTCCGCTAACTCCCCCACCACAAAGAAGGAGGCTTTCGTTTGATATCGGTCCAAGAGGTCAAGAATGGGTCTCGTCGCCTCTCCGACCTGAGAGGATAAGGACCTTCTTCCTTCTACCAATTCAGAGTGGTACCATTCCTCCAAATCGATCGACAAAGCATTGATCTTTTCCATTCAAGCGCCTCTGATGAAACCTTAAGTCCTTGCCTCGAAGATCGTGCTTCTCGAAGGATTCATCCACCTCGGGATATTGAGAAAGGGAAAGCCGATGGAAATACGGACCCACTTCTTTGGATTTTCTTCTTCTCTAGAGAGTTTCCAAGTTTTAATTTCACTGTACCCGCATTCAGTCAAAATTCGAGTTAGCGTCTCAGCGGAGAAAAGAAAAACCTCTGATTGCTTCGTAAAGAATAAAAAGACTCTAAGAATGGAAAAGAAAGTCCTCTCCACCCTTTCCAGAAAAGAGGGAATGCAGGTCTCCGCGATAATCACATTTCCACCTGTCTTCAAACAGGTGGAACCTTCTTTTAGGGCTTTTTTTACCTCTTCAATGGTTGTCCTTGTACCTCCTTTGGCCAAATGGTGTAATAAGTAGAGATATAAAATGGTATTGAACCCCTCCTCCTTAAAAGGTAGGTTTATCGCCTCCCCGCAAACCTTATCGAAGGTTCTATTTTTCCCTCTCCTCAACATTTCCAAACTGAAATCAACACCTACATAAAAGGAGGTTTGTGGCGGACAGAATTGTTTCAGACCGCCATTCCCTACGTCCAGGACCCTTTCTCCTACCCGAGGTTCAATAATAGCCTTGCTTACATTGACCCGATTCAGAGAGCCTATCTTTTCGAGGCGATCATGGTAATGCGAAGACACCTTGTGAAAGAATCTCTGACTTCGCCTCATTGACTTGTTAGCATGCTTCATTTAATCTAAATGCCCCCATCCGTCTTCCCCTCTGATCATTCACAATCAGGATAGATCATCACTTAAATGACGTCTGTGTCCCCCCAATTTACATACCATTTCTCCTGAGAAAGAAATATCTCCCTATCAGAATGGGGATAGACCATAAAAAGAAATTTTTTCAGGCTGGGGAGAAACCCCCTTCCCCTCAAGATCTTATAATACGGATGATCCTGGGGAACCATGAAACCCAAAAGATCAGCCCCTTCTTGTTGGCTGTGTTGAATCCCTCTTTCCACCAACGCTGAAATGGCCGTTTCATCCATTGCCAATAAATCGACGATGACAGCACTGTTGAAGTTGAGGAGCTCAACTTTTCTTAAGATAATATACCCTTTCATCTCTCCATTTTTTCTTGCTCGATAAATAATGTAGTTCCGAGTCGGGTGCAGAAGGTATCGCCAGGTCAAATAATCTCCGTTCCGGACCCCCACGATGGGGTGAAGGGATTTCACCTTTTGCCAGAAGTGATCGAACGAGTCATCCAATTGGCTTACTTTTTCTATCTCAACCCCACCTGTTCCCTTTCTCCTCTTTAACCCATAAAGAAGAAAATAGAATAACCTCGCCACCCCCCCAACAAGAAGGCTCAGAGGAACAAAACGAAGGTATCGGTTGAAAATACCGGTAAATTTTATTGGATAGACCATGACTGGGAGCTTCGCCACTCCCTTCCAGCCAATTTTTTTAAACCCCCGGATGGTCTCTGACCGGATAGGGAATGCGAACAGAAAAAGTCCATTCTCTCCTTTGACCCGTTGGGCCCCATATCTTCCCATCGCCTCGAAGATCCCCATTCTCCAGTAATCAGGGTGGACCATCAAATCGAGCGAAAGGGTTCCGAGAACCATTTCCCCTTGGACGGAAAACCTTCTCGGGATATCCGCAAAATGACCGATGATCTTATTTTTATCCTCCAAAATATAGATAAAGGCTTTCCCATCGACCCCTTCCATGAATTCCCACCGCCAAAATCTTGGATCTAATTTATCTTTTTCTTCTTCTCCAAAAACAACTCCTCTGAGGGATAAGATCCTCTCCATATCCATCTGATTTCCATCCCGAACTTTCCAGTGGCGCATTTCATCCATTATTTTTACTCTATTTTGAATCGACGATCTCAAATGTTTCAATGTTTCTTCTCGTAAGATATCTTAGGTAAATCCTTCTTTTCTCTCATCTTGATAAGGACGATAAGCCAAATAAAGGTTTATTACCATAAGACAGAAGGCAATGATACCCACCATAATAAGAACCTGAGTCAAAGTGTCGTGAAATAATAGGATTAAACCAATCTCAATTAAGGTGAACAGGAAAAGAGAGTAAATAAATCCTCTCCTGGGAGTCGAGAGATGGTAATAGAGCAAGATTAAAGTTAGGGAGAAAAGGGTCATATTGACAGAAAATATCCCAACCAATATGGAGCATTCCGAGTAGACCTTTCCGCTCAGTATCCTGACAATGGGTGATGGGAAGAGAAGGCAGGATAGGACTGCTCCACTACAAATAAGAGCATCGACTCCCAGGCCTTTTCCTAAAATCGAGAGTGTTCTTTTCTCTCGTCCATCTAAAAGTTTAGGAAACATAACCGTGATTATGGGAATGGGAAGAATGAGAATAATCTTACTTACCATCTGGGCGATGGAATAATAACCCGCCTCAATGGGTGTGAAGAAGTGTTTGACTAAAATTAAATCAATATTGGTAAGAACCATAAAACATAATAATACCAACCCTGCTGAAAAGGAATAATGATATGCCTCCGAAAAATTAGACGGAGAAGAACTCTTTGGAATCACCCCATGATTGGCTACAGCCTTTTCCTTAAACAAGCTGATTCCTATGATGATTAAAGACAGAATAGTTGTAATGATATAAGAAACAGCAATTGCGGTCATAGCTCCTAATAACCCAAAACCCAAAAAGACGAAGAGAACCCCAAGGCCCAATTTAAGCCCGCTGTTAATAATAAGATTGAGAGTTAAAAAACCAAATTTTTGCAATCCTTGAAGCCCTCCCCATAGAACAGGGATAACCATTGAGAAAAATAGACTCAATCCAAAAAGAATAACCAATCCCCGAGAAGAAATTTGAAAAAAAGAAGAGATGTGTGAACTCGCAAAGAGTATCAATAGAAAAAATGATAATGCAATGATAGACATCAATAAGAGAAAATGCCGCAGGAGTGCTATTGCTTGATGATACTGGCTTTGAACTTTAAAAGATGAAAAGAACTTCGTTACAGTGGTTTGAGCCGTACCGGCAGGAACAGAGATTACCATGAAGAGTGCAATGAGGGTGTTGAGATGTCCGTACTCTATAGGAGGAAGGTATCTAATCATAAATAAATGATAAAGGATAGTGAAAAGGCTGAATAACCCTATACCAATAAACACCAATCCCGTTTGCTTGATGAACTCATCCTTAAATCTCAAAAATTTCAATAAATCACCTCGTAAATAATTGATTCCCCATCGGCTCTTCTAAAAATTTCTTTTAAATCTGTAGGTTGAATGGATTCAATAAAGCCTGGGTTCATTTCGTGAGTATTTTTATTGACGAGAATATACCGAACCCCTTTTGTTTTTGCATAACGGATAATCTCGTTATAGGATTTGCCCGGATTCCCTGGTGTAGAAATCCCCGGGGGTAACATCATGAATTCTCGGTCAGCATAAAATGCTTCCTGGGGGCTATTACTTATAATGATAGCATCTGGAGGGGTATTCTGTTTTAACCAGAGCCCAACATTTTTCTGCCCTGCACGATAACTTCTCTCCGGTTTCAGACTCTGTGGCAGTTGAGTTAAAATCACAAGGAAGACAAATAAGAAAATCATTTTTTCTGGATTCGATATTTTAATTTTCTCTAAATATCTTTTAAATTCCAAAATGCCCATACCCGCCCAAAGGAGAGAAAGGGGAATGACTGGAATGGAAAAACGGATCGATGAAGGAAGAAAGGTAGACAAGGAAACCAGATGAAAAAGAACCAAAGAAGCGATAAACAATTCATAGTCGATCACCTTTCGCCTGACCCTGATCAACCCAAAAAATAAAAATAGCCATAACGAAAAGTGGTAAGCCCTCAAATAGCGGTAGGTCACAACAGGGAGAAATTGAATGATGTTATGAGTGATCCAGAGGACTTTAGAGCCCCACCTCACAGGCTTATTTTGCTCAATCCCGATTGAAGGATCAACCTGTTCGGGGCCCTCCTTGAACAGATCGGATTGGACGGCCACAGCCTTCTTACTAATCAACCATCCGCCTGTTTCCTGATGGATATAAATAACATAGGGGATGACAAAAATAAAAACGGTTAGGATCAGGACCCCAATAAAAATAGATCTCTTAAACCATTTCTTTTTAAGACCACCCTCCACGACCGCCCAGATCAGATAAACGAGAACATAGCCAATCCCCTCCGGTCTTGTCAGATAGGCCAAACCAAGAAAAAATCCTGATAACATCGCCCTCCATACTTTTTCTTTCTTTAGCCCTGTCCAGAAGAAATACACCGATAGAACCAGCAACCCCCAATAAGTGGCTTCCGTCAGGAGCATTCCTGAATAAGTAACCAGATAAGGCTGGAAAGCATAAAGCAGTGCTGAAAGGATCGCCACTTTTTCGCCGATTGCCTCTTTGACTAAATAATATAAGAAAGGTACGGTAAGGGTTCCGAAAAAAAGCGAAATGAGTCTTCCTGTTATTTCAACGTGTGTGGAATCCGGAGAAAACAAGAAAATCAAGAACGAATAAAAAGGAGGGGCGGGTGAAGATAATCCTTTTATATAATGACCCTTTAAAAAATTCCTTGCGATGGAACCATACTCAGCACTATCAAAGGCAATTCCCTGCGCCATTAAGACGGCATAAAGTCTTAAGGCAAACGTCATCCCGAGGAGGAGCAGAAGGACATGCTTTTCATTAAGGGTTTTCAAGAAATAAATAAATTTATTGATCATTGATTTAAATTGAAGTTAGAAAAGGGAGTTAAGATATTTCAATTTTTTATATCAAATCGAATTAACCAAATGCCTTGTTAAAATTTGAACAATTTTTTGGCTTGCTTTCCCATCACCAAATACCCCATTCCCTTTTAGATACCTCCTCCGCTTCTCCATTTGACTTACCTCTTTTACAATCCTTTTTACCCCTATCCCTACCAATATGTTCCACCCGCTTTTAATTGTTTCCACCCATTCAGTCTCATCCCTTAATGTAAAGCATGGTACTTTTAACCAATAGGCCTCTTTCTGGACGCCTCCTGAATCTGTGAGGATGGCCTTGGCGTTTTTTTCCAATTGAAGCATATCGAAATAGGAAACCGGCTCAATGAATTTAATATGATTGAATTCAGAAAAATGAAAATAGACTTCTATCCTCTTTTTTGTCCTTGGATGAAGGGGAAGGATGACAGAAATATCCCTCCCAATATCATCCAGGGCTTTTAAGATAGACCGTAATCGTTTTGGATCATCCGTGTTCTCCGCTCGATGGAGAGTGGCCAAAAAATATTGCAGATTGCGGATGGCGGCCTCCGGCTCAGAGAGCCCTCTGGCTCGGAGAGATTGCGGATTGCAAAGACCAAGATCTTCAAGAATCGTTGATTTTTTTTCAGCTAACCTCGAATAATAAAGGATTGAATCATACATTACATCGCCTACATTTTTGACGATCCTTGTCCTCCCGTCTTTTATCCCCTCCTTCAATAAATTTCGAACAGCTTGATCAGTGGGACAGAATAGAAACATCGAAAGGTGGTCTGTGAGAAGGCGATTGACTTCTTCAGGCATGATCCGATTATAGCTCCTGAGACCTGCCTCGACATGGGCAACAGGAATATGGAGTTTTGCTGCAGCCAAAGCCCCTGCCAGAGTCGAGTTCGTATCCCCATAAACGATGACTGCTTCGGGTTTCTCCTTTTCGAGGACGCTCTCAATTCGTTCAAGCATCATTCCAGTCTGCTTGCCATGAGAACCCGACCCCACTCCTAAGTGATAATCAGGTTTAGGAAGGTTAAGTTCTTCAAAAAAAACCTTATTCATCAGGGTGTCGTAATGCTGACCCGTATGAACCAGTACTTCTTCAATGTGCCTTTTCCTTGGGTGGGCACGATGAATGGCGCGCGTAACAGCTGCCGCTTTAATAAACTGAGGCCTCGCCCCCACAATCGTTACAATCTTCATTCCTTGAGCCCCGCTCGTCCCATATTTTTAAACCGGTTTGACCCCGACACGATCTTTCTGATAACGCCTCCCGCAGGCTTGACAGACCGCTTTTCCAGATCGAAAAGTGATCCCCTCTGCACACTGGCAGACCCACCCCTTTATCTTCCCTGGATTTCCATAAACCAAGGCATAGTCGGGAATATCATTGGTCACTACAGAACTGGCCCCGATCAAGGCATATTGACCAATTTCATTTCCACAGACGATCGTGGCATTCGCCCCAATGGTGGCTCCTCTCCTGACCACGGTTTTTCGGAATTCCTTTTTCCTCGATATAAAACTTCGAGGATTGAAGACATTTGTAAAGACCATCGATGGCCCACAAAAGACGTCGTCCTCCAATATCACGCCATCATAGACAGAGACGTTATTTTGGATCTTGACCTGATTGCCCAAGATCGCTCCTGACCCGATGAATACATTTTGCCCGAGGATACAATTCCTTCCAACTTTGGCCCCTGACATGATATGAGAGTAGTGCCAGATCTGGGTCCCTTCCCCGATTTCCGCGCGCTCCCCGACACAGGCTGTCTCATGGATGAAGACTTCGCGCTGTGTTTCTTTTCCGAACGCCAGCACCTTTCCTCCTTCCTGCAATGACCTTTGACAAAGGTCGAGGATTTGCAACACCCTTAACCCATTTTCACCATCTGTCCTCGGCCTCTGGCGGGTTTGAAGGCAATCGAGAAAATGGCGACATTCCGCTTTAAGAGGTTCTTCCATGCCAAAGGAGACCACTTCTGCATCTTCTTTTCGCGGGACAGGAATCCTCTCGATCCAATCAATCCGATGGCTGAAAAGTAAAAGTTTATCCTTGGGAACGACATCATCGAAAACAGCCATCTTTCGATCACCCACGATCACCAGCTTCTGTTCCTTATAGGGATGAAGCCAACTGACAAAAATGTGCGACTTCACACCACTTGGAAAATTCATCGTGGTCATCGTCACATCGGCGATTCCTTGATTGAGGTAACTTCCTCCGTGGGCGGACACTTCNTCAGGCATCTCCCCTAAAAGGAGGAGGATCACAGAGATGTCATGAGGGGCAAAGCTCCAAAGGATGTTTTCTTCCGTCCGAAATTTACCCAGGTTGAGCCGGGTGGAGTGGATATAATTGATTTTCCCCAGTTCTCCGTTCGAAACAATCTGTTTGAGCTTGATAATCCCTGGATGGTACTCGAGGAGGTGNCCCACCATCAAGAGCCTATCTCTTTCCTTGGCTAAGTCAACTAACTCTTTTCCTTCTCTGACTCTTAAGGCTAAAGGTTTCTCCACAAAGACATCTTTTCCTGCCTGCAACGCCTCTCTGACTATCCTGTAGTGAGATTCAGCGGGAGTGGCTACGATCACTCCATGGATCGATGGATTTTGAAATATCTCTGAAAGGCTAAGGGAGAGGTTGACCTGGGGATAGTGTGTTTTTAACTCCTGGACCTTCTTCTCATCCACATCGTAAAGGGTATGCAAGGCTTTTAATTCCGAAAAATTCCTGACCAGGTTCTTCCCCCAATAACCGCAACCCAAAACAGCGACATTTACCATAAAACCTCCTCTATAGTAAAAGACTTAAAAAAGTTGACGTTCTCAAAATGTCATTGCGAACGAAGTNAAGCACCCTTTCCCAAAGGCAATGATTTTCCATTTCCAATTTGCAATTTGAAAGGATCATTGCGTCGACCTTAACCCCATTCCAGCCGGACATAATTTCAGATGCCATTTTAAAAGAGTGGCGTAAATCGAGAGTTTCCTCCTCCATGTTTGTATGGTAAAGAAAGTCAATAGGCATCCGATCATCATGGAAATGAATTCGACCCATAATTTCATATTCAATCCGATTGTGAGGAGGATCCATTGAAAAAGACCTCGATGCTTTTTAAAGAACAGATATCGAGAATGGTAATATTCGATTTTCGCCAGGGCTGTTTCTTTTTCAGCGCTTTTCCCTTGAAAATGGATGATCTCCGCTTGAGGAACATGGAAGACCTTCCAACCCCTCCTTTTCATCCGATAGCACCAATCTGTCTCTTCAAGAAAAAGAAAATAATCCTCATCCAATAAACCAACCTGATCCAAGGTATCCCATCTCACCACCATACAAGCACCAATCACAGAATCCACTTCAATCGGTTTAAGGTAACCCCTCTCTTTTCCTGGAAATCTTTTCGGGAATAACCATCTCAAGAGACTTTTGTTTAAAAGTTCCGTCGCCAAGGAGGGAAAATTAGCAATTGAATTTTGTCTGGAGGCATCAGCATTGAGCAGCTGTCCCCCGGCCACCCCTGCTTCGGGATGAGACTCCATGAATGAGACTAATCGTTCAATGGCACTGCCCTTCACCTGTGTATCTGGATTGAGAAGGAGAAGATATCCCCCAGAGGCCTTTTCGAGCCCCTGATTGGCGGCCTTTGCAAATCCTAAGTTTTTCTTGTTTTCGATGAGATGGATAAAGGGAAATTTCTTCTTGACCTCTTCCCCGCTCCCATCTCGAGAACCGTTATCAACGACGATCACCTCACTGGAAATCCCTTGAGCGCTTTCTAAGGCCGATCTCACACAGGGAAGCAGAAATTCTTTCGTATTCCAGTTGACAATGATGACTGAAAGATCCATACCTGATGCAAATGACTCGAATGATAGCGAATTTAACGAAACTGTTTTATTCGCTATTCATCGTACCACGATGCTACATCCATTCTACATTTAATTTCTCTCCATGACTTTCTTGAAAATGGACAATAGGCGAGGAGCGCATGCTTGAAGTGTATATCCCTCTAGCACTCTCTTCCTTCCCTCTCTTCCCATCCATTCTCTAAAAGAATAACGAGAGAGATCGATGGATGTAGGAATGACCTCCACGTTTGGATGAAAAGCAAGTACCTCTGATTTCAAAAATTGATTTCCAGCGATGACGAAATCGACACGTTTCATCATATAGGCAAATCTTACCCGTCGTGAGGAAGAGTAAGGATTTTTTGAACCGGAGCTTCGATACATCAGTGCATCATCAAAATCGTAAATGATTTTTTTTGCCTTTTTCCGAACATACCAAAATTCCAAGGGGGAAAGAGCCTTCGATGAATGTAAAGGATATCATATTGGCCCAACGTATTATAAAATTTCAGTTTATTCAGCCATTTCCGTTTATAGAAATGGATGGATAAATCGACTCCCTGTCTTTTGAAATACGGGAGGTACTGGAGCACCCGGTATCGANAGCTGTTCACTTCCAAGCTATGAATCAGAAAACTGAACCTGTTCACCCCAGTGCACTACGCTCATTCTTTAAGAACCGCCTTTCCGTCTTCCCTCTTCTCAGCCACTAAAATCAACGTATTCCCTCCCATGATTAGCACAGGGGAGAGGGTGTCCTCCAAGTGATACTNCCTCCTTGCTTCCTTGGACCAGAAAAAGCAATAGAGTCTAATGGTACAGACAATGGGAAGGAGCCATTTCATCCTCTTCTTTTCTTTATCTTTCTCCAAGATGAGGATCTTGAATCCCCAATGTTCTAATGCCAATCTTAAAATGGGATAGGTCAACGGTGTAAGATGATGCATCCAGAGATTATCAAAACGATCTTTCCCCGATCTCTTAGGAGAAGGGATCTTAGAAAAAAGGCCTGTAATGAGAAACTTTAATCTTCGTTCGATGTTCAGATAGTTGGGAAGGGACAGAAAAAGCTTTCCTTCCGGTTTTAAAATCCGGGAAAACTCCCGTATAGCATTAAACGGATTTTCAAGGTGCTCCAAACCTTCGAGGCAGGTGATGAAATCAAAAGAACTAGACGAATAGGGGAGCGACAGGGTTAGGTCTCCTTCCTTGAACTCAATCTCCCGGGCTGAAAACTGATGTGGGTTGATATCACAGCATGATACCGAAAAACCCATGCTCTTAAGACGCAGGGCCAATGCCCCGGTTCCCGCCGGAGCATCCAGAAGAAAACCCCTCCTTTCCCTTGAAAGGGCATCTACGATCCAGTCGTGAGTCTCTTCTCGAGCCAGTATCTCAGCCATTTTTTGAATATATGCCAATGACCTCAATAAGTNCGAAATCGATGAATGAAAATATCATCCTGACAAAAATCATGTTCGCTTTATTTATTGTCAGCGGCCCCCTTCATTTTAAGACTCCATCTTCATTGATCGATTTCTTAGAGTCTCTTCGAAAATTGCTATCATTTGATTAAAATTTGCTTGTTCGGAATAGATCTTTGCTTTCTCTCTAGCCAGGTGAGCTGCTTGGTGTCTCCGCTTTTCATTAAGAAAATAAGTAATCGCCTTTCTTAATTCCTCGCCATCTTTCAGGTCCCTAATCACCCAGCCCTCTTCTCTATGCCGAAGAATCCCACTTGCACCAGCCGAAGCCGTAGTGATCACTGGAAGGCCGCTGGCCAGGGCTTCTAATACAGTAAGCGAATAAGCATCGTAGAAGGCAGGATGGACGAGGAGTTCGGCTGCCCCATAATATTTCTCAGGTTCATTGGTCGATCCTGCAAAAACCAACTCCTCGGAGAACCCCAATTTATTAGCAAGACGAACATAAGGATCCTTCCTGCCTCTCCCTAAAATCAAACATTTCAAGGGGGGAGATCCTTCTTTTTTGATCTTCGCCAGGGCCTGAATTAATTGGGCCAGCCCTTTCATTCGGAAATTATTCGAGACAAAAAGGACGACGAATTCGTTTCCAATCCCATGCCTTCTGCGGATTTCCTCTCGGTATTGGCAGTTCCGCGGATGGAAGCGCTCGGTATCAACCCCATTATAGATGACGACAATCCGGTCTTCAGGGACTCCATACCAGCGCATCACGTCCTGTTTGACCATATCCGAAATGGCAACGATCCTATAGAAACCATTTTTCTTATATGGCGCGTTCTCGATATAACCCTGGATCCACTGCTTCGGGCTCAACACCCTTCCTAAGAATTTGATCACCCACAGGAAGGGGTGATCATAGGCTCTCAGGCTCCTCCAAAACCAAGCCCAGTGCACACCTCCATGGGGTTGAAGGATATGTGCTTTCAGGGTATTTCCGACTCCAAGGGTGACATCGTAGTTTTCCTTCTCCATTTCTTTCGTCGCCCGGACCGCAAAAGACAGAAGACGAAGACTCTTCGGAAAGCGAATCGTTTTTATTCGGTGGACATGAATCCCGTGAATTTCGTCGCTCCAATGTTCGGCATAGACGTGAANCTCAAAATCTTCGCTGGCCATTCGAGTACAGAGATCGACTAAATATCTTTCGGCTCCGCCCTTTTTTTTCGAGAAGTCCCGAAGACCTATTGCAAACCTTATCTTTTTCGGCCCCTCCCCCTCTCCCCTCAGGGGAGAGGGAGGGGTGGGGGGATTCGCTTCATTCGTTGTCATTCGTCCCACTCTTTCCTCAAAGATTCTTCATCTCCCTTTGATGTATCTGGGATCTTTCTCAGCCAGTAGGAACAATTTCTTACCAAAGATGAGATCCGCAGACATGACGTCTCGAAAAATCCCCCTATTCTTCTCCTTTTGATTCGGATTTCTT
>Ga0031653_10000039_pt1 | contig 18362 bp, 19 predicted proteins | sample FrelakmetBRP12BR_FD_55210 | JGI IMG/M metagenome (GOLD analysis project Ga0031653, IMG submission 55210) | Freshwater lake sediment microbial communities from the University of Notre Dame, USA, for methane emissions studies - BRP12 BR | ecosystem: Environmental > Aquatic > Freshwater > Lake >... | reverse complement strand
CGGAAGCTGGATACTTCACGGACGGGTGGGGGATCGCCGGGGTCGAGGGCGATGAAATCCAGATCGTCGGCACTTCGCAAAAAGCCCGAATCATAAAGATCAATTATACAGAAAAAACAATCACCATCAACGCGACCTGGACCTGGAATCAAAATCAAGGCATCAGCTTGGCTTTTGTGGGCTCTGCACCAGATGCCGGCGCTCTTGAGGCTGGAAACAACGGACTCATCAAGTGATCCTCTATCCAGAAGCCGCAAGCGCCGATATCAGCGCCCTGTTGCCCCCGCCATGGCGCTGCTTTCGTCGCTCTCGCTGGACAGGCCCGTTTGCTGGCGGGGCCGCAGAAATCTGATCGATTGAGTTCGGATATTTCTGACCTGTCTCCGCTAAATCGCTCCTGGCATGACAGAAAAGGTGCGGGACTTGAACTCGCCCCCTGATTAGGTCCCTTGATCAAATAAGAATACATTTTATGAGCCATCACGGTTCCCCTGCTGCTCTCCGGATGCCGATTCTCGCATAAAGATCTGACATTCTTTTTGGACCAGGATCCGGGGGACAGATGAGGCCGCCTTGACAGCATATATCTGGATGCGTATGATTGCCCCTGTTAAACTGGACGGAAAACGGCGCCTATTAGGAAGCAGTCTTAGGAAGACGAGCGAAAGAAAGGCATCCCATGCAGACGACCGATCGAATAAGGCAATTCATTTCAGCTGAACTACTTTCGAACGCAAGCCCTTCGAGTCTCGGCGATACAGACGCTCTCATCGAATCAGGGATCATCGATTCGTACGGCATCATGTCTGTCATTGCCTTTATCGAAAAGGACTTCGGGATCCAGCTGGAGAGCCATGAACTCATACCGGATAACTTTGAGAATATTCGGGCCATCGCGGGCTTGGTTGACAGGAAGCTCGGGAAGTAGAGAGGTGCGGGGTGATAGAAATCGAGCTGACGGCTGAACAGAATCAGCTGAGAAAGACGATCACGGATTTTTCCCGCAAGGAGCTTAACGTCGATGTGGCCGCGCATGATCGTCAAGGAGTCTTCCCTTTGGAACTCTGGAAGAAGTGTGCGGCGATGGATATCATGGCCCTGCCGTTCCCCGAAGAATATGGGGGATGCGGACTGGATTTTCTCAGCACAACCGTCGCCATTGAGGCCTTATCCTACGGGTGCAAAGACTCGGGGTTGGTCCATGGCATTTGTGCCCATCTCATCTCAGGCCTCCTGATCAAACTCTTCGGCAGTGAAGAGCAGAAGCGCCTCTATTTGCCGAGGATAAGCCGTGGCGAAATGATCGCGGCGCAAGCGATTTCCGAAGCGGACGCAGGATCCGATGTCCTGTCGATGCTAACAAAAGCGACCAGACAGGGAACCGAGTACATCATCGACGGACGCAAGATGTTCATATCGAACGCGTCTGTCGCTGATGTCATTCTTGTCTTGGCCGTGACCGACCCGGGGCGGAAAACGATGGGCGCGCACTCATTTTTCCTTTTGGAAAAAGGGGTCCCCGGGCTTTCCTGCGGCAAGGCTTTTGAGAAGATGGGGTTACGGACCCTCCAGAACTCCGAGGTGATCATCGATGTGTGTCCCGTGTCCTCGGATAAACTCGTCGGTAAGGAAGGTCAGGGAGCGATCATTTTCAACGAGATGATGGAATGGGAGCGGATTCTCTTCGGCGCGTGCCATCTGGGGAGCCTGACACGCGTCATGGAGACTTCGGTTCGTTACGCCAAAGAACGGAAGCAATTCGGCCAGCCCATTGGCAAGTATCAGTCGGTCTCAAACAAAATCGCCCGCATGAAGATCAGCGAGGAGCTCATCAGGCCCCTGGTCCATCGAGCCGCCGCGAAGAAGGACCTGAAACAGCGGGCCGCGAAGGAAGCGTCCGTCATCAAGGTCTTTGCCAGCGAGAGCTTGAAAAGCGCGTGCCTGGACGCCATTCAGGTTCACGGAGCCTATGGCTATATGGTTGAGTTCGAAATCGAGCAAGACTTACGAGACAGCATCTCGTCCACGATCTATAGCGGCACGACAGAAATGAACATGCAGATCATCGCGCGGCTCATGGGACTCTAGCCGCCATGTCCTCTCGGCTCCTTCAGGAATATGCCGACGAGATTTCGCTCGCGCAGCCGAACAAACAGGCCTTGACCGACGGGCGAAGAAGCCTTTCGTACGGAGAGCTTTCCCGCCTTTCGAACAAACTAGCCCGGTGCCTCGTCTCAAACGGTCTGGACAAAGGCCGGCATGTCGTCATTTCCATGTCGCGATCCGTATACACGATCGTGGCGATGATGGCGGTTCTAAAGGCCGGGGCGGTCTATGTCCCTGCTTTGGCGGACCAGCCGGCCCAGAGGCGACGGAAGATCTTGAAGAACTGCCGGCCCCAAGCGCTGATCGGAGATACCAACTCCCTCCGAAGGATTCTCGCTGAAGACGATGGCGGGGAACTGCCTCCCGTTCTGGCCTGCCTGGATCCCGACGCGGCCGGCCCCGGCTCCCAAGGCCGACGCGTGATCGTCCCGCATGATATCGAGGGCTGTGATTCAGCGCCTTTAGCCTATGCGAGCACGAGCGATGACCCCGCATGTGTTCATTACACGTCCGGATCGACCGGCGACCCGAAGGGAGTCGTCATCACGCATCGTAACATCGATGAATATATCGCTTGGGCCGTTGAACGCATCGGGATCGGTGAGCGCGACAGGATTCTCAGCACGGCTCCATTCCATTTCGACATGTCGCTTTTCGATGTCTATTGCTGTCTCAGGACGGGGGCTTCCTTGTGCATCGCTGACGAAAAGCATCTGTTGTTCCCCGCCCTTTTGGTAGGATTCGCAGAAGCCGAAAAAGCGACGATCTGGAAAGGAGTGTCTTCGCTTCTCATGTATTTGGTCCGGACTGGTGCGGTCGCCGAGGGACGGCTCGGGACCCTGCATAAGATCCTCTTCAGCGGGGAGGTGCTCCCCACGAAATATCTCATCCAGTGGATGACCCTGTTTCCGGACAAGATCTTCTATAATGCCTACGGACCCACGGAAGCGACCGGCATCTCCATGTATTATCGAGTCAAGGAGATCCCCGCCTCCGTGGACGAAAGGATTCCCATCGGCATCCCGTGCGAAAATACGGAAGTCCTTCTCCTCGACGAGCATCAGAACGTCGTCGCGCCTGGGGCGCCGGGGGAAATCTACATCAAGGGTGTCTGTGTGACCCAGGGGTATCTCAATGATCCGGCCAGGACGAGGGACGTATTCATCGACAATCCCCAGAATCCCGGCCGCGGCGAACGGATCTACAAGACGGGGGATTTTGCCAGACTCAGACCCGATGGAAATTATGAATTCATCGGACGGAATGACGATCAGGTCAAGTACATGGGCTACCGGATCGAACTCACGGAAATCGAACAGTCCCTCGTTTCCATCGCTGGCGTCAAGGATGCGGGGGTGATCCTCGCCGCCTCCGTGACGGGGGACCTTGAGGAGCTTGTCGCCTATCTGGAGATCGAGGAGAGCGTGTCCCTGCCGGAGATCCTCGCGGAGGCCAAGAAGAGACTTCCCCTGTACATGGTCCCGAAGCAGTTCCATTCCATTCCGCGGATCCCGCGGACGGACGGAGGAAAGCTCAGCCGGTCATCTCTCCTGGCTCACCACAAGGCGGAAGGCCGCCGATCATGATCATCCCTAAAGAGGAAGCGCAGAAATGCCTGGGCCTGGCCAGGGAAGTTCATGGCGAAGATCCATGGATCGACCTCCATGTCAGCCCTTTCGAAGTGATATTCAACTCCTTTCGATACTCGCCTGACCCCAACCTGGAGGGGGTTGTCCGCATCGATGATTCGGGGTATGAGCCGCCGGTGGTCGGCCCCCTTAGGGTTCAGGACGAGAATGAGAATCGCGACGGCGCCCGTCGGCCGGGGGGGACGGAACGAATGTCTCTCTTCCTTTACCGGCGGGCTTTCGGCCATATCGGGCCCAGGGTCTTGGGCGATCAGATGGCCCTAAGCGGGATTGATAAATGTCTTCTGCTTCCCGTGATTCAGCCGCAGAGCAACGGGCAGGAAGAAATGGCCTTCGTGGTCGGGCTTTACGGCGAAGATGCCCGGTTCTCTCTCGGATACTGTGTTCCGAATTCCGTTGAGAACGATCGCATCCTCGGCGATATCCAAACCGCCGTACGGAAATACGGAATAAAGGCCATCAAACTCAATGCCAACATAACCGGGATCGACCTCTCGACAGCCGCGGGAAAAGGCCGGGTTGAAGCCGTTCTCGACGCCTGCCGACAAACCAGACTTCCTCTCATCATGCACGGCGGCGGCAGCACAGTGGTCAAAGACCCGGCCGCGAAGGATTATGCTTCCCTGCGGAATCTGGCCGAAATCGATTGGGGGATCACCCGAGAGCCGGTCGTTATCAGCCACGGAGGCATGATGGGGGCGGCTTCGATCGAGATCAAGGACGAGATCTTACCCCAGGTCAAGCGCATTCTCGCGTCTCATCCCCACACGATGATCGATATCGCGGCCCTGGACATCCCTGCGCTGTGCCTTCTCTTGAGGAATATCGAGGCGGATCAGATCGCCTTTGGATCCGATTGCCAATATTTTTCCCAATGGGGGACGATCGTAAAGTTGTTCCGTGCTCTGATGATGTCGTCCGATCGGGTTGAGGACCGTTTCTTGAAGATCGTCGCTTTGAATCCAGCTCGCTGTCTATCGAGGGGGAAATGATGCTGAACAAGCTCTCCGTTTACGCCGTTATGTTCCGGGAAAAGGCCAAGGAAGACGGTTTCTGGAAGACGTTGGGCCGTTCTCTTCGTTCAGATCAGGAAGCCGTCCCCGCTGTTTGTGATCTCCTGAATCTCAAACCGGAGAAGCATCCCCTTGAGCACTTCGGTTGCGAGATCAGGCACATCTCCCAAACGGACCAGGTGGATAGCCTCCTCTATGAGCTCAAGAGCCGAAAGCTGAAAGTGAAAATGAATATCCGCAAGGGCTATCAGGCGTTCGTGCTCATCAAGGACGGCCGCGTCATCGGGGATCTGTGGTTCACGTACATCCGGGAGGGCGTCACCCATCCCCATAGGGATGTCGAATTGTTAGGGATCGACTTGGGGCCGCACGACGCCTATGCGTTCGATCTTTTTGTCTCCAAACAGGAACGAGGGAAGGACCTGACGACCACGTTCATGATTCGTGCCTTGAAGAGCTTAGGGGAAATGGGCTTCGCCAGAGCGTACGGTTATTATATGGCTAAGAATATCCCGGCTCTGTGGATCCATCGCCTGATCGGCTACAAAGAGATGCCCAGGGTGATGATCCGCAACGTTCTTTTCTTTCGGACGTCCAAGCCCATTCGTTAGCGGCGGGCAAGGCTAGCGGCTGAATGGATCGCCTGATCTCACCGCGACCAGCGCCCCGGCGTGGTGAAGTCCCAACCCCTCCGAGATGAATTCCCGTTGGGATTCGCTGAGAAGGACCGATTCATACCCCAAATCCAAGGCCTGCGCTTGGAGCAGGATATTCAAGAGCTGGTACCCGACCTCTAACCAGTTCATAGCGGCGCTGTCTTTGGCCGAGATGATGACAAAGCAATCCCTGCCCGGATGAAGCCGGCCCAGCTCCCGGAAACAGGCCTCATCCAAGGGCTTTGTCGCGATCAACGAATGTGTTGGTCGTCTCTTCTGCCAGTTCCGGTATGAATAGAGATGCCCTTTGTCGATCACGTCCAGTCTTGAAACGTCCTGCCGGCCTCCGCACGTCGGGACCGTCAGTCCCCAGGGGATGGAATTATAATAATGAGGAGTCCTGCCCCGTCCGGCCCAGAGTAGCTGCCCTAAGGAGCCGCGGGATACAGTGCCGCCAGCCGGTTTCTGCAGGGACATGCTTTTCAGGGCCGATATGAGGGGCATGGTGCCGGCCCTGATTGGGTCAGGCATATTACCCGTCTGCCACTTCTGGCCGCAGTTCGGCGGCGAATCTGTCCAGTAAGAATCCGAGTAGGAGGGCTTCATCGGCCTGAGCCTGATGCGCACGGTGGCCAGCCAGCGATCAGAAGCGACCGGGCCTCGGTGATCCTGGCCGAAGATCGAAGCGCCGACTCCGAGAGCCGAACAAGCCAGCAAAATCGCCTGCTGCCGCATCCCACTCTCGATTGTCAGCCAATCCCTTTCGACCCCCACGATCTCTTGATCGACGAGGAAGATCAGGTTATCCCCGTCGATATCGATCCTTGATTTCCTGCTGGTATAGCCCGGGGTGGAGGAGAAGGCGGCGATGCGCTCAAGGTCGACCTCGGATAGCTTCTTAGATGAATCGAGCAAGCCCCAATGAGCCGTTCTTTGTCTGCCGTCGTAATCGCTCGAACACCTTGAATTGAGGGCTTCCTCGACGGATATGATCTCTCCGTGTTGCGGCAGGCTGGCGGTGGCTCCCTCTCCTTCGGGAAGAAGGGGTCCGCCCTTCACGAGCCGCCTTCGGAATTTGCTAAAGACGAGATTGATCTTCGAGATGGCCGTCAACTCGCGATTGAGAATCCCCGAGTGTTTGATCATGTGCACGAAATCCTATAGCGCGCGACCTTATCATATTTTTGCCCGTTGTTCAAGGACACTTCCAGCATGCTGATCCATGGACGGGTGCTCCCGATAAGATCCTTCACCCCCATTTTGATATCTAGAATGGCCGCTGAGACGCACGTAAGCCATAGGAATTCGTCAATCTATAGGATTTCTCCCAAGCCATCAAAAAGGCTTGCCAAAGGGAAGGGTCAGTTCTATTATTGGAGCCCAGAGGACTTGTTTTATTGAAGACATCGCCTTCCTTAGTTCACCATTTTCTTGAGAGAAGTGCCTCTCGGTATTCCGAGAAGTTGGCCGTCGTCCACCAGCAGTACCGCGCGGACTATCTTCAAATAAATGCGTGGGCGAATAAGCTTGCCCATTACTTGTTAGAGGAGGGCGTCGCCTCTGGTGAACGGATCGCCGTCCTCTGCGAGAACAGCATGGAGTATATTTGCTGTTATTATGGCGTTCTCAAGGCCGGGGGAATTTTCGTGTCCCTCAATACGGAGCTTCGGATCCAAGGTTTGACCGAGCTGTTGAAGGAACTTGAACCAAGGGCCATGATTATTTCGCCCAAGTATGCGAAGATCGTGCGAATGCTCGATCTCTCTCTTTGCGGCGTCGGCCGCCTGCTTGTTATTGGCCGGCATTGGGGCGCCCGGAGCGTTGGAGATGGCTTTTCATTGCTCCCCGCAGAGGCAGCTGCCCAGCCTGACCGAAATCCCGGATTGTCAATCGATCCAATCTCGTGCGCCGCAATCATATATACATCTGGATCGGCGGGGAAGCCGAAGGGCGTGATGCTCTCACACGCCAATATCGTTGCCAACACCCAGTCTATCATTAGGTACTTGAAGCTGACCTCGCGCGATGTCCAAATGGTCGTCCTCCCCTTCTTTTATGTCATGGGCAAGTCCCTCCTCAATACGCATTTTGCTGTCGGCGGGACTGTGGTTCTCAATAATCATTTCGCTTATACGGCCTCGGTCCTGAGACAGATGGCCGAAGAAAAAGTCACCGGCTTTTCCGGAGTTCCATCGACCTATGCTTATCTCCTTTTCAAGTCGCCCCTCCAGGACTATCGGGATAAGCTGCCCGACCTCCGCTATTGCTCACAGGCTGGCGGGCACATGCCATCGTATGTGAAAAAAGAACTAGTGAAGAGATTGCCATCTCATACGAAATTGTATGTTATGTATGGAGCCACAGAAGCTTCTGCCAGGTTGGCCTATGTCCCTCCGGACCGGCTAGAGTCGAAGTGGGACTCGATCGGCATTCCCATCCCCGGGGTTACCTTGAAGGTGATGTCCTCGGAAGGGCGCGCCTTGGGCCCTGGCAAACTTGGAGAATTGGTCGCTCAAGGCGCTAACATCATGCTCGGATACTATAAGAATGCGGAAGCCACAAAAAGGGTCCTTGATAGCGATGGCTATCACACGGGCGATATTGGCTATGTTGATAAAGAGGGCTTTTTCTATATCAACGGAAGGAAGGACGATCAGATCAAAATCGGCGGCCACCGCCTGAATCCGCAAGAAATAGAGGATGTCGTCATTGAATCCGGCCAGGCGGCGGAGTGTGCGATATTCACGATCGACGATGCTATAATGGGACACAAACTCGCAGGCTTGGTCGTGCCTATTCAGGAATCCTCTGAGACGGCCAGGATTATCCTCAACTACTGCACTAAGAAATTGCCCAAATATAAGGTGCCGGGTTCATTACTGACTGTCGAGGCCATTCCAAAGAATAGCAACGGAAAGCCGGATCGACTTAAGAGCAGGGAACTCTTCACGAACAATGCGGGAAAGAAAACACGAGACCATGTTTAAAAAAGTGGCTGCTGGGCTATGCCTTTTCTTGCCGTCGTGGGCCACTCGCCTCCTTTACCGCTTGTGTGGCCATCGTATCGGGAAAAATGTTCGGATGCCCGCGTTTTCGTTCGTCCATGCGGATACCATGACCCTCGGGAACGACGTCGAGATCCGTCGCTTTGTCTATATCCACGTTCGTGAGCTCTCGCTCGGAGCGAATACGATAGTCAGCTATGGCAGCCAGATTAAAGGGAGGGCCGGATTTTCGTGTGCGGACAACTGTTTCATAGGGATCCATTGCCTGATCCATTGTGAGGAAAACGTTTCTCTGGGCTTCTATTCTGGCTTGGGACCGAGGTGCACGGTTTATACCCACGGCTCTTTTCTCCCCGTAACCATGGGCTATCCGGCCAAGTTCGCGCCGGTGATCATAGAGGACCATGTCTGGATCGCCATGGGTGTCACCGTTATGCCGGGTGCGCTGATTAAACGAAATTGCATAATTAACCCGGGAGTCGTCGTCCAGGGAAGGATCAGGGAGAACAGCATCCTTCAATTCAACCCGAGAGAATACAGCATCTATGACCTCAGCCGGTTTCAGAGGCTCACGAAAAGGGATGTCCCGTATTGGCATCATCAAATCATTTCGGCCTATCTGAGCTCTTTAGGTGCATCGTATCAGCACGACGCGGAGACGGCCAGCTATGCCGTCCCCGGCCGGTGCACGTTCATTTCGCGCCCTAATACGAACTCCATCGAACTTCACGTTGGTAGAGAGAGGATCTTGTATGATCTGGAACAATTCTATGCAGATGAGAGCCGTCGGTTGATCCACAAAAAGTTCCTGTCGTTTATCCGGCTTCGTTATGGGGTCACCTTGAGGACGAAGTATCGTTGAACATGGCTATCGACCATATCGGGGTTGTTGTTTCCCGACTCGAGGACGGGCTCAGGCAGCGGGAGACTCTTTTCGGCTACTCGCAACTGACGGACGCGGTTATGAATGCACGACAGAAGGTTCGCGTGCTTTTCATGGCCAAGGAGGGCTCTTGCACGATCAAGCTGATCGAGCCGACCGAGGAAAGCTCTCCTGTTTACAGATTCGCTAACGAAGGCGGAGGTCTTCACCACTTTTGTTTTAGATGTGATAATATCGATGTTGAGGTTGAAAGATATCGACAGATGGGGTTTCGAATGCTCTCCGAAATGCAGCCAGGAGAGGCCTTTGAAGGCGAAAGAATCGCGTTCGTCCTTGCCGGACAAGGTTTGAATATCGAGCTCATAGAGTCGGGGAATAAGGCCAGGCTCCGAGATCAGGCACGGAAGGAAACGAATTCGTCAACATGAACCACGAAGCCGAAATCCGAAAATTCATCGTCGAGAAGTTCCTTTTTGGAGAAGAAACCGAACTAGGGAGTAATACGCCGCTTCTCGAAACAGGGATAATAGATTCCACCGGCGTCCTCGAACTCATCGAACATGTTGAGAAGCATTACGCCATTAAGGTGAATGACGATGAGCTGGTGGCTGAAAACCTGGACTCGATCGGGAACATCTGCACGTTCTTGAACAGAAAAATTGCCAAGGATTCCGTTGGCCCAGGTCACCATGAATGATCAGTCCCCTTCTTCGTCCGAGTTTCTAAAGATCGATTGTGCGCGCGAGCTGGACACGGTCTCAATCGGAATTAGGAACGCGCTCCGCAGAAAGCTGCATAAACGGGGGTTGGTCGTGGGCATCTCGGGCGGGATCGACAGCAGCGTAACGGCCGCCCTCTGTGTTCAAGCCGTAGGCCGGGACAGGGTCATCGGGTTGCAGATGCCCGAACGTCATTCGGCTGAAGAGACGCTAAGCCTCAGCACGGTTCTCGCCGAGTATCTCAGGATCCGGCAGGTGCTTATTGATATCACTCCGATCCTCGAGGCCGTCCGCTATTATGAAATGTATGATGATGCCGTCCGGGTATCTGTCCCCGGATATGCGCAGGACTGGAAATCGAAGATCGTCGTGACCGATATCCATGAAGCCGGAGCCTACACGCTATTCGCGGTCGTGGCCGAGTCACCGGATGGTCGTTTGGTCAGAGGACGGCTCGGGCTCGATTCCTATCTGGCTATCGTTGCCGCGACGAACTTCAAGCAGCGCATCCGGAAAATGCTCGAATATTATCACGCAGATTTGCATAATTACGCTGTCGCCGGAACTCCCAACCGCCTCGAATACGACCAAGGTTTCTTCGTCAAGCAGGGTGATGGCGCAGCGGACATCAAGCCAATCGCGCACCTTTATAAAACCCAGGTCTATCAGCTGGCCCGGCACTTGGGCTTGCCTCAGGCGATTATCGATAGGCCTCCAACGGCCGATACATATTCCTTGCCTCAAGGGCAGGACGAGTTCTTCTTCTCCGTTCCCTATGAGATCATGGACATCTGCCTATATGGGAAGAACCATGGCCTTAGCGCAGAAGATATTAGCGGGCATACGGGCCTTCCGCCGGTGCGGATTAACGCCATTTACAGGGACATCGAGCGAAAGCGAGCCGCAACCCAATACCTTCATTTAGCTCCAATGTTGATTAAGGAGGTCCCGGAAATCGCTCATGTCCGATGACGAATAGGGACGGAGGCTAGAAAGGACGCGTGGACACAAGAACGTGCCTAATAACGGGGGCAACATCAGGCATAGGCAAGGCGGCCGCCGTTGCTTTGGCGAGAATGGATTTCGGACTGATCCTTCTTGGCAGAAGCGAGGAAAGGTTGGCCAAGACATGCCGCGAGCTGAAGAACGAATCTGGCTCGACAAAAGTCGAGACCTACAAATGCGACCTTTCTCTGATGAGAGATGTCTTTGCCGCGGCGGACAGGATTAAGGCTGACCACGGCCGTATCGATGTTCTTATCAATAACGCGGGTGCCAGGTTCCTCCGGCACTATCTAACCGTCGAAGGTTTGGAGCTAACTCTAGCGACTAATCATCTCGGACACTTCGTTCTCACGCTTTCATTAGTTGACCGGCTGAAAATATCTGGGCATGGGCGGATCATTAACGTTTCGTCCGGAGCCCATTTTAGCGGAACAGGCGTTATCGAAAACATCCTTTCCGCCCACCTTTATGACGGCCGGACGCAATACGCGAATTCTAAACTGGCCAATATTCTGATCACCTACGCTCTCTCGGACAGACTGAAAGGGCAGGGCATAACGGTCAATGCGGTCGATCCAGGCGGCGTCGCCACGAATTTCGCTCGCAACAACGGTTGGGTTCATTGGCTCAAACATAGGGTTTACTATTCTTATAAGGGGCGACTCCTGACGCCACAACAAGGGGCTGAAACCCTCATCTTTCTCGCCTCTTCTTCCTCTGTCTCGAACGTTACGAGCCGGTATTTCGAGGGCGGAAGAGAATCCCGATCGTCGGATCTTTCGTATGACCAGGAGACTCAGCAGAGACTATGGGCGATGAGCGCTAAGCTTAGCGGAATCGACCAATGACGCGATCGGCTCGAGATAGCCGATACCAATGCAGATCGGGGGCTTACTTTTGACCGCCGAGTCAATTTGATGCGGCGTTGGTTTCTTTTAGGGTCTTCGCTGGCAAAAACGCGGCAAGAAACAATTCAGCCGGGTCCTGATCATCCGTCGGACAAGTCAGAGCCGTCCATCGATTTGATTTATCGGCACGGACGCATATTTTCCCCATAGAGCGATCCTCGGTCTGTTGTCCGTTTGGCTCCCGGAGTCGTCGAGATCCTTAGGGCAAACTTGGAGGCATCTTGGTCAGGTGCCTAGTCGCATTGAACTTGCAGGAGAAATCCCGGAAAGCTCTCTTGACTTGTTCCTCTGTCAATTTCATAGCATGGCAGACCTGAGGCATATCGATCTTATTTTCCCAAGCATAGAGCAATCCGTCAAGCCGATTGTACGGCATCCGGCAATACCATTCTTCATCCGTCACGGGGGCGCTGTAGGTATCCGGGCATGGCGCTCGCTCGAGGATTTCCGGGATGACGCCCACATGTTCAGCCAATTGATATACCTGGCTCTTGAACAAGTGGGCGATCGGCTCAATGTCAACCCCGCCATCTCCGTATTTGACGAATAGCCCCAGCAACGCTTCGCTTTTATTCGTCGTTCCGCAAACAAGATAGTTGCTTTTTTCGGCGTAATAATACTGGACCATCATCCTGGCCCTATGTTTGGTCGACGTGGCGGCGATAATCCCCCTAGCCTGGGCGCTATTCAGGCGCTTCCGTTTTGTGGCCCCCTGCGGATCGACAATGGTCAAGGAGAAAAAGTTTATATTATCATTGTTGAGGATATCCGCAGGAAGAGTCATCTTCAGCTTATATTGATCATCGTATTCGGGATAGGCCGCTTTGGCGATGGCATCCCGTTTCTCATAAGTCCCAAAGGCTATCAGAACTGGGGTGATATCCTCCGTTATGGTCTCAATGCCGAAATTCTTTGCCTGGCGAGTCGCAAGTTCTGCACTTTGCGGACTCGATTCCTTTTCGGGCAGGAGGAGGCCGAGAACCCGACGATTTCCTGCTGCTCGTATCGACAATGCGGCGCATAGTGCCGAGTCGACGCCGCCGCTTAGACCGATCACGATACCTTCCCGATGCAAGGCGAGCAGTTGATTCTTTATAAAAGCAGAGATCCTATTGCTTTCAGTTCTAGGGTCGATCCTCAGGACGTCCCTTGTGAATTCCATGATATGTCTCCTTTAGCTGGGGCGCCATGCAATTCGCATCGGGGGCTTGCCAAGAAATATCACTCCCGTGGAAACCAGTCAATACGCAGCTGGCAGCGAGCATGGCCCTGATTACCCGCCTAAAACTGCCACGCAATTCGGAAGAACTAGGATGCGTTCGATTGACAGCTTGATTATCAGGCCCAATCTGGATCATGATGTCGTTTGGCCATGCAGATTATCGATCATATTCAGATTAGCCTACAAGAGGGCGAAGTCGCCGCTCGGCTGCGGTTCGACCCGGCTCGGGCAGAATCCGAAAACTTGAGAGATCTCGTTAGCTTGGCTCAGATGCTCATCCAGCTTCGCGCCATATATGAAGTCGCCTATGTTGCGGGGAAAGAGAAAGGAACAGTCGAGGTAGCGGGGGTTAGTTTTAAGAGTCAGCTACTCCACGAGAATCTCGTGACGGCCAATAAAGTCTTTCCCTATATTGTCACCGTCGGACCTAACCTCGAACGCAACGCAGTCGCACAAGATGACCTACTCAGACAATACTATCTTGAAGAAATCGCCAACCTCGCCCTTGAGCAGGCGGCCGGCTGGCTCGCCTCCAACCTCGCGTCTCACTACGGAGTCGGCCGGCTCTCCAACCTCAGCCCAGGTTCGCTCGAGGATTGGCCGATCACGGAGCAGCCGAAGCTCTTCTCAATCTTCGGCGATACGGAGCGCTTAATCGGGGTACGCCTGACCGAAAGCCTACTCATGGTCCCGCGTAAGTCCATTTCCGGAATTCTTTTCCCTTCAGAGGAAGGCTTCGTGGCCTGCCAGTTGTGTGAACGGGAGCATTGCCAGGGGCGGAAGGCCCCCTTTTCCGGGACCACAACCGCCTGAATGGTTCTCCTTTTGTACGGTCGAGAAGGGAGACTATGTCACCAAAACCCCACAGCCTTGAATAAGCCGTCAGATACCATTTACCCTGGCAGCTAGCCGGTCGGCCGCGATTGACAGAAGCATCTGGGCAGGGCTATAGTCCCCTCTAAAAAGGAGATGATATGAATAAAGCCCGGAGTATCCTCGTCCTTTTGATTTCCATAGCCACCCTGGCTGCAGGTGCGCTATTTTCTTCAGCCCAGCAGAGTCCCAAGCTGCCCCTCAAGGTCTTCATCTCGGTCGATATGGAGGGGATATCCGGCGTCGTCCACGCTGACCAGACGTCATCGGGCACGTCCGAATACGCCGCGGCCCGGAAGTGGATGGCCCAGGACGTCAACGCGGCCGTCGGGGGGGCCCTCGAAGCCGGGGCCGCCGAAGTCGTCGTCAACGATTCCCATGGATCTATGAGAAACATCGATCCTGGCGACCTGCACCCGAAAGCTATTCTCATCAGTGGATCGCCGAAGTCCCTGTCGATGATGCAGGGGATCGATGCATCCTTCGCCGCCTGTCTTCTCATCGGCTATCACGCAAAAGCGGGGACTCAGGATGCCATCCTTGACCATACGATCTCGGGGAGCGTCGTCCGCTCGATCAAAGTTAACGGCGTCGAGATGCCCGAACTTGGGCTGAACGCGGCGATCGCGGGCTATTATGGCGTGCCCGTGGTCCTCGTGAGCGGAGACACGGCGGTCTGCCGCCAAGCGACGGAGATCCTTGGCAAAAACGTCGCCACGGTCGCCGTTAAAGAGGCGATCGGCCGGCAGGCGGCCAAGCTTGTGCCCTTCAGCGAATCTCAGCGCCTGATCCAGGACGGGGTAGCTGCGGCGCTCAAAAAGCTGGGGAGCGCCAAGCCCTATAAGCTCGCGGCTCCCTATCGGTTCGAGCTCGATTACCACATCGCGGCCCAGGCCGATATGGGGGCGATGATCCCCGGCGTAAAAAGGATCGGTGCGCGGACCTTGGTCTTCATTGCGGACGATTATATCCAAGGGTTCCGGACGCTCCGGGCGATGATCAACATCGCCCCGGCGCGCTGATCATTCACCGGCTCTTGCTGCGCCTTTTCGCTTGACAATCGCGGCAAAAGCCGCGAGAATCAGGCGGGCGTTGAAACAGTAGCCTTAAAAATAGCGGGGTATTGTTATGGGAATGTTTTGAAAAAGCGGGGTTCTTTTTTCATCGCCATGACCTTATTGACGGGCATGATCCTGGGAGCCAACGGGCTTGAGCCCGGCGATGCTGAGCGCAAAGCCAAGGGCCCGATCAGCTCCTTCGTGGAATCCGAGCCCGCGGCGATCGCCTTACTCAGCGCCGGCCTGGTCTCCCTGGGCATCAATGCGAGGCGCAAGCAGAGAAACCGCCGCTCTCCCTAGTTATTGAACCGGCTCTTCTCCCGCATCAGCTTCTCGATCTCGGCGATCTCCTTAGGGACGCGGCCCGACAGCATCTCGTTCCCGCCCTCGGTGATCAGGACGTCGTCCTCGATGCGGACGCCCATCCCGGCGTACTTAATGTAGACCGGCCCGGCCTTCTCCCGGAAGGCCGCGAGCTCCGCGTCCGCGACCTTGCCCTTGAGCCCCCCGAGGACGGTCTCGAAGCGCGCCTCGGGGAAATACAGCCCCGGCTCCATGGTCATGACCATGCCGGGCGCCATCGCGACCTTGTCGAGGCGCGGGCTATGCCAGCTCCAGACGTCGTGGATGTCTAGGCCGATGCCGTGCCCGAACCCGTGTTGGATGTAGAGCCGCCTCTGCCAGGGGCTCTTGACGTCCGTGACGAGGCCGAGCTTCTCGAGGCCGGCCATGAGGATCCCTTCGACCTCGTCTTGGACGGCCTTGAAGGTGACGCCGGGGACGAGCCTTCGGCAGCCGTGCTTCTCGGCCTCGAGGACGAGCGCGTAGATCTCCCGCTGCTCCTTCGTGAAGCGCCCGTTCGCGGGGATCGTCCGGCTGATGTCCGACGTGTAGCCGCGGATCCAGCATCCGACGTCGAAGACGACGAGATCGCCGGCCGCGAGCGGGCGCGAGGTCGACCCGAAGTGGACGCTGGTCGAGTTCGGGCCGGACGCGGCCTGCAGGAACGAATCCTCCGTCTCGCGCTTGTCGAAAGCGTATCGCAGGATCGCGGCCAGGTCGGTCTCCCGCATCCCCGGCTCCGCGGCGCGGCAGGCCTCGTTGAGGGCCTCGGCCGTTAGGTCGATAGCCTCGCGCAGGGCCGCTATCTCGTCGGCGTCCTTGGTCAGGCGCAGCTCAAAGATGGTCGGGTCGACGTTGAGGAAGGCCTCGGCCTGGGCCAAGGGGTTCATGCCGGTGAATGCGCGGGAGAGGAAGTCGAAGTCGGAGAAGGGGAGGAGGACCCGTTTGGCGCGTCCGGCCATCGCGGCGCCGAAGAGCCCGGAGGCGAACTGAGTGTTCGGTTTCTCGACGAGCCCTTTGTCGGGAGCGGGGGCATCCTGGCCGCGGGGCGCGACTGCCACCATCGGCGCATCCGGACCGCTCGGGCTGACCATCCCGCCGCCGGAGGCGCCGCGAGCTCCGGGACCGCCGGACGCCCGCCGGAAAAGAGTTTCGCGGGGGCTGCCGGCCGGGTCGAGGACGAGGATCGCGTCGGGCTCCTTGAGCCCGGTGAGATAGAGGAAATTGTTACTGTCCCGCAGGGCACCGTCACGGCCTTTGTATTGCGACGGGACGATGATGACGCCGTCCTTGTGGACCTCCATCAGCTTGGCCCGGCGCGCGGCGACGGCAGGGGCCTTGGCGGCTTCGAGCGATGCCCCGGGACGGCCCGATGGGGGCTGGGGGAGTTGGGGGACGTCTGCTGAGCTAATAGATAGGGCTAGGAAAAAAAAGATGCCTAATGTCGATAAACCTCTACAGAATCTCCGCATCTTTGCTTCCATTTCGAGCTCCTCTATCAGAAATCCGTTAAGATGGGGTCAAGCTTACCTTTTTCACCCTACAGTTCAAGTCGGGGATGAAAAAGGTAAGCTTGACCCTCTCCGATCATTCGATCTCCTCGAGGATCAGGCCGGTGGACTTGTCCTTGAGGATCCGCTTCGTCCGGCCGTCCGGGAGGCGCTCCGTCTTGATCGCGATGAAGCCCGCTTTCCCGGGCTTCCCCAGGCCTTTCCCCTGATTTCCCCGGATTTTGGCCTCCTGGGGCCTCCTGGGGGCCTTTTCCGCCCCTTTGGCGGGGGCCGCACTGACCCTCTCCCCGCTTTTTTCTGCCGCCTGCCCGGCGATTCCATCCGGGGCCGATGCCTTTTTTTTGACCGCCGCGGCGCGCTTGGCGTTGAAAGTCTTCCCCTTCGCAAGAGGCCTCTCCACGAGTTTCACCGGCTCCCAGCGGCCCGACTTCATCGATCTGTAGCAGGCGTCTATAACGGCGTTGACCACGTATCCGTCCCAGAACGTTTCCATCGGCGCGCGGCTCGCCTCCCACGCGTCGAGCATGTCCTGGAACATGTGGACGTAGCCGAGCTCGTGGACCTCGTCGCCGACAGGGAAAAGCCAGCCCGTCTGGCCTTCGGCCTTCTCCGCGACATAACCGCCCTCGCCCGCGGCCGTGAACATCTCGAAGCCCGTCCGCAGGAAATGGTCGAGGCGGATCGTCCCCTCGGTGCCGCTGACCTCGTCGCGCAGGTCCATCCCGCCGCGGAAGGTCCAGCTGACCTCGAACTGGCTGACAGCGTCGCCCTCGTACTCGACGAGCCCGATGGCGTGGTCCTCGGCCTCGATCGGGTGGACCTGGGTCGCGCCCCAACAGAAGGCCCGGAGCGGCCGTTTATCCTTGCCGATGAACGAACGGCCGATCTCGATGCAATGGCAGCCCATATCGACGACCGCCCCGCCGCCTGACTGCTCCGGGTCCCAGAACCAGGCGCTGTGGGGGCCGGGATGGGTCTCGCGGGAGCGCGTCCAGAGGATGCGGCCCATCGCGCCTTTGCGCGTCGACGCGAGGGCCTTGAGCGTCTTCGGCGTGTAGACGAGGTCCTCGAGGTAGCCGGCAAAGACGCCGGCCCTCTCCACAGCGTGCAGCATCTCGAGCGCCTCGGCGGCGGTTCGGCCAAGCGGCTTCGTGCAGAGCACCGCCTTGCCGGCCTCGGCCGCGAGGCGAACGGCCTCCTTATGGACGTTATTCGGGATGCCGATGACGACGATCTCGGACTCGGGATCGCGAACGGCCTCGCGCAGGTCGGCGCTCCAGCGGGGGATGCTGCGCTCTTTGGCGAACGCCCGGGCCCTTTCCGCCGAACGCGAGTAGACGTTGACCACCCGGTCGCGGCTCCGCAGGCCATGGAGAGTCTGCGTGTAGAACGTCCCGATGAGCCCCGTCCCC
>Ga0031653_10000037_pt1 | contig 18447 bp, 17 predicted proteins | sample FrelakmetBRP12BR_FD_55210 | JGI IMG/M metagenome (GOLD analysis project Ga0031653, IMG submission 55210) | Freshwater lake sediment microbial communities from the University of Notre Dame, USA, for methane emissions studies - BRP12 BR | ecosystem: Environmental > Aquatic > Freshwater > Lake >... | reverse complement strand
GGGCGCAGCGACACGATCCACCCGTTGAAGGCCCCGTACGACTGCCGCGTCGATTTCCGGTACGTGGAGTACTGGGACACGGCGCAGACGGGGGACACGCTCGCGCTGATCACGCCGGTGACCGTCCCCGGGTCGACGAACGTTCCTCCCGCGCTTCCGGCCCAGGCGCCCCGGAGAGGGAGATGAAGGTACGGGACGGAGACGGATCGGTTCTTCTCAAGGACAGCACGATGCGCGAGGGACAGGACGTCCCCGGAGTGGTCCTCGACCGGGACCAGAAGAGGGCGTTGCTGAGGAAGCTCGCCGAAGTGGGGATCCGCGAGGTGGAACTCGTGGCGCCCGGACACTTCGACGCCGACCTGGAGTTCGTGAAGGAATGGGGTGCGGAGGAATCGAGGATCCGCTCCTCGGGCCTGGTCTACGGGAACGGTCCCGATTGGCGCGAGCAGATCGTCAAGGCGAAAGGCGTTCTGGGCAGAATCGACATCCTGACGCCGCTCTCCGACGCGAGGCCGCCCGCCGCCAGAAGCGACAAGGCCCGGCGGATGCGGGAAGCCTTGCGTGCCGCGATCGACACCCTCGGGGACGCCGGTGTCGGGTTCCCGCACGCAACGCAGGTGGAGCTCCGCTTTTTACTGGAGATGTGCGATGAAGCCGTTCGGGCGGGAGCGAAAAGGATCACGCTGTACGACACGAACGGAAGCTCCGATCCGTGGGCGGTAGCCGGACTCGTCGAAAAAGTTCGGGAGGTCGCGGAGATCGGGATCTGTTTCCACGCCCACAACGATCTGGGAATGGCGACCGCGAACTCCATCGCCGCGGTNCGTGCGGGCGCCAGGTGCCTGGACGTCACGGTGAACGGATTGGGAGACCGGGCAGGAAACGCAAGCCTCGAGCAGGTCGCCCTGGTGTTGCATGTCATGGGAGTCGGGCATGGTCTGCGTCTTCCGATGCTCCGGGACCTTTCGCAGGCGGTGGAGTCGATGACGCTCGTGCCCGTGTCGAAACTGGCCCCGGTCGTCGGCGAGTTCGTTTTCCGTCATAAATCCCCGAGTCACCTTGCGTCGCCGGCGCTCTTCGAGGCCTTCGAACCGGCCCTGGTCGGGGCCGTGCGGAGCGTCTGCGAGGAGTGACGGGGTACGTTGACGCATCCTTACCGTCCGCCCCGGACCGGCCAAACCCCGAGGACGTTTTCCACCTTGTTCTCCACGCGGCTTTCCCCGGCGATCAGGGGGCGACCCTTCCCGGTGGAGTGGATGCTGCCGCGGCTCATGCCCACGTTGTACGCACCGCCGGTGTAGACCGGGTTGGTCGTCGAGGACCAATACCAGACCGACAGAACATTGGAGAACGGGTGCCCGCCGGGAAGGGCCGGATCGTGCCGGGAGTAGTCGACCAGGCTCCTCAGTTCAACGATGTTGGGCAGACGCCAGTCGCCGGCGACGGAGTTGTCGGATAGTCCGCATTTGCCGTTCGCCAGGTTGTTGCTCCAGGCCAGGGCCGAGGGCCAGTTCAGCAAACCGCCCCCCCGGGCGATCCCGCCGACCGTATCGGTGCAGTTGGCGTCTTTCAGCCAGATCAGTCCGGTAAAATCGTCGGAGACCGTTCCGTCCTTGTTGTCGGTGAAGCGGGGAGAGGGCCAGGGGATCCCTGCCTGCGTTTCCCCGTCCTGGCCGGTGTTGTCGCAGGCGATGATAATCCCCTCCGGGCTGTAGCAGGCGCTCTGTCCGGTCCGGGGAAGCATGATGGTGCCGGCCCGGACGGCAAACGGTATCGCCATCAGGAGGCCGATGATGGTGACGAAATGTTTCAACACGGTTTCATACCTCCTGAAGGCCGGTCACTGTCCCCCCCGCACGGGCCAGATATTGATGTTGTGTTTCCTGGCGAACGAAGTCTCGGCGCCGTCATGCATGTTGACCCCCCATGCGTTCCAGGGAGTGGTGACGTAGGTACTCGACGACCAGTAGCCGCCCGCTTGAACGTTGGAAAATCCTTGCGTGTTCAACCACGCGGCGCTATTGGGTTGCCCATGGTTCACCAGGCTTGCCAGCTCGTTGCGGTTCGGCAAGCGCCAGTCGCTCCTGCCCAGGTATCCGTTGGCATTGAGGCATTCGACATGGTCCGGCGCACCTTGCCCGTCCTTCCGCGTCCCCGGATTGCAGGCGGCGGGGCCGGGCGTCTTCCCATCCTTGCTCCACACCAACCCGGTCAGCATGTCCGTCAAGGTCTGGTCGGCGTTTTCCGTAAATCGCGGGGCAGGCCAGGCGGCACCGGTCCGCAATTCCCCGTCCTGTCCCGTTCCGGCACAGTCGATGGCCGCACCGGAATCGTCGTAGCATGCGGTTTGACCGGATGATGGAATGTTCGTGACTCCGGGTTGTCCATCCCGTACGGGCCAGACGCAGGCGCCATCCCCCTTCCCGCGGCCGGCCGCTATGCCGCTGTACATGCCGACGCTCCACGCGCATCGGGTGTAGGCGGCGTAGGTGCTGGACGTCCAGTAGTCATCCTTCTGAACGTTTCGAAACCCTTGCGAACTCAACCACGAGGCAAGGTCGGCCTCCAAATTCACCAGGCTCTCCATTTCCCTGATGCCGGGTAGTCGCCAGTCGCTCCGGCCCAGGTACTTCCGGCGGTTGAGGGCCTTGACGTAATCGAGCGCCTGCTGCCACGTTTTATAACTGCCGGCAGGGTTGGCGTCCCTGGTCCAGGACAGCCCGGTAAGTCGGTCGGTCACGGTCTGGTCGCCATTGTCCGAAAAGCGCGGATCGGGCCAGGCGACACCGGTCAGGGTCTCCCCATCCTGTCCGGTCCGCGGAACAGGCGCGACGGGTGTAACGGCGTAAACGGGGAAAGGGAAAAAACCGATGATCAGGAAGATCGACGCCGCGATTCGATGAGTCATGGAGCCGGAGACCCCTTTGCTAACGAGATGAGAAGACGATCATGTCCTCGAAGGGAATGAGATCGGTATACGCCTGTTCCAGCCTGTATCCGGCCTTCTCGAATGCAGCCTTGATCGGAGGTGTAAAGCCGGACACGAACCATCCGTCCTTTTTCAGGTAGTTCCGATATCTTCCCACGATCAGCAATTTGTTGATCGTTTCAACAATCCTTACTCCCGATGTTCCTTGTGCATCGACGTCCCTTTTACGGGAGCGGCGATCGATGTTTCGGACGCTGTTGTCCGAGTATGCCGATAAAATCCAGTCGGCATGATGCTGTTCTTCCGGCAACAGACTCCATCCCTTCCTGAAATCCGATCCACTGTAAAAATGAGCGGCAAAGCGGGTGTCGGATAACATCCCGTTGAATTCATCGGCGATGGCGTTCCTCAGTTCCCCGGACGGTTCCGCCTCCGGATGCTCCCGGATCCGCTTTCTCGTCGACTCCTTCAAGATCCCGTAATACGGGCTTCCTGCGGGTTCCAGTGTCAACTCCTTGATGAATTGTCGCAAATCCCCCGTGAAGTCACCGGGCGAAAAGGGCGTGGGAATCTTGTACAGGACGAGGATAAGCCTTCCGCCTTCCGCCAGAGAGCCTCTCAACGTTCGAAAATAGTCGACCTGATCTTCATAGATCATCGATATGTGGAATACGGTGATCAGGTCGTACTTCTGTTTTCCGTAAAACTCATCGACGCCATCCCTCCTGACAAGGACGGGATGGAGATTGCCCAGTCCCCTTCTGCCGGCTTCCTTCCTTATGAAGTCTACGCAGTGTTCATTCGTGTCCGTTGCATAGACCTTTCCGGTTCCGTCCAATCTCCTGGCGAATTCATAAGCGAACTGACCCGTACCGGCGCCGATGTCAAGGATGGTCATCCCCGTCCTGATCTCCAGCAATTTCATGACGTTGTCGGTGGCGACGGCCTTGAAACGCTGAATGTCCCTCTCGATCCTCCAAGGTACCAGTTGGCTGCTTTTTATCTCGGCGGATATCCCCTGGCCGGCGATCGAAACGGCGACCAGCAGGAAAATCGCCGATGCTCTTATCCGTTTGGCACGTTCGACCATCCGATGCTTCACCTTGTCGACATTTCCTCCGCTTGCCGGAACAGCGCCTGGTGGACGAGCTCGGCGATGTGAACGACGCGCAGCGACGGATCGGTCCGGGCGGCCATGTCCCGCATCTGCAAAATGCACCCGGAGCAGGCGGTGGAGACCACCTTCGTACCCCCGCGCACCGCGACGCTCACCTTGTTCTCCCCGATTCGCGTGGAGGTCGGGTAGTCGCGCACGTTGAACGTCCCCCCGTAACCGCAGCACTGGTCGGCGCCCGCCATCTCGGCGAAGGCCGGGCCGACGGCCCGCGAAAGCAGCTCCCTCGCCTCGGGGCCCTTCCCGAGGGTGCCCGTCAGGTGGCACGGGTCGTGGTATCCGATCTCGCCGACCTTCTCCCCCTTGGGCGGAACCGGAAGCCGGTCGACCACCCCCGAGGAGAGGATGAAGCTCGCATAGTCCACCGCACGGTCGGCGACGAAGACCGCGTCTCCGTGATGCGGCGTTCCCTTCGGGAACAGCGAGAAGACGTTCCTCTTGAACATGAGGAGGCAGGAGCCGCAGGGGAAGACGATCGCGCCGGGCTCCGCGGCCCGCAGGCGGCGGACGTTCGCCTCCGCGGACGAAGCGGCGGACCGGCGATCCCCGGACACCATGGCCGGGAGGCCGCAGCACGCGGCGCCCCGGAAGACCGCGACGGAGTTCCCCGATGCCCTCACGGTCTCATAGGCGGCCCGTCCCACCTGGGGAAAGACGTGGTCGAAGACGCAGCCGACGAAGAGCATCACCTCCCCTTCGGTCGCCTCCCCTTTCTCCAGGGACTCGATGAATCCGGTCCCGGGGAGCTTCGGCAGCGTCCGCCCCTTCCCGCCGAGCCGGTCGGGAAACCGGTAGTGGAGACCGCTCGCCGTGGGGATCGTCCCCGGCAGGAGTCGCTCGCCCGCCGCGGCCGCCTTGCGGGCGATTTCCGTCGCCCTCGGGGAGTTCATCACCTTCCCGAAGAGAACCCGCTTCCAGGCGGGGATCCCGACCTCCTCCGCAAGGTCGGCGCGCCCCTTCATGACGATCTCCTCGACCAGCACCTGGTTGGGGCACGCCCGCTCGCACCGCCCGCACAGGAGGCAGTCGGTCAGCGCCTCCTGCAGCGCCGCCGCGTCGCGGTCCTCCCCTTCGATCGCGGCCTCGATCAGCGCGACCTTCCCCCGGGCGACGGCGATCTCCGTCTTCCGCTCCGGGTAGAGGGTGCACACGGTCCGGCACGTGCCGCACTTCGCGCACAGCCCGGTCAACGCCTTGAGATCCGGATCGTTCATCCCCGGACCGCGGCCTCGTCGAGGAAGATCTTCCCGGGGTTGAGGATCCCGTTCGGGTCGAAGCACTCCTTGAGCCGTTTCATCACCGAAACGCCGAGCGGGCCGACCTCCATCTCGAGGAACGGCGCCTTGGAGATCCCCACGCCGTGCTCGCCGGAGATCGTCCCCCCGACCTCCACGGCCTTCCGGAACGTCTCCTCCACCGCCTCTTCCGCGCGGCGCGTCTCGTCCGCGTCGGTCCCGGANATCATGATGTTCACGTGGATGTTGCCGTCCCCNGCNTGGCCGAAGTTGACGATCGCGACCCGCTTCCGGATGGCGAGATCGGCGAGGAAGTCGAACATGTCGGCGAGGCGGCTGCGCGGGACGACGATATCCTCGTTGAGCTTGACGGGGGCGAGCCGCCGCAGCGCCGGGGAGATCGAGCGGCGCAGCTTCCAGAGATCGTCCCTTCCGGGCGCGTCGGTAGCCCGCCGGACCTCGATGGCCCCGTGGGCGCGGCACACTTCCGTGAGGAGGTCCGCCTCCCGCGCGACCTGGCCGTATGGCCCGTCGACCTCCAGCAGCAGGGCGCTGCCGGTTCCCTCGGGGAGCGGAACGGGCATCAGCGCCTGCACGCAGTCGATGGCGGTGCGGTCCATCAGCTCCATCGCGGAGGGGGTCACCCGCGCAGCGACGATTGCGTTGACGGCCCCGGCGGACCGGCGATTCCCGTCGAACAGCGCCAGCAATGTCGCCGCCGCCTCGGGCAGCGGTATGAGCCGGAGCGTCGCCCGCGTGACGATCCCGAGCGTTCCCTCGGAGCCCACGAGCATCCGGGTGAGGTCGTACCCGACCACCCCTTTCGCCGTGGCGACGCCGGTGCGGACGAGTTCACCGGTTCCCAGCACCGCCTCGAGGCCGAGGACGTAGTCGCGCGTGACGCCGTACTTCACCGCGCACATCCCGCCCGCGCACTCGGCGATATTCCCCCCGAGGGTGCTGAATTTCAGCGACGCGGGGTCCGGCGGGTAGAAGAGCCCTTTTTTGCGCGCCTCCTCCTTGAGCGTCCCGGTCACCACCCCCGGTTCGACGACCGCGTACAGATTCTCCCCGTCGATCGCAACGATCCGGTCCATCCGCTCCGTGGAGAGGACGATCCCGCCGCGGACCGGAAGCGATCCGCCGGAGAAACCGGAGCCCGCCCCCCGCGGTACGACGGGAAACCGGAACCGGTTGGCGAGGAGGACGGCCTGTCGGACCTCTTCGGCGTTCACCGGCCAGGCGACGGCGTCGGGGAGGAACTTCTTCCCGGTGGCGTCGAACGAGTAGCCGATGCGCATTTCGAGGGAGGTCCGCAGGCGGTCGCCGAACAGATTCCCCAGCGCGGAAAGGGCTTCATGGTTCATCAGGAAAGTTTACCATACGCCCCCCGGAACACAGGGCGTAGCGGGGCTATCCCTCGAGGGAGTGGAGGAAGGCGGCGATGACCGCGTTGACCTCGGTCGACTTCTCGAGCATCGAGAGGTGGCCGGCGCCGTGGATGATCTTGAGCACCGCTCCGGGGATGTTCGCGGCGAGGTACTCCCCGTATTTCAACGGCGTGAGGCGGTCGTCGTCCCCATTGACGACGAGTGTGGGAACGCGGATCGCGCCCAGGCGGTCCATCACGTCGAACCCGTTGCACGCGTTGAAATCGGCCAGGAAGGTGGCGGGCCGGGTGGAGAGGACGTCCCTGGTGATGTCGTCGCGAAGCACGTCGGAGGAGGCGGCCGACGTCATCCAGCCGACGAGCTCCGGGGCGAACTCCCGGAACCGCTCGCCGATCCCCTCGAAGATCACCGGGCTGATCCGGAGCCGCGCCCCGGTGCCGAGGAGGACGAGGGCCTCCACCCCTTTGAGCCCACCCAGAACGGCCTGGAGGGCGATCGCGCCGCCCATCGAATGGCCGGCGAGGATGAACCGGCCGAGGCCGACCTCCTTGACGAAGTCGACGACCCACGCGGCGGAGGCGTCCACGCTCTCCCGGGGAGATCCTCCGCTCCGGCCGTGCCCGGGAAGATCCGGGATCACCATCCGCGTCGCGCCTTTCAGCCCAGCCCACTGGTCCCGGAACGTGTGGTGGGATCCACCGGCTCCGTGCAGGAACACGATGGCGTGCCGACTCGCCTTCACGCTGTCCTCGAACCGGACGATCTCGCCCTGGACGATGATTTCCGGCATCGCGCCCCTCCGACGGCCGTTGGTTCGAGAAGTATATCGGAATCCTCCGCGCCGAACGGGCGAATATTTCCCTTGAGCGGAGGCGCCACCTTCTGGTAAGAAAGATCGGCTCGATCCTTCGGGGAGAAGAAACCGGATGAAGACGATCGGACGGGAGATCCTGTGGAACCTGCCGCACTCGGCGGCGCTCATCATGTACGCACTGGCCGGAGTCGTCCTGCTCGTGGTCGCCTGGGGCGTGTACCGGCGCGTCGAGGGGTACCGCCTGGGAAGGACGGAGCGGGAGAACCGGTTCGACGACCTCCGGGGGCGCCTGCGGGACACCGTCCGCCTCGCCCTCGGACAGGAGCGGGTGCTGCACCGGAAGTTCGGCGGACTCGTCCACCTGTGCATCTTCTCCGCCTTCATCGTCCTGTTCATCGTAACCTGCCTCGTCGCGGTGGAGTACGACTTCGGGTTCCGGATCCTCGACGGGAACTTCTACATCGTCTTCAAGCTGTTCGCGGAGACGTTCGGCGTGGTCCTCCTCCTCGGCATCGCCGGGGCCCTGGTCCGCCGGGGCCTCTTCCGACCGGAGGGGCTTACGAAAGAGAACGACGACACGCTGCAGCTTCTGCTCATCGCCGCCATCGGCGTCACGGGGTTCCTGATCGAGACGGCCCGGATCGCGGCGACCCGGCCCGAGATCGCCCCGGTCTCCTTCCTCAGCAACGCCCTTGCGCCGGCTCTCTTCGGCGATCTGCCCCTTTCGGAGATCCTGTCCGTCCACAAGACGCTCTGGTGGACCCACCTGCTGATCGCCCTCGGGTTCCTCGCCTCCCTCCCCTTCACGAAGATGATCCACATGGGGGCGGGAACCGCGAGCGTCTTCCTGCGCTCCTCCCGACCGAAGGGTGCGCTCCAGCCGGTCCCGAACATCGAAGAGGAGGAGAAGCCCGGCGTGGCGTCGGTCACCGATTTCTCCTGGAAGCAGCTCCTCTCGGCGGACGGGTGCACCAAGTGCGGCCGGTGCCAGGACGAATGCCCCGCCTTCGCGGCGGAGATGCCCCTGTCCCCCCGGGACGTGGTCCTCAAGACGAAGGATCAGCTGGGGCTGGACCTCTACGGGAGTCTCGTCCCGTCCGCGACGAGCGTGGACAAGGCCACCGGGAAGCGGGTCGTTCCCGATTTCGTCCGCGAGGTGTTGACCCCCGGAGAGATCTGGGCGTGCACCACCTGCCGCGCCTGCATGCAGGCGTGCCCGGTCATGATCGAGCACATCGACATGATCGTCGACGTCCGGCGGGGGTACGTGGCCGATTCGAAAGTGCCCGACACGGTGAAGACGGCGCTTCGGAAGATGGGGGACACGGGGAACCCGTGGGGTCTTCCACAAGATGACCGGATCGCCTGGACGGAAGGGCTGGACGTCCCCTTCGCCGCGGAGAAGAAGGAGTTCGAGTATCTGTACTGGGTCGGCTGCGCGGGGGCGTACGACCCTCGCAACCAGAAGGTCACCCGCGCCATCGTTTCGCTGCTCAACCGGGCCGGGGTGAGCTACGCCACCCTGGGACTCGAGGAGATGTGCTGCGGCGAATCCGCCCGCAGGATGGGCGAGGAGGGGCTGTTCCAGCTCGGGATGGTGGAGATGGTGAAGGAGGCGTTCGTCAATTACAAGGTGAAGAAGGTGATCACGCAGTGTCCCCACTGCTTCAACACCTTCCGGAACGAGTACCCCCAGTTCGGCGTGAACGTCGAGGTCGTGCATCACTCCGTCCTGATCCGCGACCTGATCGCCCAGGGGAAGCTCTCTCCCCGGAAAGCGAACAACGTGGCGCTCGCCTTCCACGACTCGTGCTACCTCGGTCGGCATAACGACATCTACGACGCCCCCCGGGAGGCCCTTGCGGCGATCCCCGGGATCGCGGTCAACGAGATGGAGAAGTGCCGCGAAGAAGGTTTCTGCTGCGGCGCGGGAGGCGGCGGGATGTGGATGGAGTCTCCCGGAAAGCGGATCAACCACCTCCGCTTCGCGCAGGCGATGGCGACGGGCGCCAACGCCGTCGGGTCGGCGTGCCCCTACTGCCTCATCATGTTCGACGATGCGATCAAGTACAACAATCTCGACGAATCGGTGCAGGCCCGGGACGTGGCCGAACTGGTGGCGGAGTCGCTATAGCGGTCACGGTTTCCGGAAGCCGGCATATCGGCCATTACAGGGGGAGTTGCCGATCGGCAACCCCTCTTTTTTTCTTTCCAACAATCCCTGTTGTCATACAATGGAACTTGCCGAAGCGGGGCTGCGCAAGGAACCGACGAATGGGAGGGCGGCGACCGTGGAACCCGAATCCGAGACGCTCCTTTCGAATTTATTGAAAAAACGCTTGAAATCATTGGGGTATCCCTCTCTCCGGAAATTCCACGCCGATCGTCCCGGTCTCCGCCTGAGTTACGAGGTGCTCCGCCAGGTCGTCTACACCGGCCATATCCCAAGGCCCGAAACCTTGTTCCGAATCCTCGGTTCGATGCAATTCTCTTCCAGCCAGATCGGGAAGATCTGCGGAATGCACTACGGGGAGTACCTCCCGATCTCCTCCCCGGTCCCGGACGCGACCCTCGCCGTGGCGGCACCGGTCACCGCGGGCGGGTCGCCGGACCTCCCCGCGGATCGTACCCGGCAGGAAAGCGAGCCGTCGTCGCCCGCCCTCCTGGAGGATTCCGGGGAGACCGCGTCACGCCTCTTTGCCGCCCTTCCGGCGATCCCCGTCCCCGGAAACGAGGACTTCTGGGAGATGGTCGAGGCGCTGGCGAGAATCGCGGAACAGAAAGTCCGCCGGAACGCCACCCGTCAGGCGGAGCAGCCGCTGCTCTTCGCGGGGGAGCCCGAGGCGATCTACCAGTTCCTCGTGCGGAAGACCCGGATCCCCCCGTTCCTTTCCCGCGGGGAGAACCTCGCGTTCCACTTCGTGGACGGGATCGACTACCGGGACCGTTTCCGGGGCGCCCTTCTGGGCTCCGCCGTCGGAGAGGCCCTCGGTACCGTCACGCAGGGGCTCACCTCCCGGGACGTCCAGGAGTTGTACGGCGAGGTGGAAGCCCTCCCGGTGGTCGCGTCCGCACGATGGAACGCGGCGGAACACGACTCCCTGCTGCTGGCGGTCGCCCGCTCCTTCCTGCCGGACGGTCTCCTCGACCCGGAGAGGACGGCACGTGCGATGGCTCGCGCGGGCCGCCGGGACGACCCGCCGGGGCAATCGGGATTCGTGCGCAACCTTCTGGAGCGCGGTCTCCCCTGGCACGAGGCCGGGGAAAGCGCGCCGGAGAGCATGCCCGCGGTCGCCGTCCTCCCCCTGGCGCTGCTGCGCGCGGGGAGCTTCCGGAGGTTGAAGCTGGAGGCGGGGATCCTCGCCGCCCTGTCCCACACCCACCCGACGGCGATCGCGGGAGCGATCGCCCAGGCGTGCGCGGTCGCGCGGATCCTTCACACCCCCGCCGCCGCCCTCGACGTGATCTCCTTCCCGCGCGCACTGTCCCCGGTCGTGGCCGGGATCGAACCCGAGCGCGGCGCCAAGCCGCGCGTCGGAAGGTCCGCCACGACCGTGGGCAGGAAACTGGGTGCGGAACTCCCCGCCCTCCTCCTGCGGCGCGCCCCCGTCCAGGAGATGCAGGAGGCCCTCGGGAACGGAACGGCGGCGCACGAAGGGATCCCCTTCGCCCTCGGGTGCTTTCTCCGTTCTCCGGAAGATTTCGCGGAGGCGGTCCTGCCCGCGGTCCGCCACGGAGGGGACGCGCGTGCGGTCGCGGCGATGGCGGGGGCGCTGTGCGGGGCGTACGTCGGAGAGTCGGGGATCCCGGAGCGGTTCCTCGCGGGCCTGGCAGTCCGAGGGGAACTCGGGGATGCGGCGGAGGGGCTTCTGTCCCTGGCACGCCGCGACGGATGAAGGGCGNGGGACACACCTTCACGCCCTCCGAGCGAGGGGATCAGCGCAACAAGGTTTCCTTCGCGATGACCATCCGCTGGATCTGGCTGGTCCCCTCGAAGATCTGCAGGAGTTTCGCGTCCCGCATCAGTTTCTCCACGGGGTAATCCTTCATGTAGCCGTACCCGCCGAAGATCTGGACCGCGTCGGTGGCGACGCGCATCGCCAGATCGGCCGCGAACGCCTTGGCGAAGGACGACTCCTTCGTGTTCCGCTTCCCCTGGTCGGCGAGCCACGCCGCCTTCCATGTCAGAAGCCGGGCCGCCTCGATCCCCGTCGCCATGTCCGCCAGAAGGAAATAGATCGCCTGGTTCATCGCGATCGGCTGACCGAACTGGACCCGCTGGCGGGCGTACTCCGCCGCGTGCTCGTACGCCGCCCGGGCGACGCCCACCGCCATCGCGGCCACCCCCGCGCGCGCGTAGTCGAGGGTCCGCATGGCGATCTTGAACCCCTCCCCCTCCGCCCCCAGCCGGTTCGCCGCCGGAATCCGGACATCCTCGAAGAGGACGTCGGACGTCTCGGAAGCGCGCTGCCCCATCTTGTCCTCCTTCTTCCCCCTGGAGACTCCCGGACTGTCCCCCGGCACGACGAAGGCGGACAAACCCTTGTGGCCACGGGACCGGTCGGTCGAAGCGAACACGGTGTACTGGGAGGCGTGGCCGCCGTTCGTGATGAAGCATTTCCGGCCGTTCAGCACGTAGCCGTCGCCGTCCTGCCGGGCCGTGGTGGCGATCGCTCCCGCGTCGGAGCCGGACCCCGGTTCGGTCATGCAGAAGGAGGCGAACCGGAACTCCGTCGCGAACGGCGCGACGAACTCCCGTTTCTGCCCCTCGGAGCCGGCCAGGAGGATCGGCCCCAGCGCGAGGCCGTTGGCGTTCATCGACGTGGCGACGCCCGAGCATCCCCAGGAGAGCTCCTCCTCGAGGATGCACAAGTCGAGGATCGCGAGTCCCTGACCTCCGTAGGCTTCGGGAATGAACCCGGTCATCAGCCCGAGGTCGAACGCTTTCCGGAACAGCTCCATCGGGAAGGCGCCGTCCCGGTCCCACTCCGCCGCCTTCGGGCGGATCTCGTGGGCCGAAAACTTGCGGGCCAACTCGCGGAGCGCCTCCTGTTCCGGGGTCAACTCGAAATCGAGCATCCGGTCAATCCCTCCCCGGGCGTTCCCCGGGCACGCGAAGCCCATCGAACAGGAGCCGGCAGACTTCTGGGGCGGCGACGGACGGATGGTACTTCGGTTTCTTCGAGAGGATATACGTCAGGCACAGTTCATCCAGGGCACCGAAGATCGCACGCCTTGCGACGCTCACGTTCAGGTCGGGACGGAACGCCCCCTCCCGCTTCCCCTCTTCGAGGATGTCGCTGATGACCTGGAGGTACTCGAAGAACTTCACCGGCGTGTAGTCTTTCAGGAACTTGGTGCTCTGCCGAAGTTCCACCTGGAGGACCTCGACGAGCCCGGACTCGCGTTGCAGCAGGTCCATGTGGTTTTCGACGAAGATCTTGAGCTTCCCGACGGCGTCCCCGCCGGCGGCGATCCGCCGTCGCACGTCGGCCACCACCTCCCCCATCTTCTCCTCGAAGAGGGAGATCAGCAGGTCGTCCTTGTTCCTGAAATACAGGTAGATGGTGCCGTCCGCCACCCCGGCGGCACGCGCGATTTCGGACACCTTCGAGTTGAAGAAGCCGTTCCGGGAAAAGATCTTTACGGCGGCGCGCAGGATCCGGTCCCGCTTGTCTCCGCCGTTGTTCGGGCCCCGCCTCGGCATTGCGCCCTCCCCTTGTGAATGAATCTCCATTCACTCAAGAAGGTACCTTCCCCCCACGGGCGTGTCAAGGCGAGGGGCGGGGCCGGATTCCGGAGAACGGGATCGGTCGCCTACTCCCGGAAACCGAGACGCGCGGAGAGGGCCTTCCCTGCCCGGTTGACCTCCGGGCCGACCAGACCGGCGATCTTCTCGTCGGTAAGCCGGTGCGCCGGGCCGGAGACGCTGATCGCGCCGACCACCTTGCGGGTGTAGTCGCGGACGGGGGCGCCGATACACCGAAGCCCCTCCTCGAACTCCTCGAGGTCGGTGGCGTACCCCCGCTCCCGGACGAGCGCGGCCTCTTTCACGAGATCCTCGATGTCGGTCCGGGTGGCCTTCGCGAACCGGGGAAGTTCGCCGGTGAACCGCTTCCGCAACTCCTCGTCGGATTCGAACGCGATGAGGGCCTTCCCCGCGGCAGTGGCGTGGATCGGCATGTGCAGACCGACGCGGGAGATGACGCGGACCGTGGAGGAGGTCTCCACCGCGTCCAGGTAGATCACCTCGTTCCCCCGCAGGATCGAGATGTAGCTGGTCTCTCCGGTGGTTTCGGCCAGTTCCTGAAGAATGGGCCTCGCCTGCTTCAGCAGACCGCGCTGCCGGATGAAGGTCTGACCCAGCTCGAGGCACTTGATCCCGAGACGGTAGTTGTCGTTGGAGCGGTTCTGCTCGATATAGTTGCGCGACTGGAGCGTCGCGAGGATGCGGAAAACGTTGTTTTTATGGAGTTTCAGCTTTTTACTGAGCTCCGTGACCCCCAGTTCGTCCGTTTCCTCCCGGAACTCCTCCAGAACATCGAGGGCGTGGGCGACCGACTGGATGATGTAGTTCGATTTGTCACGACGGACCATAGGAATCCCCCGGGCGGGTGATATCGTTTTATTACAAAACAATGTTAGATATATTGGATCGGAATGCGCGTGTCAATGAAAAGATAGAACTGGATTATATTTTCCGAATCTACTTGTATTTCGGTTTGGTGGATTCCAGCATCGAGCGCATTTTTGCGATCTCGGCCTTCAGGTTGTCCCGGTACGGATACTCCGGCACGTTTTCGATGAGCGCCTCCCACGCCTTGATCCCCCCTTCCATGTCGTTCTTGTCGTGGATGAGAATGACCCCGAGGTTATATCGGGACTGGGCGTGCCGCGGAGAGGTGGAGATCGCCTTCTTCAGCTCCTCGATCGCCTGGTCGGGATTCCCGCTGCGACGATAGCAGACCGCCATGTCGGTCCGAACGTTCGAGTTCGTCGGGTCCAGGGCGAGCGCCTTCCGGTAGTTCTCGATCGCGAGGAGATCCTGCTTCGTGTCGAAGTACAGGTTCCCGATACCGATCAGCGCCTGCAGGTTGTTCGGGTCCTTTCGCAGGATCTCCTTGTAATTCTCGACCTCCGCGAGGGCGTTCAGGCGGATCGTCTCCCCATCTCCCGCCGGGGCGGGCGGTTGCTGCTTCTTGCACCCGGGAAGCGGCAGGGCCGCCGCGAGCGCCAGCAGGAGGACGAACCGGAGAAGAATGCCGTTTCTTTTCATAACGCGATCACCTCGAGAGGATCTTGACACGATTCCAGCAACTGCATCACGGTCCGGCCGAACGTCGGAACGACGGCGTCCGGGGCGATGTCCGCGACCGGGAGGAGGCAGAAACGACGCTGCGCCATCGACGCGTGCGGTATGACGAGCCCCGGCATGTCGACCACGGCGTCCCCCAGAAGGAGGATGTCGACGTCGAGCGCCCTCGGACCCCACCGGGCCCCGCCGCGGCGGCCTGCTTCCCGCTCGAGCCGCTTCGCCAGCCCGAGCAGTTCCCACGGGGAAAGCGACGTCGCCGCACGGACCGCCAGGTTGAGGAACCACGGCTGGTGGGACCGCCCGAACGGCTCGCTCGCATACATCCGGGAGACGGCCAGGATCTCCGTTTCCGTGGAGATCCGGTCCACGGCATCGCGGATCCGCCGGACGCGCCGCCCCTGGTTGCTTCCCAGGAGGAGAACCGCCTCTCCTGGCGGTAGATACCCCTTACCGGCAGTGGGGGACACACCTTCCCGCAGTGGGAGGACACTCCTTCCCTCCGTCCCGGGTCTGGACCAGGAATGTCCCCCCCCGGCAGGTATGTCCCCCCTAAGGCGCAACGACACGGTTGGTGAGAGCGCCGATCCCGCCCACCTCGACGGTCACGACGTCCCCGACGCGGAGCGGCCCGACGCCGGAAGGCGTACCGGTCGCGATCACGTCGCCCGGAAAGAGCGTCATGACGGAAGAGATGAACTCCACCAGTCGGAAGACCGAGGCCCCCATCTCCCGGGTGTTGCCGTCCTGGCGCACCTCGCCGTTGACGAGGCAGCGGACCGACGCTCCGGTCGGGTCGAAGTCGGTCTCGACCCACGGCCCCAGCGGCGCGAACGTGTCGAACCCCTTGGCCCGGGTGTACTGCACGTCCTTGATCTGCAGGTCCCGGGCGGTCACGTCGTTGATGCAGGTGTAGCCGAGGATCCAGGCCGCCGCATCCTTCGCCTTCACGTTCTTCGCGATCCGCCCGATCACCACCGCGAGCTCCGCCTCGTAGTCCACGCGTCGGGACTGCGGAGTGTAGACGATCTCCCCGCCGGGTCCGTTCAGGGCGGAGGACGCCTTCAGGAAGAGGAGCGGCTCCCCGGGGATCTCCTTTCCCATCTCCCGGGCGTGGTCCTTGTAGTTGAGCCCCACCGCGACGATCTTCCCGGGGACCACCGGGGCGAGGAGGCGGACCTCCTCGAGCCGCCGCACGGTCCCGGTCGCCTCGACGCGGTCGAACGGTTCCCCGGCGATCTCCCGGACCTTCCCGCTCTCCGGGTCGGCCAGACCGTACCGCACCCGCCCCTCGAATTCGTACCGCGCGATCTTCAACGCCCGATTCCCAGCACATCGGCCATGTCGTAGAGCCCCGGCGGCTTCCCGAGGACCCACGCGGCCGCCCGCACCGCGCCGCGGGCGAACGTGTCGCGGCTGTGGGCCCGGTGCGTGATCTCGAACCGCTCGCCGATCCCTCCGAACACCAGGGTGTGCTCGCCGACCACGTCCCCGGCGCGGACGGCGAAGACGCCGATCTCCTTGCGGGTGCGCTCCCCGACCATCCCGCGGCGCCCGTACACCCCCGCGTCTTCCATCGTGCGCCCCAGGGCGTCGGCGACGGCGTCGGCAAGACGGACGGCCGTCCCGGAGGGGGCGTCCTTCTTGAACCGGTGGTGCGTCTCTACGATCTCCACGTCGTACTCCTCCCCCAGCACCCGCGCCACGTCGGCCGCGACCTTGAACATGAGGTTCACCCCGACGCTCATGTTGGGGGATTGCACGATCGCAACCGTAGCGGCCGCGTTCCGGATCCGGTTCATCTGCTCCGGACCGAGCCCGGTGCTCCCGATGACGATCGGTTTGCCGGCGGCTGCGGCCGCGGTGGCGTTGCGCGCAGAAGAGTCGGCACCCGTGAAGTCGATCGCCACGTCCGCCCCCGCGACCGCCTTGGCGAAGTCGTCGGTGACGGGAATCCCGGCCCTCCCGACACCGGCCGCCTCGAAGGCGTCCTGCGAGAGCAGGGGGTGTCCCCCCGCCTCCACCGCGCCGGAGAGGGAAAACCCGTGGGATCCCTGCGAAAGGACGGCGAGGATCGCCCTCCCCATCCGCCCCATCGCGCCGCAGACCACCGCGCCGGGCATGAGCGCCTCCCTACCGGATCTTCAGGTCGGAGAGGACCTTCGAGAGGACCTTCCGGCTGCCGGGGGACATCGCGCACAGCGGGAGGCGGAACTCTTCCCGGATCTTTCCCATCATGGCGAGCGCCGTCTTGGCGGGGATCGGGTTCGTCTCGATGAAGAGCGCCTGCATCAGGGGCCACAGGCGGAAGTGGATCTCCCGCGCCCGGGCGACCTCCCCCATGACGAAGGAGTCGTAGAGGTCGGCCATCTCCCGCGGGGCGACGTTGGAAACGACGGAGATGACGCCCTTCGCGCCGAGGGCGAGCATCGGAAAGTAGAGCCCGTCGTCCCCCGACAACACGCAGAAGGTCCTCGGGGTCATCGACATGATGTCGCAGACCTGGGAGAGGTTCCCGGAAGCCTCTTTCACCCCGACGATGTTCCTCACCTCCGAGAGGCGCGCGACGGTCTCCGCCGTCATGTTCACCCCCGTGCGGGACGGGACGTTGTAGAGGATGATCGGGATGTCCGCGGAAGCCGCCACCTCGCGGAAGTGGGCGATCAGCCCCGGCTGCGTCGGCTTGTTGTAGTACGGCGTGATGACGAGCGCCGCGTTCGCCCCCGCCTTTTCCGCATAGCGGGTGAGGAGGACGGCTTCCTTCGTGTTGTTCGACCCCGTTCCGGCGATCACCGGCACGCGGCCGTTCGCCGCCTCGAGCACCAGGTCGATGACGCGCTCGTGTTCCTCGTACGCGAGCGTGGCGGACTCCCCGGTCGTCCCGCACGGAACGATCCCGTCCGTCCCGTTCCGGATCTGGAACTCCACCAGCCTCTTCAACGCGGGTGCGTCCAGCTTGCCGTTCCGGAACGGTGTGACCGTCGCGACGATGGCTCCGTGGAACATTCGTTCGTCCCCCCTTTTCAGTAGCGGTACGCCTCTTCGAAGATCTTCCCGTCGCAGGACCAGGAGGTGTCCCCCTCGAGGAAAACCTCCCCGAAATCTTTCCGGTCCGGATCGAAATGGATGGTGAGAATCTCCCCGCCGCTCGTCCGCACGGACACCGGAGACGAAGCGAGGCCGCGCAGAGCCGCCAGGATCCCGCTGGCGACCGCCCCCGTTCCGCACGCCAGCGTTTCGCCCTCGACCCCCCGCTCGTAGGTGCGCACCCACAGCGTTCCGTTCACCGACTGCACGAAGTTGACGTTGGTCCCCCGGGGGGCGAACGCCCTGTGCCGCCGGATCCCCCGACCGATCCCGGCGACGTCCTCCCGCGAGACGTCGGGGACGAACAGGACGGCGTGGGGAACCCCGGTGTCGAGGAACGAGTAGGAGAACTTCTTCCCCCCGAGCGTCAGGGAACGATCGACCGCCAACCCGCGGGGCCGCGTCATCTGCAGCTTCACGCGCCGCCCGCGAACGGAAGCGTGGAGGATTCCCGCGATCGTCTCGAAGGACATCTCGCGGCCCGCGATCCTGCGGGCGGCGGCGA
>Ga0031653_10000035_pt1 | contig 18647 bp, 12 predicted proteins | sample FrelakmetBRP12BR_FD_55210 | JGI IMG/M metagenome (GOLD analysis project Ga0031653, IMG submission 55210) | Freshwater lake sediment microbial communities from the University of Notre Dame, USA, for methane emissions studies - BRP12 BR | ecosystem: Environmental > Aquatic > Freshwater > Lake >... | reverse complement strand
TGCTCTATGCAGCTTTTGAAGAATCGTTCTGGCGGCAAAGAGTCCAGAGAGGCTGGCCCCAACGATCCCATGGGAAGGTCGTGAATAGTGACCGACCTGAAAGAGACCTGCGACAGGAGTCCGATGGGGAGGTCTTAAATTTCCAATCTGGTGAGGTGTTGAAGCAAGGCCATACATCGCACCCATCTCATTTCCCGTATATCGCTCTAACGTCAAGGGAGTGGCTGCCTCATAAAAGAGAAGATGATTTCTCAGGTCGGGAATCAACTTTGCTTCCAATTGTTGAAGGATCTTTTGAGAAAATTCTTCTTTAATATGATGATACTTTTCAGAGTCTCCCTTTCCCCACATTTCCTGATAAGGATAAGGGACATAGACCAGAATCTTTATGAGGTGTTGCCCCAAAGGAGCCAATGAAGAGTCCAAAAATGTAGGGACGGAGACGATCATGGTGGGATGGTTCGGAACCTCACTCCTTCGCAATATCCGATCCTCTTCCTCTAAATCAGAGAGAAAACGGAGATAGGTAAAATAGGGAAGGTTCATGCTTTTCAGATCTAAATCCGTGGCGATATAGAGGATGAAACAAGAGAGGGAGTATTCGAAGTGTTTCATGTTTTTTAAAATAGATTTTGGGAATTCCAAGGGAAGCATCTTCACCAAATGGTTGGGATTAATGTCAGAGATGACCAGCGGCGATTCGAATCTTTGCCCCTCTTTTGTGGTGATGCCTTCAACCCTACCATCTTTTACCTGAATCTGCTCTGCTTCCATTTGAAGATGCATCTCTCCTCCGGCTCGTTGATATGAATTGGCAATGGCTTCTGAAATCTTTCCCATTCCCCCCTTCGGATAAAAAACACCTTCTATTAACGCTTTGCTGATCAGGATCGCCACGAAGAGAAAAGACAGTCTTGACGGGGGCTCTGTCGAAGGGAGAGTATGGAGAGCCATTTTTATCTCTCCTCCCCTGAAGAGACGATCCAGGATTGTTTTATGACTCGATTTGTAAAATCGGACGAGATTTGGAAAGTAAAGGGGGAAAAGGATCTTTTTAATCAACGTCATCTCAGGGTATGACCTCACCTCCTCCCCAATCTGCTTCACCAGAGAGACATAAGCTTTCAACCCTTTCTCCTCTTCGGGGAAGAGATTCAAGAGGGCCTCCATATAAGATTGAAATCCACCTTGATGGAGATGAACTTCAAACCCAGGATAGATGTTTTGAATGTGATGGATGGGAATAAATTCTAATTCCTCGTGTGCTCCAATTTCCTTCAAGACTTGATAAAATTCGTCACCCTCCTGACATCCTCCGACAAAGGCACCCGTGGCATCAAATGTAAATTCATCCCTTTTAAAGGAAACGACATAACCTCCTACCTGTCTCTCTTTTTCAATGAGAAGGGTCTTCAACCCTTTCTTCGCGAAAAGAGCGGCAGAGGTTAGTCCTCCCATTCCAGACCCCATGATGATGGCATCGTATTTCTTAATCATACGGAAGTGGATTATAACAGATTGACCAGAAACATGTCACAATCAGAACATACCTCATCGGCAACGAACTCCCCAAGTTCTTCTTCAAGTTGGGAATCCACATCTCTATGCAGGATTCCACTGATAATCAACACTTTCCAAAGACAAAAAAGTAGGGCATTCTTCTGCCTTATTGAAGTTGCAGGGGACTAAGAAGCGTCTATGGCGAACCTAAACGGGCGGGAAACTGGAAACCATAGATACAGCCAGTAGGATACCTAATGTAACTCACCTTTCATCGCCCTTACAATGATAGGTTATCCTTGACCTGGTGCCTAATTGCCATTTAATTCTATAAGATTAAGAGATAATTTTCACAAGCTTATTTTTTGATTGACTAATAGCACATTTTGTGATAAAGGAACTGATTAATACTATAATTTGTGTTATTAAAAAGGTCCTTTTGAGGCACTGACGAGTGCGGAACTTTTGCGCCGCCGCTCAGATTAAGGTTTTTCAAAACGGTCATGCAACGTTTACGGATCAAAGCCCTTTTGGCATGAACGAAAATGCAGTAAAGACTTATATCTGGATTACAATCGCTGTCTATGTCCTGATCGCTATTCTCAAAAAATATCTGAATCTGGGAATGAGCCTTTATACAATTCTAGGGATTTTGAGTCTGACTCTTTTTGAAAAACGCCCATTTTATAGGTATCGTCAACTATCGACGATACAGAATTAAAGATCGTTACTTGTAACCAGTTGTCATTATTCAATTGACATTGGGACAGTCGAAAGTAGTTCTGACAAAAGACAGTAACGGCAGTCGCTAAATGGGCGAGACAAACGTCACCCCAAAAAGTATGCACCAGGGAGGGGTAACACTGTCAACCCTCCGTCGAGTATCTCCCTCCCCAGAAAACCACCCATTAAGAAACATTACGGATAAAAAACTGACGATACGGCGGCGTAAGTTGCCAAAAATAGCGCTGATTCAAATTGAAAATGGTTATTCTGGAGAGGGCGCAAAGATAGTTTCTCGTCCTGGGATGTGAGAGTGTGTGTCTATCGTAACTTCGAATGAAAGGGGGGGGTAAGGTATGAAGACGATTGCCATAGCAAATCAAAAAGGTGGATGCGGTAAGACGACAACCGCCATAAATGTAAGCGCTGCATTAGCCTCTACCGGAAGAAGGGCTCTCCTTATCGATCTGGACCCTCAGGCTCATGCATCCTTTGGTTTAAGGGCAAGTAACCTGCCAACAGACAAATCCATTTATTACGTCTTGACGGACAATCCCGAGAAGAGGCGGTCATTGGACAGTTGCGTAGCAAATGTCTCTCGGAACTTTGACATCGTGCCGTCAAGTATCCAATTGAGCACCCTGGAGCAGGAGTTCAAAGATAAAGAGGACGCGGTCTCAGAACTTTACAGAGTATTGTCCTCCTACCCGTCAACGTACGAATACATCATTATTGATTGTCCGCCTAGCCTCGGCTTCCTCACCTTCAATGCCCTGAGAGCCGCTGACCAGGTCATCGTCCCCATCGATATGAGCGCCTTTACTCTTATGGGCGTCGGTAAGCTCCTGGGGATGCTCGAGCTCATCAAGACAAAGATCGGACATGCTCCTCGGCTGAATGCACTCGCCACCCTTTTTGATATACGTACCACGTATTCACAGTCGGTCCTCGAAGAAGTAAGGGCCTTCTTTGGAGATCAAATGTTCCAGGCCGTCATACGAATCAATGTTGCACTCAAACGAGCGGTATCCGAAGGTGTCTCCATCATTGATTTCGATAAGACATCGAGCGGTGCCAAGGACTACACCGCGCTTTGCTATGAGACACTGAGGCTTGACGGTGTAAAGGATCCTGAAAAACCGATCGCGTCATCAATATCAGTTCGGGTTCCCGAAAAAAGGGAAAGTGTCCTGTCCGCACAAGAAGAGATCGAAAAATCATTCGAGCTGGATATAAAGGAAGTGACATTCGCTATGGAGTCGTCGGCAGCGAAAGACATCTACATCGCTGGTGACTTTAACGGATGGGAGATAAACGATGAGAGCAGGCTTGCCTGTGGCGAAAACGGGTGCTGGGAGAAGCGAGTGAGGTTACCTCACGGCAGATACCGATACAAATTTGTTGTTGACGGGGAGTGGAAGATAGACTCGAAGAATCAGGAACGTGAGATAAACGCATTCGGAAGCTTCGACTCCGTAATGGAAATCTGACCGAGCGTGGTCTGAATCACATGTCCATCCCGAAAGGAAACTTTACAAAAGAGGATCCGTGGGAAAGACCCTCAAGTATCTTGGACTCTGGGAGGTGAAGGCCCGACCTTCTCCCAAAGTGAAAGCATCCCCTGTCAGGATTCAGAGGATTCAAATGATATCCTATGAACCATTGCCCAACCCCAGCTTTGCTGGAGGGACATAGATGGGGTGGAGTGAGTTAGAAAGGAGAACCCATGCCATTCATCCGTAAAAGACGCATTTGGTGGGAACCTGTTTCCGAAGCCACAAGCTATGTGGTGTATGTCAGCAAAGATAGCAAAATTCGTGATCCCGCTGAGTTCTTGTGGGAGAAAACGCCTGACATCGTTTCTAAGCCAGTCATTGGGAAGACTGAGTTGATTATCCCGGATGAGTGGCCTGAATTCCCCAAAGAGCCAGGAACATACCACATCGGGATTACATCCGGAGACGATGTGGGGAATCAAAGTGACCCTTTCTTGTCGTCGGGTATATTCAAATTCCTTGCCCCACCTTCTCCATCGAAAGGTGGGATCGAGAGTCTCCCGTTGGTTCATTCCATAGTGCGCCAGGGACGAACGATCATTCAGAGAAGCCTTGAAGAGATGAGGGACAACGAAGAGGTGCGGGATGCATATCTCGGAGGCTCGTGACAGCCTAACAAGGTACTTTCTATTTTATGACAGGGTGATGGTGCGTACTTTTTTGGGAAATCGAACCCCTCAGGAAGTCTATTTCAAACGCCCGATCCCCCTGAATCCAGGATAGGCTTTTTGGACGATTCACCTAAAAACCCCCACTTTTCGTCTTGGCAATGGGAAGGAATTCACCTTTTTGAACTATGGTTCGAGATTGGTGAAGCCAGGATCGAATGGGTTCTTCAAGCAAGACAAATGATACCGGAATGGTGCGACAGAATTTTGCTAAGGTGGGGCTGAAGATTTCGCATGGCACTTACAGAGTGAAGAATAGCTCAGCTTGCCCAGGAAAACTTACCAAAAACGACGTCCGATAAAACTTGTCCAGACAATTCGAAACTTTCTCTATCCCATCGCCCCAAAACTGCAGCATTTCCCCTAATTTTGTCGGGGTCCCCGCGCAAGAGTACTTCCTGAAATCGCCAAGGTAGAATTTCCTGTCCTTATTCAAGATTTGAATGGATAATCCTCAAAAGATAATTTTGACAAGGCTATTTATTGATTGACTTGTTCGACTTTTTAATGATATTTGTTTCATGAAAAATAACCCACTCGAGGCTCAGTTAATCTAACTACCTAACCCTTAACCTTTTGGAGAGAGTTATGGGGGAAAGAATCCAGAAGATGCCAATATGAAGCCTCCAGGGGGAGTTCTTTTGTCCCCTGGAGGCAATCTTGATTTCTCTCTTCATCAATCCAAAAGTATTCTACGAAAAAGGTTCCCTGATACCTAACAAGGAGGTGGCGTTATGAATAAGATCAGGATTTTGTCATTAGGGGTTTTCTTGAGTTTATGTATTACCATGACTGCATGGGCAGGAGTTTCTGATATGGCCAATTCATTAATTAAGGCCGATACAGAGAAACAGCCGATTCCGGTTCTTTCACAAACTGAACCTAATCTGGACGCAAAGACTGCTTATGAGGTACAGAAGGTTTATGTTCAATGGAAGATGGCTAAAGATAAGGTAGCTGGTTTCAAGGGAGGACTTACAACTGAAGCCGCCCAGAAAATATTTGGTGTGAATTCTCCAGTGACAGGGGTTTTATATGCTTCAGGGAAGCTAGAGGGTTCTCCTATTTTAGACAAAACAGCTTTTCGTGCTATGATGATCGAGACAGAAATTGGTTTTGTCATNGGTCAATCCATTCATCAAGCGCTCAGAGATGTTCAGGAGCTTCAGCAAAAAGTCAGCGCTGTAATGCCGTCAATAGAGATGCCAGACTTTCGTTTTGCGGATATGAAGCTAGTGAAAGGAGTTGATGTAATTGCAGAGAACTGTGCTGCAGCCAAATTTATTGCTGGAACGCCACGGCCGCACCAGGGAGTGAATCTTAACGAAATTACCGTTACTCTCTATCACAATGGGCAAGCACTCTACCAGGGCAAGGGGATGGAGGCTATGGGCGACCAGTGGAAAGCCGCCCTGTGGATGATCAATAGTGTTGTGGAGCAGGGGTATAGGATTGAACCCGGTCATATCCTCATCACAGGTTCCCTCGGCAAGATGGTTCCTGGCAAACCTGGCCAATATGTCGCAGACTACGGAGATTTCGGAAAGATTTCCTTTGAGATCAAATAAGGAGGGCGAAGCTAGCTTTAGCAATCAGAATCGTCACTCTTTGCAGATAAAGTAGACNAAAAAGAATCTATATTCAGTTTTCAGAGAGGCAGAGTCATTTGGGACCTGCCTCTATTGTTTGTTTCCTTTGGTAATCATCAACTCAAAAATTAACTTATCACTCCAGGTTAGGTGTTATCCTCACACACATTTCCGAGAACTCCTTCTCGAAGTCTTCATGGAAACGTTTTACATTCGAGAATTGTGATCCTCAGAGTTCTCAGCAAGAAAGAGGCAGATCTGTTTATTAAGAAACTTTAAAAATTTCGATATTTGTTTGTTACAGGTAGCCTTCGATCTTTTCCTAAGGCACGGTGGGTGATCTTCACACCCGGAGGACTCTGTCTTCGTTTGTATTCATTTCGGTCAACCATCTGAATAACTTCTTTGATCATACTTTCTTTAAATCCCATCTTTGCAATATCTTTAACTCCCTTATCCTCCTCGACATAAGCCTGTAGAATGGGGTCGAGGACAGGGTAGGGGGGAAGGGAATCCTCATCCTTTTGATTCGGCCTCAACTCTGCAGAGGGAGGTTTCACGAAAACATTTTTTGGGATAATAGCCTTTCCTTCTTTTTTATTTATGAATTCCGTCAATTCATAAACCAAAGTCTTGGGAACATCTTTGAGGACGGCATACCCCCCTGCCATATCTCCATAAAGTGTGCAGTACCCCACACTCATTTCGCTTTTGTTCCCCGTTGTCAGAACAAGCCATCCAAATTTATTGGACAGGGCCATGAGGAGGTTTCCTCGAATGCGGGCTTGAATATTTTCTTCTGCCACATCAGGCTTGCGGCCCTTAAAAGACGGGGAGAGGGTCTTCAAATAAGCATGGAATATATCTGTAATGGGGATGGTAAAAAATTGAATACCAAGATTCTTTGCCAGAAGTTTCGCATCCTCGAGAGACTCTTTCGAAGAATATTGGGATGGCATGGCCACTCCCACTACCCCCTTTTTACCTAACGCATCCACGGCGATGGCAGCAGTCAGGGCAGAATCAATGCCTCCACTTAAGCCGATTAGAACTCTATGAAATCCATTTTTTCGAATGTAGTCTCCTGTTCCAAGAACCAAAGCNTTATAAATCTCAGTGAGGCGATCTAAAGGTTTTGAATCCCTTTTAGGAATGGAGGGTCTTTTTCTAACCGAATGGATTTGATCGGGAAGCTCTCTCTTTCTTAATCCTTTCTCTTCCTCGGTCTGTTTCTCTCTCCTGATTCGTGGATCGTGAAGCCGCATTCGAAAGACCGCTTCCATATCGAGGTCTGCTAGGACCAAATCTTCTTCAAATTGTCTTCCTCGAACAATCAACTCTCCTCTTTGGTCGAAGATGAGGCTTCCTCCGTCGAAAACCAATTCATCCTGGCCTCCCACAAGATTGCAGTAGGCAATGATCGCCGAATTATCTGAAGCCCTGGTCGAGATCATCTTCTCACGGAAAGCACATTTCCCAGCATGGTAAGGTGAGGAAGATATATTGACGATCAATTCCGCCCCTCCGTACAAGGCCTGAGTTCGAATAGGGTCTCCTGGGTACCAAAGATCTTCACAGATGCTCAGGCCGATGGGAGTAGACCTAAGGGTAAAGATGAAATTCTCCTTACCCGATTGAAAATATCGATCCTCGTCAAAGACCCCGTAATTTGGGAGATAGATTTTAGAATAGACATCAACTAACTTCCCATCATGGAGCAGAGCAGCGGAATTGAAAATATCCCCATCTTTATTCACAAAACCAATAACGGCAGAGATTGATGAGGTGGTTTTGGCAATTCTCTTGATGGCCTTTAAGTTGGCCTCGATAAAGTTCGGCATGAGCAAAAGGTCTTCAGGGGGATAGCCGGTGACGGCCATTTCAGGGAAAGCCAGTAGGTCCGCTCCCAGCTTCTTTCCTCTCGCGATATAATCGAGAATCTTCTTCGTATTTCCTTCAATGTCACCCACTGTCGTGTTGATCTGACAGAGTCCGATTCTTAATATTCGCATGCTCACCTCTCAAAAACGCAAAGCGCATAGTGCTTTGCGTATAGCGTAAAATTCAAATGATTTCCCTTTTAAGTTTAAAGCTATAATTCCGCAATCCGAATTCCGCATTCCGCAATGGCTATTCTTCTTCCGAGACTAAGACCTCTTTTTTAATGTAATATTTTTCCATTTTACCTCGGAGGGTACTTCGATGAATACCCAGGAGCATAGCGGCCTTAAGTTGATTTCCTTTGGTTTTTTGAAGAGCACGGAGAATCAGACCTCTTTCCAAATTTGAGATCATATCCAAATCCTGAGATGTTGCAGGGGCTTTTGAGAATTCTTCGAAGAGGGCGTCGAGGAGGCCCTCCACATTCTTCTTGCTTAATTCCCCCTCCACTTCTCGCTTCTCCCACCCTTTTTCAAGAAGGAGGTGATCCTCAAGAATCCATTCGCCCTGACAAAGCACCATGGCCCTTTTTAGGACGTTCTCCAGTTGGCGCACATTTCCTGGCCATCCGTAGGAAGTAATTTTTTCCATGGCCGGAGGAGTGATTCCAACACGTTCTTTTTTTAATTCCCGGTTAAATTTTTTTAAAAAATAAGAGACCAGGTCAGGAACATCCTCTTTCCTCTCTCTCAGAGGAGGGATGGTGATGGAGACAACATTGAGTCGGTAATAGAGATCTTCCCTAAACTTTCCATTTGAAATCGCTTCCTCCAAATCTTTATTGGTTGCCACAATGAGCCGGATGTCCACCTTGATGGTTTCCGTTCCTCCCAGCCTTTCAAAACTCCTCTCTTGAAGGACTCTCAATAATTTGGCTTGAGTAGAAAGGGACATATCACCAATCTCATCCAGAAAGATCGTCCCTCCCTGACACTGTTCCAGCTTCCCAATGCGGCGGGACGAAGCGCCGGTGAAAACACCCTTCTCATGACCAAAGAGCTCGCTCTCAAGGAGGGTGTCCGGAATGGCTGCACAATTGACCGGAAGGAAAAGTTGATTCGAACGGAGGCTATGATGATAGATGGCCCGGGCGATCAATTCTTTACCTGTTCCACTTTCTCCCCTGAGGAGTACGGTGACATCGCTCGGGGCGATCTGGCCCACCATTTTATAGATCTCCTGCATGTTGGGAGAGGATCCGACAATCTGTTCCTCCCCTCCCTCGGGGGCAGCTAAGGGAACATAGGAGACTTCCTCTTTCATCAGTTTTCGCAAGGAGAGGGCTTTTTGAACCAGGCCTTTCATCCGCAGGATGGGAAAAGGTTTTAGGATATAGTCATAAGCCCCATATTTCATGGCTTCGATAGCAGTCTCGGTCGTGCCATAAGCCGTCATGATGATCACCAAAGATTTGGGGTCGATTAATTTAATCTCCTTGAGGACATCGATTCCATTTCGACCCGGCATCTTAATATCCATGATGATCAGGTCCGGGGAGCTTTCCTTGACTCGATCCAATGCCTCTTTCCCATTTTGAGCAGTGAGGATGGAATATTTATCCTCCATCATTCTTTTCAGAGAATATCGGATGGATTTGTCGTCATCGACTATCAGAATGGTCTGCATGTGACCTCTTGTAAAATACGATGAACGTTAAACGATAAACGATGAACCGTTCATTGTCCACCGTTCATAGTCCATTGTTCATCGTTCCTTGTGGACAGGGAGCCAAACTGTAAAAAGAGTCCCTTTCCCGGGTACGCTTTCTACCTCAATCTTTCCGCGGTGCTGATCAATAATCCGATGAGCAATGGAAAGGCCGAGGCCGACTCCGCCCTCTTTTGTGGAGAAGAATGGATCAAAGAGTTTATTTATATCTTCTGTAGGAATCCCTATTCCGGAGTCCTGGATGGAAAGTTTTATCCATCGATCCCCTTCTGGAATATGACCCTTTAATGATAAGTGGCCGCCCTTTAGCATGGCTTGCACAGCGTTGAGTAAGAGGTTGAGGATAACCTGTTTCATCTGTTCTCGGTCCATCAGGATAGGGGGTAAAGGTTGAAAATCTTTTTGAATAACGATCCCTTGTTTCTCGATCTGAGGCCTGATCAATTGAAGGGTCTCTTCAACAATGGAGACGATCTCTGCTTTTACGAAAAGGGGAGGCGCGGGTTTGGCAAATCGGAGAAACTGATCCACGATCTCATTAATCCGATGGATTTCCTCTTCAATCACTTTTAAGTCCTCTTTATGGGGGATTCCGGATGGGACATTTTCCGCTAGAGAGTGGATCAGGATATTGATGCTGGTTAATGGATTCCGAATTTCGTGTGCGAGGCCGGCAGCCAATTGTCCTAAGGCGGCTAATTTTTCGGACCGAATCAACTGGGCCTCTGTTTTGCTCAAATCGGCAGTCGTTTTTTGAATCTTCTCTTCCATCTGATGACTGAAGATTTTGAGCTCCTGATACATGAAGGCATTGTGGATGGCCAAACCAGCCTGTTGTGCAAAGACTATCATGGATTCGAGAGCCTCTTTCGTGATGGTCTTATAGGAGTCAACAAAGTCTGCGGCAATCGCTCCCAAGGCCTTTTCCTTCACGAGAAGAGGAATCACCGCCAAAGAGTGGAGGTTGAATTTTTCTTTGATAATATGATTGACTCTTGGGTCATTCCGGGCATCTGGAATGATGAAGGGTTGTTTCTCAAAAATGGATCGGGCCACGACACTGTCCTCTGGATCTAAACGGAGTGTAATTCCCTTGATCCTTTCCTCATCAATTCCCACCGCCATTTTACATTCAAGAACATTTCTCTTTTCATTGACCAGATAGAGACGAGCACGGTCAAATCCAATATTTTTCGTCAGCCCTTCCAGGACGAGTCTAAGAATCTCATCAATATCGAGGGTCTCCATCAGACCAGAATTTTCAATGCAGATCGCTGCCTGATTGGCAACCGTGGTGAGCATTTCCTCTTCGCTTTTTGAAAAGGAATGGGGATAGGAGGTATAACAGTTGATCACTCCGATGACCTTATCCTTAATACACATGGGAACACTGAGCATCGAAAACAGGCCTTCCTTTTTGGCCAATTCTTTNTCTTTGTAAAGGGGATCTTTAAGGACATTGAGGATNGCCATGGGTTGATTACGAAGGGCCACATGGCCGACCACTCCTTCTCCCATCACGAGACTTCGCTCCTTCAGATATTCTTCACTGATGCTCTGGGTTGCTTTTAATTTCAACTTTTGATTCTTCTCATCGAGAATCCAAAGGGAACAAATCTTTGAATCCATCAAATTAGCGGTAACCGTCACGATCAGTCGCAGGACGTCTTCAAGGTAGAGACCGGAGGCAATGGCTTTGCTGATCTCCAGCAGGGCATTGATTTCTTTNGATTTGGGATTTCCCCCCCCCTTCATCAAAACCCTCCTCCTCATTTTTTCTATCATAAACGAAATTGGTTTTTTTTCAAAATAAAAAAGGGGATACCACACATCCCCGGATATCCCCTTTTGATTTTACCACTACGAATTTGGAGTTTTTTTGTGTTAGACCCAACCCCGAAGCTTGCATGCTTCTGCCACCCTTGCCACAGAAACGAGATAGGCAGCTTCTCTCATGTTGACCTTTTCCTGTAAATACATCTGGTAGACTCCGTGAAAGGCTCGGGTCATCTTTTGGTCGAGCCTTTCGTGAACTTCTTGCAGCGGCCAGTAAAAATTATACGTGTTTTGAACTTGTTCAAAATAAGATACCGTCACACCCCCTGCATTGGCAAGGAAATCCGGTAAGACAAAGATCTTGTTCTGATGAAGGATCTCGTCAGCTTCTGGGGTGGTGGGTCCGTTGGCCAGCTCACAAGAAATCTTGCACCGAATTCGATCTGCGTTTGCCGCTGTAATCACATTTTCAAGGGCTGCTGGAAAAAGAACGGTGACATCGAGCTCCAGGAGCTCTTCGTTACTTATGCTCTCGGCTCCAGGAAATCCATGGAGGCTGCCGGTTTTAAGCTTATATTCCACCACCTGTTTAGAATCTAATCCTTTCGCGTTATAAATTCCTCCTTGGGAATCCGAAGCTGCAATCAGTTTAAGTCCAAGAATCTCGTTGCCTAAAAGAGCTGCGTATTGGCCAGCATTGCCAAAGCCCTGGATCGCCATGGTTTTGTCCCGGAGATCGATGTTCAATATTTTGGCAGCTTCGCGCGTCACATAAACGCCCCCGCGTGCCGTGGAATCCCCACGCCCTTCTGATCCTCCAAGGGGAATCGGTTTACCGGTGATGACACCGGGATGATGATACCCAACCAACGTCTCATATTCATCCATCATCCAAGCCATAATCTGAGGAGTCGTATAGACATCTGGGGCGGGCACATCTTTCGAAACCGCTAATGTCGAAGCGATCGCTCGAATATAAGCGCGAGCCAAACGTTGCTTCTCGGCATCCGACATCCATTTTGGGTTGCAGGTGACACCTCCCTTTCCTCCTCCCAAGGGGATGTCCACGACCGCTGTCTTCCAAGTCATCCAGGCAGCCAGGGCGCGGATGGTATCAATAGTCTCTTCCGGATGCCATCGGATGCCGCCCTTGGCAGGTCCTCGGGCTGTGTTATATTGGATCCGATACGCATGAAAAATTTGAATCTTTCCATCGTCCATTTGAACGGGAAGTGTCACCCGTAACTCATGTTGAGGCCACCGGAGCAGATCGTGGGTGGCGATATCTAACCCTAATCGGTCCGCTGCAGCATCCAATTGTGCCTGTGCAATCTTGAAGGGATTCAACTCTGGCATATTCTTTTCTCCTTGTTGGGAATTTATAAAAAAAAGACGCCAAAATTCTTTGACGCCTTTGTCTTCAATACCACTTTGTATTGATGGGCGAATTATATAATATAAAAAATTTTATTGTCAAGAAAAAATGGCTTTTATTCTTTGGAACCGATTCCTATCTCATTTTGTCTGTAAGGAGAATGGCCTCAGAAATCTCCCGGATGGTCTTCCGACTGTTCATGCTCGCCTTCCGAATCCTTTTAAACGCCTCTTCTTCATCCAGACCATGTTGCTTCATCAATATCCCTTTCGCCCTCTCTACTAATTTTCGAGTCTCCAATTCTTCCTGGATGACCTTCGTCTTTACCATCAATTCTGTATTCTCAATGCAGATGGCCGCCTGGCTGGCGACAGCTGTCAGGACTGCCCGTTCGGTCTCAGTAAATTCATGGGAATAAGAAGTATAGCAATTGATCACGCCGATGACATTATCCTTCACCGTCAAGGGGACACTCAGCATGGAAACCAATCCTTCTTTTTTTGCCAATTCTTTCTCTTTGTAGCGGGGTTCCTTCGAGACATCGAGGATGGCTAAGGGTTTTTTTTGCTGTGCCACATAACCCACGACGCCCTCTCCTAATTTTAAGGTCCGTTCCTTGAGGTATTCCTCACTCATGGTTTGGGTAGCGCTGATTTTGAGAACTTTCTCTTTTTCATCCAAGATCCAGAGCGAACAGATTTTAGAGTCCATCACATTGGCTGTGACGGTCACAATCAGCTTTAAGATGTCATCGAGGTATCGATCGGAAGAGATGGCCTGGCTGATTTCCGAAAGGGCCTCGATCTGTTTTTTATAGGATGTTTTTTTGTATAACAACGTCGAACGCTCCTTTCACTTTTGCGGGGCTAATTTCCACAAAAGATTTGATGAGGTCAACAGGCCAAGAGCGTGTCATAGATTCTGTCGGGGTTGAGGGCGGAGCCTCCGCAATCGTAAACGAAGCGGTTGCTTGTCGTTGATCATGACTTTCTTTTTAGAACTTTGTCGTGACCACCTTATCCAAAAAACATACTGCCTGGCGGCGTTGCGGATCGGCAACCACCTGAGCAAACGCGCCACCCGTTGTTTTGGGTATGTCAATTAAACGGAGGATCGAATCATATTCGACGGCATGAGGTAATAATTCTGATAGGATATTTGGAGCTGTTTCAAAGAATTTCCTCTGAAATTCCGTAGCAGCATCGTCCGGATACACCGGTAGATAAATGATCTGGGCCTCCACCAAATCCTGGAAAAAGTGCGTGCCATAAGAGACTTCTGGCACATGGCCAGCTTCTTCCAAGGCCACTTCTACCAATACTGCCGCATTATCGATATCGGCGTAAGTCACATTGACTCCCAAATCAATGTTGCCACTCCCCCACCGCCCTGGCCCCATCATCAAGATTTTGTTCTCTTTTATCGCAGGATGGCGATTGATTTGTCCCACGAGACGTCCTAAGGATTTTTTCGCCTCGGAAGCGAGGCGATTATACCGTTGGGGGTCAATGTAAAGAATATAACGGATTTGTTCCACAAGGCCGCCACAGATCATGCGATGGGCCCGAAATAAAATCTGTTGGCGTTCTAAGGAGGTTGGCACCGACACATCCACCAGGGATCCGGGCATAAACAGCGGACGGCATTGAAGCAGATTGATCCGTACACGTTCGCCTGTCTCCACCGAGGCGGTAAACTCTATGTCCACCGGCTGCCCATATGCCTCTTCCAGTCTCGCCAAAATATTCCCCATGAACGGAACAAAATCGGTACGTTGAATCAGGTTGTTAAAGGTGAGCACCCATTTATCCGCGTTCCCGTCGACTTTCGCGGAGATGAGGTCGTAAGGGTAATTGTCGCGCATGACTGAAAGGAACAGGTAGAGATTGGGATAGTCGCCATCGGTTAACACGTCGGCCAAGAAGCGGTTGTCGAACTGGTTGGCTTTTAGGTCAAGCAGATCCATCTGGTGCTGAGAATACTTGGAAACCTTAACTCCCACTTCCGGTCGTAAGCGTGGATGGCTGATGGCTATCATTCGGGGGTAATCCGAACCGACCCGTTCCACCGCGCGTGTGCCCAACCCAAAAACCAGGCGGATGACGCCTTGCCGGATATCAATGCGGTCATTCCAGGCATAAAGATTGCGCGAGAAAGCGACTCCGGCCAACGTTGGAAAGAAATACTGGCGATACGGCATGCCCGAAACGCGCTGCACCAAGATCGCCATTTGTTCGTCGTTTGCGCCCAAGCCTCGCTTGCTGCGATAACACAGAGCATCGGGATTGAGGGCGCTGGCATACACCAATTTGACAGCCTGCATAAAGTCAGCCAAGCGGGCTTCAGGATTTCCCTGGTTTGCACAAAATACACTGCGATATTTTCCGGCAAAAGAATTACCAAAACTATCTTCCAACAAGCTGCTCGAGCGCACGATGATGGGCGCCTGTCCATAGTAGTCCAGCATGTTGCGAAACTGTTCTTGGATGGTCGGTGAAAAACGGCCGCCTAAAAAGCGCTGTTCTATCTCTTGAAATTCTTCGTGGGAAGTGGCCGAATCACAGGTCAACTGTAACCGGAGGCGGAAAAGATCGTTGTTGACGAGAAAGGTGAAAAAGACATCCGAACCAATGTAAAAAGAGTCGTGGTCATCGAGCCGCTCTCCAAAGTCAATCCCCGTTTCGTCCTTTTCCGTGAGCAGGATACGCTGTGCCAGCAACATGCCGGCCGCTTTGCCTCCAATGCGTCCGGCTCCAATCAGGCGATTGCGAATCGCGAACAGATCGTCCAGTGTAAAATACCGATCGGCGAGCTGGCTAAAGACCGGATGATGACCGATGAGCATGCGGCCCAGTTCTTGTTTTAAAGCTAACTGCTCCGGATCTTTTTCGTTAAAGCCAGACGGTGTATCGCTGTAGTGAAGGAGTTTTTGGTAAACGCTCTCCCAAGGGGCCAGCGGTCGCGTTGTGTCGAGTAAGGGCGATTGATGGGACGAGACCAATACTTCTGCAGCTTCGCGGCTGTGCGAAAGAGGTAACCAGTTTTCACCTGCGACGAGATGGGGTAAAAACATCTGCGGTGAATAACGGTCCCAAACCTTGACAGGATGGATGTGCATTTGGCCTTTGGCGTGATACACGTCCACAAGGATTTGTGTGGTGTCCCGAATGCGGGCCACGGCGTAGTGGGCGTGTTGGCCGCGTGTCAAAGCAAAGTAGGCCACCGTGTTCAACTCAAACAAGAAGGGGCAGGTGATTTGGAAAAAATTGGCGAGCAGCTCGTCGGTCGCCCACTCCACCACCAAGACTGACAAGCTGTCAAAGACGTACATGACCTCAGGGCCTTGGGCTTCAATAAGAAGGTGGACTTCACGCGTAAAATAATCGAAGCCGAGGCTGGGGTCCAACTCAATTGTTTCCATTCCCGGGCGAGGCGCCAACACAGGCGGGTGGGACGCGAAGCGCAAATAAACCAGTCGCCTGCCAGCCGCAATGGTAGTCTCAGCAAAGGGTTCGGCGAAGTAACGGTAATCTTCCAGGCCGTCAACCTGCCAAACGACATTGTCGCCTAATCGGATTCCATGTAACACTTCATCCAGGGCTTGAATTCCACTGGGAATCGTAGAGGTACTCATTTTTTGGTATTATTACATAAACAATAAGGTTTTTACAATGATCTTCCCCAGAGATTGACCAGAACAGAGGATTATGCTAAACCTGATGTATAATTTATAATTTTAATCAAAGGGGGAAAGTATGGCCAACCTAAGTAAGAAAGATGTCCTTCGTATTGCAAAGGAGAAGAAGGTCAAGTTCGTAAGGCTTTGGTTTACGGATATCCTTGGTTTTTTAAAGAGTTTTGCCATCACCATCCGTGAATTGGGGGTGGCATTGGAAGAAGGGATGGGGTTTGATGGGTCCTCCATTGTTGGTTTTGTCCGAATCGACGAAAGTGATATGGTGGCTATGCCAGATCCCACTACCTTTCGAATCCTCCCCTGGAAGGCGAGTGATCAGGTGGTGGCTGTGATGTTCTGCGATATTTTGGAACCCGACGGGAGTCCCCATCAAGGAGACCCTCGATGGGTATTGAAGAAGAATTTGGCGAGGGCAGCCAAGATGGGGTATACCTTCAACGTGGGGCCTGAGTTGGAATACTTTTATTTTGCCCGGTCAACGGGCAAGCCTGAAGCCCTTGACCAGGGGGGATATTTCGACCTCACCCCTCTGGATGTGGCCAGCGACCTTCGAAAACAGACCGTAACCGTTTTAGAAGAAATGGGTGTTCCCGTGGAATATAGCCACCATGAAGTGGCGCCGAGCCAGCATGAAATTGATCTCAAATATCGAGATGCCCTGACCATGGCCGACAGCACCATGATCTATCGACTGGTCGTGAAAGAGGTGGCTTTAAAAAATAATGTTTATGCGAGCTTTATGCCTAAACCTATTTTCGGTGTGAATGGAAGCGGAATGCATACCCATCAATCCCTTTTCAAAGGAAAGAAGAACGCCTTCTTTGACGCAAAAGACAAATACCATCTGTCCGACATGGCTAAAAAATATATTGCCGGCCTAATGAAGCATGCGAGAGAGATCACTCTCGTGACCAATCAGTGGGTAAACTCTTACAAGCGATTGGTCCCCGGTTATGAGGCACCGGTTTATATTTCCTGGGCCCAACGAAACCGGTCAGACCTCATTCGCATTCCTACTTATAAGCCCGGGAAAGAGTTGGCCACAAGGGTGGAGTATCGATCTCCTGATCCTGCCTGTAATCCCTATTTTGCTTTTTCTGTGATGCTGGCAGCTGGTTTAGAGGGGATTGAGAGAGGATATCCATTGAAAGATCCTATAGAACGAAATGTCTACGAGATGACTGAGGAGGAGAGGAAGAGGCATAAAATTGATTCCCTGCCTGAGGATCTCTACGAGGCCATTAAGATTACAGAAAAAAGCGATCTGATAAGACGGGCATTGGGAGATCATGTCTTCCATCAATTCATCGAGAATAAAAAGATTGAGTGGGAGCGTTATCGGGCACGGGTGACCGATTACGAGTTGGAGCAGTATTTTTCAATCTTATAAAATTCCCTCTTCGCCCCCCTTTGATAAAGGAGGGTTGGAAGGGATGAAGAGGAGTTAGAAATGGATCCGATCAAAGAGTGGTGGATTGAAGAGAAGGCGAAGAAAGCCATTGAAAAACTGGTGGCGCATGATTTTAAAGCCATTTATGTAAAGACAAAGGAAGAAGCGGTCCAGGAAATCTGGAAGCACATCACCCCCAAACAGAGGATAGGGGTAGGGGGTTCCCTAACTATTCGAGGGTTAGGGATTTTGGAAAAATTGGAAGCACAAGGTCATGCTATTTATGATCATTGGAAACCCGGACTTTCGAAAGAGAATATTCTTGAGATACGAAAGTCACAGATGGCCTCCGATCTCTTTCTGAGCAGTACCAATGCCATCACTTTGAATGGAGAACTGGTCAATATCGATGGGATTGGAAACCGTGTTAATTCCACCAATTTTGGTCCCGGAATGGTCATTCTCGTTGCCGGTTACAATAAGATCGTTGAAGATGTTCAAGAGGGGATCAAAAGGATAAAGAATGTGGCGGCCCCCCTTAACGCCAGGCGACTCAATGTGGATGTCCCTTGTGCTAAGGTGGGGAAGTGCGTGGATTGTAATTCTTCCAACCGGATCTGCAGGGTGATCGTCATCCATGAACGAAAACCCTCCTTGACAGATATCCTCATCATACTGGTCGGAGAAGAACTGGGATTCTAATACATTGCGGACTTCGGAATTCGGATTTCGGATTTTATTCCGCAATCTGCATTCCGCATTCT
>Ga0031653_10000033_pt1 | contig 18726 bp, 21 predicted proteins | sample FrelakmetBRP12BR_FD_55210 | JGI IMG/M metagenome (GOLD analysis project Ga0031653, IMG submission 55210) | Freshwater lake sediment microbial communities from the University of Notre Dame, USA, for methane emissions studies - BRP12 BR | ecosystem: Environmental > Aquatic > Freshwater > Lake >... | reverse complement strand
AAAAGTTCAAGAACAAAAACACTGAAACTATTTCAGTGATCGCACTATTTGCAAACCAACTCCAAACTACACCAGTTGCCTTCCCACCCAAGACCACTAGTACTGAAACAAACACTCAATAAGACAAATTGTAAATGATCCCCAACATTAGAGTTTAGGCCATCATCCTGAACCCGTTAAACAATCCACAGGCGTTCGCATAAAGTAAAAGAAAGGAAACCGAACCCAATAAGGGGATAAGAATATTAGGGGTTACAGAAGATGGTAGGAACTGGGAATTCCCCTAAAGCATCACGCCAAATAATAGAGCAATCTGGACCGTCCAGAGAGGAACCCCAATAGCTAAAGAAGACCAAAGGAGGGAAGGTAGAGTTGTAATGTGCGTAGATTTCCCTGTGCTTTTCGCTCAGAGAATCGTTAAGGCTCACGGAGTCCTGAATTCAGCGAAGATCAATAGTGCCATGAAGGTGGAAGAGGAACAGGCAATTCGCCCCATCCCATCGAGCCCAAGGTAGCGAGACAAAATGATGTTCGTTAAAAAGAGACAGACAATCCCAAGGGCTTCTCGCAGAATCAGCGACAAAGTATTTCGAGCGATGTGCTGTGAGGCCAAAGGTTTCAATTGTGTTCCTTAAGAGGTTCATTCCTTTTTCGGCAGCGGCATTCATAATTAAGTGTAAATTCCTTCTTTTTATCGAAACGATCCAACGAATACAGAAGCAAAGGCCCTAAAATAGCTGCGAAGAGTATCGTTAAGAATTGTAAGGGAAAGAATAGAAAACGCTTCAGAAAGGGGTGTTCGATGGGGAATAGGACGCGGTGCATATATTGAAGGCAATTCGCTAAATACAAGAAAAACCCTCCCTGAGGCCGAATGAATTCAACGGTAAACCCAAATTTCCGTAACAAATGTTCTAAACCATAATATGTAAAGCGAAAGAAATCATAAGGGGCTTGATGGATAGGCCACGCCTGAGGCGCAGTTAGATACGGCCTTCCGCCAGGTTTCAACACTCGAGAAAGTTCATTTAGCAAGATATTAGGATCATTCACGTGCTCCAGTGTCTGAGTACAAATGATAACATCAAACGAACCATTCTTGAGAGGTAGAGAAAGGAGGTCCCCGATTACGGAGAGACGATTGTAGTTCCATTTAGAATCGCCTTTTGCGAAGTCAATGGACATATACCTACAATGAGAAAAAAGGGGAGCATATCGGCACTCACCGGCACCCGCATCGAGTACCATTGAGCCAGGAGGTATCTCCTTGGCTGAAGTGGCAAGAAAATTTTCAATCAAGAAAGGAATTGGATTAATACGGGATGCAAGCCATTTGGGTAACGAGACCATAGGAAATCCTTAAATTTCCTTCCTTAAACTGTAGCAAGAGTAAAAGATAAGTGGCATCGGCTACCGATTTATAGAATAGTTAAACTCTGATATGTAAGTCCGAATTTAATCATTCTTTATTATCATACCAATCCCTTTAATTCAACAGGAGATCAGAATCCATCAAATTTTTGACATTACAAGTGATCTCAACTTACCAATATTAAAGAGATGGATAGAAGCTCTTTGACTTCTCAATAAAATTAGTATATTAATAATTTAAATGCATTAAGATATTCTAATTTGATTGATCTCATCAATTCTAACCGATAGAAGGTGGTGTTCTATGTTAATCAATTTCCAAAAAAATTCGATAACGTTTTCATCGACCTTTTTCATCTTGGCTTTTTCAGCAATAATATTTCTCTTGTCAGCTTGTGTGGTCACCACTGGGAGGGGCCCCTATTATCCCCAGGATGCCGCAGCAAGACGAGGGGATTTGGGAAGTATCCAAGGTCTATGGTTTATCACTGCCTCAAACTATTCTGGTAAGCTTGAGTTCCATTGGGAAAGGGGTATGTGGGTTGGTCGAGTCTGGTTTGATGCCTTTCAACAATGGGAACCAGTTACTGACATCTTCTTTGATTCTCATATGGGGGAGATCCAGTTTACTCGGGTGGCTTACAACCAGCGGTATATAGGTACCCTATCGGGAGATCAGATCGTGGGAACATATACTACCCCTCAGGGTGGAACCGGATCTTGGACGGCAAGGCGCCATTAAAAGAGTTTCATTAAGGGGAACAGGGGGAGGAGTTTCTCCTCCTCCTGCCACTCCGACCCATGCATCCTTCCTGCAATTACAATTCTCCAGGCAAATGTCAATCACTCGTAATGTCAGCATGCGGTTCCTCTTTTACCTTTCCAATTTTTTAATTTGAATAAGTGGAGTCATTTTGATTAGAATAAAGTGGTCAACCTTTGGGACCGGATTTTTTGATTCACAAATATTGACGCCTAAAATAGAACTTTTAAGACCGATCGGGCAAGAATGGGATACCATGGTTTATAACAGTTTCTTAGCAAAGAAAAAGGTATGCGAAGCGATGTTAGAGCATACTGCTGCACAATTCAGTTTATCGAGTTTCTTGAGAGATATGGGGAAAAAGTACGGACCCCTTTATATTAGACTATTTGGTTATCCCTTCAGCACCGCAAGTCGAATTCTAGCAAAAAAAATCCTAAAAATTCTAGATGGGGATAGAAAGGGATTGTTATTAGATGTGGGTTGTTCTCATGGCGCCTTTGATTTCGAATTGGCGAGACGAGGATATACAGTCGTCGGTGTTGACATTAATAAAGAGAGCATTGGTGTGGGGAATAAGATAAAAAATTCGTTAAGGGTCAAGAACATAAGTTTTCGTCATATGGATATATTATCCAATAATTTCCCGGATAAGGAATTTGATGCGATTATCATGTTTGAAGCATTAGAACATATCAAGGAGGATGACCGACTTATTTGGGAATTTCGTAGAATTCTTAAGGATGATGGAACCGTTATTCTTTCTGTGCCTTACGCAGAAAGGGTGGATGAATACAACGAACCTGTGGGAGCTTGTATGACGAAGGATGGAGGCTATGTCTGTATAGGGGAGGGTGGGAGCCATTATCGGAATGGGTATAATCTGGATCGGATGCGAGGGCTTTTTGAAAAGAATGGATTCACCATAGCGAGGTGGGAATACTTGTGCCTCCCCGGGTGGCTGGAGTCCTCCATATTATCCTTCCCTTTTAAATTTCCGTTATCACTCTTATTTACTTATTTCAGCCGAAACCGCTTAAAGTTAGTAGTGATTGCCAAAAAGGTCACCTCTCATCGCGCTTCTGTTGATAAAAGTGGTTGTTTCTGATAAGGGTGGCGTGTCAAATAAAAAGAGACATTTCAATGGAATTAAAGAAAAGGATTCTAGCTACTATCCCAGCCTACAATGAAGAAGGCTCTGTGGGGAAGGTGATTGAGGAAGTTAAAACTCATCTTCCTCAAGCGGCTGTCTTGGTCATAAATGATGGCTCCACAGACCATACTTCCGAAAAAGCCAAAGCCTGCGGGGCAATCGTCTTGGATCTCCCTTTCAATCTTGGGATCGGCGGGGCCATGCAGGCGGGCTATCAATATGCCTATGAACATGGTTATGATATCGCGATTCAGGTGGATGCAGATGGTCAGCATGACCCTGAAGAGATTCCAAAGCTCCTCCGGGCTTTGGAGGTAGAAAAGGTCGACGTGGCCATTGGTTCACGCTTCATTGGAGATTCGGGATATAAAGCCTCGACGATGAGAAGAATTGGGATTTCGATCCTTTCCCAAGTACTTTCAATGATTGTGGGACAGAGGATTACCGACCCCACTTCTGGCTTTAGGGCTTCGAATCGAAAGGCGATTCAATTATTTGCTTCGGATTATCCACAGGATTATCCGGAGCCGGAAGTAGTGATCTTACTCCATCAATGTCATTTAAGGATGTTAGAAGTTCCGGTCGGAATGGGTGTAAGATATTCCGGGGAGTCTTCTATTACAAAGCTAAGGTCTATCTACTATATGGCGAAGGTTTTATTAGCGATTTTTGTAGATTGTTTTAAAAAACCACCCTTATTAGAATAGGAGAGATAGCGATGTTAATCAAGATTCAAATCGTTATTGGTGCACTCAGTATTATTCTGCTCTTAATCACCTTCGAATTGATTAGGAAGAAAAGGCTTCGGGAAGAATATGCCATCCTCTGGCTTTTTACCGGAGCAGCGGTTTTGATATTCAGTCTATGGCCTGCGTTTCTCCTCTCACAATTTTTTGTTAGAATTACTGGTATATTCTATTTATCCGCGGTAGTTTTAATCGCCTTTTTCTTTCTTCTTCTTATCGTCTTCCATTTCTCCGTGGTGATTTCGAAGTTAACCAGTCAAAATAAGGAACTGGCCCAGCAGTATGCCCTTCTTGCATTGGAACTCAATCAGTTAAAGAAAAATGGTTTCTCCCCAGCCTAGGCTTCCTCGATTAATGTTTGAGATCATTTTGTGATCTTTTGAATGGGAAAAAAGGGTGGTTTTCAATTCTGTTAAATTTTTGTTTTTTTTCGTTATTGTGATCACGATCTATTTTTCCATCCCTCATCGTATCCGATGGATATGGCTTCTCGGTACAAGTTACTATTTCTACATGTCGTGGAAGCCCCTTTATATCTTTTTAATTGTGATCACGACCCTTATTACCTATTATACGGCCATTCGAATGGGTCAAACCGATTTGAGATCGAGGCGAAAGAAGTTTTTATTTTTCAGTTTGCTATCCAATCTCGGACTTCTGTTTGTATTCAAATATTATAATTTCATTAATGATTCATTGAGGACCCTCTTCCAAGAATACCATCTGTTTTATAAAATCCCCTCATTCGATCTTATTTTACCTCTGGGGATTTCCTTCTACATCTTTAAGAGCTTGAGTTACACGATCGATGTTTATCGGGGTGACAAATTACCTGAAAAGCATTTTGGGTACTTTGCACTCTATGTCGCTTTCTTCCCGCAATTGCTGGCCGGGCCTATTGAAAGAGCAACAAGATTCTTGCCCCAGTTGTATGAAAAATTTAATTTTGATTATCCGAGAGTGACCAAGGGTCTAAAATTGATGCTCTGGGGACTTTTTCAAAAAATGGTGATCGCAGACAACTTAGCCCCCTTGGTGGATTCTGTTTATAGCGATCCATCCCATCATCAAGGGATTACCCTCATCCTGGTCACTTTTTTCTTCACCTTCCAAATTTATTGTGATTTTTCAGGTTATTCCGATATTGCAATTGGAGCAGCCCAAGTCTTGGGGATCAAAACCATGGATAATTTTAACCGTCCTTATTTTTCTAAATCCATTCCCGAATTTTGGAGGAGATGGCATATTTCGCTCTCCACATGGTTTCGAGATTATTTGTATATTCCTTTAGGAGGGAATCGTGTTTCCATTCCAAGATGGTATTTCAATTTATTCATTGTGATGTTGATATGCGGGTTTTGGCATGGAGCCAATTGGACATTTATTGTTTGGGGAGGCTTGCATGGATTTTATCTTGCCTTTTCAAGGATCACACAAGGCATTAGGTATAAAGTTGCCCAAACGATTGGTTTGAACAAATTCCCGGGACTTCACAGCTATTTGAAAGTGATGGTAACATTTTTTTTAGTGAGTTTTGCTTGGATATTTTTCAGGGCAAATACAATTTCAGATGCCATTTATATCATTTCAAATTTATTTTCCGGATGGGGAAGGGGCCTTACTTTTGAAGCATTTAAAAAAATGCCATTTGGGGGACCATTGAAATTTGAATTGGTGGTATCCCTTTTTGCTATTTGTATTTTATTGGTTGTCCATCTCATAGAGGGACGAGAGAACATCATCGATTGGTTTTCAGAAAAACCTATTTGGCTGAGGTGGTCGGTTTACTATTCCATCATATTATCTATTCTATTGTTTGGTAATTTTGGATCAAAACAGTTTATCTATTTTCAATTTTGAGCAAGATTTATGAAAAGATTTTTTTTAAAATCGCTCCTCTTCTTATCCCCCTTCTTAATGATGGTTAGTATCGAGCTATTCATTTTGCCCATTGACTTTTTTACCTTTCGAGTTTGGGAGGCTTTGCTCATCAAAGAATTTCGCTCAATTTTGCCTGGACACTTTTACCCTCGTATGGAGATAACGAAATTGGAAACGGGCGGAGACTTGGCCCATCATACTCCTTTTGCCATCCCAAAGAGGGTAAAATGGATGACGGATCGCTATGGCTATCGGAAAAAGGATGCGGAAGGGACAAAACCACAAGTGGTCATCATTGGCGATTCAAATATTGCTGGTCATGGCTTGACACAAAAAGAGATGCTTTCTGAAGTATTAGAAGACCGATTAAAGGTCCCTGTTTATCCTTATGCGCCCGTGGGATCGATCAATACCTTCTTAAAGGATTTGAGATTTAAAAAAGATCGTCCTAAGATAGCCATTGTATCATTCATCGAAAGAGATATCCTCAATATGCCATTTCCAAAGCTACCTCAAAAGAGAGAGGGGCTTCTTCCTTTTTATGAATGGAGGGATGAATTGAAGCAAACCAGATGGGTCCAATCTTCAGGTGTGCTCCTAGACCGGCTTTCCAAAATGAATATGCTAAACTACGCCCGGGCAAGAATACGGAATACGGCCGTCATGGATTTTCATCATTTTCCATCGAAATTTGGCCCCATGTTTTTTGTTCAGGGAGAGGCAGCCAATAAAGAAGTGCCCAACCAGGATTTTCGTAAAGCGGTCGAGACCATTGAAGCCTACGATCGGGTTTTAAAAAAGAAAGGAATCCGCTTTATCTTTCTTCCAATCCCAAACAAAGAGAATATCTATCATGATTGTCTGCCAAACTCCCGAAGGCCCATTTTTTTAGAACAGCTGATTCAGGAGTTGAAAAGTAGAAATATTGAAACAGTAGACACTCAAAGAGCCTTCGAGGATGAATACCAGAACCAATCAACGTTACTCTATTTTCTCGATGATAGCCATTGGAATCCAAAAGGCGTTAGGGTCGCAGCCAATCTGCTGAGGAAGGCCATTGAAAAGAAATGAATAGAGGCCGACTGTTTTACAGGATGATCCCTCCCGCGGCAGGCCTTCCCTCTTTTTCCAACACAAACCTTCCCATCTCAGGAATCTCATTGAAAGGATCGACCACCACCTTTTCATCAATTTGAATGAGGATTTCTGCCACCTCGGCGCCCTTGATAAAGGAAGCATCTTCCTCCGTTAATTCCATCGAGGCAGGATCGAATTTTCTATTTATTTTTTCGATGCGACAGGGGACTTCCTGAGTGACACACCTGAATAGAAGGGATTCTCCTGTCCGATAACCCTTTGAATCCATCCAAAATATATTAGCTTTGATCTTATCGGAGATCAGGGAGGAGAGGTCTGCCGTCAGAATCTGCCCCCTCTTCACCCGATGCCTTCCCTTTAAACAAATCCCAACGGATTCTTCGAAAACTGCCATGGACACATCATTCTCCAAGAACTTTTCAATATCTTTGACTTCAACTTTCTTCTTTTCGGGCAGAAGATAAACATTCTCCCCCTTCCTGATGTGACCCGCCTCAATCCTTCCGACTAAGATCTTCTTCCCGTTGATCGTATAGATGTCCTGGATGGGGAGCCTCAGAGGTTTTTCTTCAACCTTCAATTCTTCAAATGTATCCAATGCCTGCAATACAGTCGGACCATCAAACCAAGATAATTTTTCTGAGGGTTTGGCAACATTATCTCCGTGAATCGCTGAAATGGGTAGGATAAAAGTTGGATGGAGATTCAACGGATTTAAGAAATCGGTCACCTCCGCCGTTAGCTGAATGAATTTATCCTGAGAGTATTCAACCAGGTCTATCTTATTTAACAAAACGCAGACCTGCTTGAACCCCAGCATGCTTAAGATATAAGCATGACGCCTTGTCTGATCTCGAATCCCCTCGAAGGCATCAATGATCAACAGGGCCGCCACCGCTTGACTGGAGCCTGTGATCATGTTTTTTAAAAATTCTTTGTGCCCGGGGGCATCGATAATGACGTATCTTCTTTTTGGCGTTTTAAAAAATGTTTGAGTGGTGTCGATGGTGATCCCTCTTGATCGCTCCTCTTCGAAGCAATCCATGACAAAGGCAAATTCCAGGTTTCTCCCTAGCGTTTCAGAGCTACTTTGAATCTCGGAAAATTTATCCGCGGGCAAACATCCTGTATCATAAAGGAGTCTACCGATAAGGGTACTCTTTCCATGATCCACATGCCCGACAATCACGATCGGAAGCGCTCTTTCCTCTTGAAACATCTTCGTCTCCTTTAAAAAATTATATGGAATGTTGGAATATTGGAATATTGGCTAAATCTTATTTCCGGGTCTTCGCTCTTCTCATCATTCCATTATTCCATTATTCCAATCTCCCCGATTTACATATATCCTAAGGCCCGCAGTTTCTGCATGGTATAGATATTCTCTTTATCTTGTGCTCGACCAGACCTTTCAGAAGTCTTTGAAATCCTAATTTCTTCAACGATTTCATCGATCGTATGAGCGTTGGAATCAATGGGAGAACAGCAGGGGAGGCATCCGATACTTCTAAACCTTTTCCCATTTTTACTAAAATAGAGAGGGATAATGGGGAGGCCCTCTCGCTGGACATAACTCCATACATCGAATTCCGTAAAATGGAGAATGGGATGAATTCTAAAATGTTCTTCCTCCTCTACGGTTGATTGATACTGATCCCATAATTCAGCAGGCTGATTTTCATAATCCCATTTAAACTGGGAATCCCTAGGCGAGAAATATCTTTCTTTTGCCCTGATCCCATGTTCATCCCTGCGGATTCCCAAAAGGATGGCCTTCAAATTATACTTTTTAATGACCATTTTCAGGGCATTGGTTTTTAATTCGTTGCAACAATCTAACTTACTTCCCTGGTCTGGACCCATTCCTTCCTTCAGTTTTCCTTCATTCCTTCCGATCAATAGATTGAGATTCCATTCTTTCGCCTTTTCATCCCTAAATTGGTACATTTCCGGGAACTTATAACTGGTATCGATATGGATGATAGGGAAAGGGATGTGACCGAAAAAGGCCTTCCTGCAAAGCCAGAGGAGGGTCGTGGAGTCTTTCCCGACAGACCATAACATGGCAATATCTTTAAATTGATAATAAGCCTCTCGAATGATATAGATACTTTTGTTTTCCAATCTTGTCAGATGATCCATCAATGGGTCTCCTATTGAGTATAGTATTGAAGGATGTACTCCGCTAAATTTTCGACGGAAGGCTTTTTAGATAAATGAATATTTTCAGGAAGGATACAAAGGGCATCGTGCCACGTATGCATCCCTTTAAAGATGTTGTCACCGAAGACTTCCTTTTTTTCCAAACTTCCTTTTAAATCATAGCCATCTTTAGGAAGGCAGACCAGATCCGGAGCGACGCGGGTATGAGGTCCATGATAGATTTCCTCTTTCTCATAGATTTTATCAATGACCTCGTCGCCATTCTCTCCCTTCAGTCCCCTCAATATCTTCTTTATCTCTTCCAATAAAGCCGCCTTTTCTTCCTTTCTCACCGTCCCTCTCGGATAAGCATCCTTTCCGTGGATATAGATGCGGCAGGGATCTAAATTAAATGCCCTGGTTTTATCTTCGACCCTTTCATAGAAATTCCCTTCGTTCTTTAATACCAGAAACTCCCTCTCCTCCAAAAACCTATTGATATAGACCTCTTTTTTAATCGGTGTAAATCCATGGTCAGAGAGGATCATGAAAAATCCCTTTTCAGAGGATCTTTCAATAAACTGGTCGTACAAATATTTTATAAATTTATCCAATTCGCCATAGAAGCGAAGGAAAGATTCATGATAAGGATGTTCCTCATCCCTCGACGCATCAAAAAAGAAATGGTGGAGACGATCTGTCTCAGTGATACAGGCGAAAAAAAGGTCCCAAGACTCTTCTGCTAAGAAGTGGAATATCGCTTTTTTACGGATCTCAAAACATTCAAAAAGGCTTTTCATAAAAGCCGATTTATCTTCTTTGGCCTTCTCGGCTTCCACATCAATGAGGTAATTGATGGATTGAAGATAGGCGTAAGCAGATTGAGGGAAGGCGGCCTTTTCTAAATCAATAGCAACAAAACCAGAGACGAGTATCCCATTCATTGGTAATGCAGGATAGGTATGGGGTACATTAAAAATGATGGATCGATAGGGATGACTTATTTTATTGCAATAATTTTGGGATAAAGTAGACGTTTTTTGATCTGTTTTTCCTAACATTTCCCAAAAGGGTGGTGCCTTGATGTCCTTTGAATTTGGGAAATATAAAGAATAGCTTTTAGGTTTTAAATCCGTAAAGCCATAGATCCCATGCTCTCCAGGATTCACACCGGTGTTAAAAGATGTCCAAGAGACCGAAGAGATGTCAGGGATGGAGGCGTTCATCTGATGAAGCGTGAGTCCTTGATTCAGAATCTTTTTTAGGTTGGGCATGATATCATTTTTTATGTAGGTGCTTAATAGGGAATAGGGAACTCCATCAATGCCAATGATTAAAGCCTTCTTTGCTTTTCCTTTAAATAACTTCATCGAGTCTTCCCGATTGACCCCATCAATTTATTTATAGCCTATGCTATTGGAGATGGCCCTTAAAACCAAGTCAAGTACAGGATGCGGATACTTAAGCCACTGATTAATAATCCGACGAGCAACATCAATACCTTATGGGGTAACTTCTTACAGACCCAAGCGGCAAAAGGAGCTGCGATCACTCCTCCGATCATTAACCCAGCGATTTTTTCCCAATGTTGGAATAATAGAGCCCCAATCGTGGCGAAGAAAGTGATCGATTCAGCAACCGTTACGAAAAACTCTGCTGAGTTAACCGAACCGATGGCATATCGAGGATGATTTCCGTTTGCCACTAAAGTGGTGGTGACAATGGGACCCCAACCACCGCCCCCCGTGGCATCAAAAAAACCTCCGACCAATCCTAATGGAATCAGTCTGCTTTTTGTTTTTATCTGGTGGGTTTTTCTGACTACCTTGATCAGTATCCATAACCCCATGATCAACAGATAGAGGGAGACAAACGGTTTAATCTTCCCTCCTGGTAATTCAGTAAGGATATAGGCTCCGAATACTCCTCCTATCACCCCTGGGATCAGAAGCCTAAAAAAAATCTTTTTATCAACATTTCCAAACTTAAAGTGTGAAACTCCCGATACCGCTGTGGTGAACATTTCGGATGTGTGGATACATGCACTGGCGATGGCGGGGGGGATCCCTAGGCTGAGGAAAAAAGCGTTTGAGGAGACACCATAGGCCATTCCAAGGGCCCCATCAATGAGTTGAGCAATAAACCCGAAGATGATGAAGATGATGATGTTATGATCCATAATCCTGTATCCCTATGTTAGAATGAGTCCACGGAGTTAAAATTTTATAAATTATAAATATCCAAGGGATTTTAGCCTTTTTTTGACCATCTCGATTTCTTCTTTGGTAAGAGAGGGCTCCTTCTTAACAGAGCTGGAAGAGATGAGGTCCCTTAATACATAAACAATAAACTCCGTGACAGAATGAAAGCCACCTCCCTCAATAATATCGCTTAGATTCTCGTAGAGTGGCCTTGGAATTTTGATGGTTACCTTATCTTTTTCGGTTTTCATATAACACTCCTATAACACTCTTTTGAGAGTGTAGCAAATAGGGCTCCGCTTTGTCAAGTCTTTTTTAGTTTTTCTCCAAAAATCAGAAAGGGGTGATTCCCTGACGGAATGGGGCGCATCCATTCATATTGAAATCAGGAGGATATTCATTGGTGACGTTTTTTCTTGATAAAGGAAAATGGTTTTGTTAAATAGAGGGATGGAAAAGGACGAAGGGAGAAAAAGAGAATGTCAAGTGTATTAGTTACTGGAGGTGCTGGGTTTATCGGGTCAAATCTGACAGAGGCCTTGCTTAAAGGGAAGCACTTTGTTCGGGTTCTTGATGATTTTTCAACGGGGAAAAGGGAGAACCTAACTCTTGATAAAGGATATCCTTCTTTGGAGATCATCGAGGGGGATATTCGTGACCTTCGTACCTGTAAACAGGTGATCAAGGGAGTGGACTATGTATTTCATCAAGCTGCCCTCCCATCGGTCCAACGTTCCATAGAAGATCCAGAGACCTCCAACGCCGTCAATGTTGGAGGGACTTTAAATATCCTTCTTGCCGCCAAGGAGGAAGGAGTGAAAAGGGTCATGTATGCCGCCTCATCATCCATCTATGGTGATACGCCTACCCTACCGAAGCATGAGGAAATGCCCCCCCATCCTCTCTCGCCGTATGCCTTACAAAAATATGTCGGGGAACAGTATTGCCGGCTTTTTTACCAACTTTATGGTCTCGAAACCATCTCACTGAGATATTTTAATATTTTTGGTCCGAGACAGGACCCAAACTCCCTTTACTCTGCTGTCATTCCCAAATTCATCGATGCCCTGGTTCAGGATCGCCCTCCGATTATCTTCGGAGACGGAGAGCAGTCTCGAGATTTTACGTATATTGAAAATGTGGTTCAGGCCAATCTCCTCGCCATGTCCGCAGAGCACCTTCATGGGGAAGTCATCAATATTGCGTGCGGACAAAGAATTTCGCTGAACCAATTATTGAAGGTTCTGAAAGAAATTCTCGGATCAAAGCAGTCCCCTATTTATCAAGAACCCCGGAAAGGAGATGTGAAACACTCCTTGGCAGATATTCGCAAGGCAAAACAAATCATCCATTATGAGCCGGAGGTAGGAATAGAGATCGGTTTAAACAAGACAGTGGAATATTTTCAAAGACAGTCTCGTTGAGGTTTTTAAGAAGGGGGAAATAGATCGAAATGAAGGAGCAGCAGGTACTTCAAAAAATATTGAGCAAGTTCCCTAAAAAAAAGATTTTGGTCGTGGGCGATTTCATGATGGATCGATTCATTTGGGGAAAGGTTTCCCGAATTTCGCCAGAAGCTCCGGTCCCTGTTGTCGTTGTGGACCATGAAGATTTCCGCCTCGGAGGGGCTGCCAATGTGGTGAATAACATTCATTACCTCGGGGGAAAGGTGATCCTCTGTGGGGTGGTGGGCGATGATGAGATGGGTCAACGGATCATGAACGAGTTGGCCGAGAAGGAGATTGAAACAGAGGGGATCTTCGTGGAAGCAGGGAGACAGACCACTGTGAAGACCAGAATTTTTGCGAATCAGCAACAAGTGGTCCGGATCGATCGAGAAAAAACAGATCATATGAAGGGTTCCACCTCTCGAAGTGTATCAAAATATTTGTTTAAAAAAATAGAAGATTCCGATGGGATCATTTTGTCAGATTATGGGAAAGGGTTACTGAACAGAAAACTTATTCGGGCAATCATCCGTAAAGCCAGAGAGTCGAGGAGGTTGGTGATGGTGGACCCCAAATTTAAAGATTATTCTGTTTACAGGGGCGCCACGGTCATCACCCCTAATACCAAAGAGGCGAGCGAGGCATCGGGGATCCCGATAACGGATGAGTTGTCATTGGAAAGGGCGGGGGGGAAGTTATTGAAAAGATTAAGGTGTAACGCTTTAGTGATCACTCGTGGGGAAGAAGGGATGGCCATTTTCGAGTCCCATCAGGAACCCCATTTTGTTGGCACCGTTGCGAAGGAAGTTTTTGATGTGACCGGCGCCGGGGATACGGTGATCGGGACAATGGCTCTTGCTCTGGCAGCAGGGGCGAACATCAAAAGAGCTGCTGAGTTAGCGAATTACGCAGCAGGCATTGTCGTTGGGAAGATGGGAACCGCAACCGCCACCCGAAATGAGTTGATCAGGGTGATCAACGAGAGACCTTGAGTCTGACCATTGAAAGTCTGGAAGTATCCGTTACCGGAAAGAAGGGATCTAAAAGAACAGAAAGGCCCTTCCTCGAAATTGAGGATAGGGCCTTTGATTTTTTGTCCCTCTTAGGGCAACGAGGTATGAGATAAATAAATGGTTATGTTTCGAGAACGAAAATGATTTCCAACCTAATCCTATATTCTATGATCTTAGAATTTTCAACTGCCACTCGCATTTCAACAACACGTAATCCAGTGATACCCCTTAAGGTCTTGGTGGCTCTTGCAAAACCGACCTTGATGGCCTCCTCAAAACCTTTTGGAGAACCTGCAATGATTTCGGTTACCCTTGCAACTCTGGGCTCTGCCATGCTTATCACCTCCTTTTCTTTAATTGGTATTCATGGTTAAAGTCTATACGAAAATATTAAAGAATGTCAATGAGAAAAATATTGATAAATTTAACGGTTGTGTTATANAATAAAATTTTAATAACATTTTCATAACTTACATTGTGTTTACGATGAAACAGATGAGGAAGAGGAATGGCTTCTCGTTCGACTGAAAAACGTNGATTCATCCATCAATTTATCCATTACTTATCTGTAGAAAAAAATGCTTCCCCTCATACTTGTCGATGTTATCAGAGGGATTTAGAAGAATTTGAAGATTATTTGAAGAATTCAGGGATGACTCTCACTTCTTCAGGAGAGGTTGAGATGGGGAAAGTGGATCGAATCGCTATCCGAAAATATCTGAGTATTCTCCATCGGAAGAATAAGAAGAGTTCTATTGCGAGAAAAATTTCAACCTTACGCTCTTTTTTTAGATATCTGAATAAGGAGCAGATAATTCCTTCTAACCCAGCCAAGAGCGTTTCAACTCCTAAAGTAGAAAAGACGCTTCCCACCACTCTTACAGTGGATGAAGCTTTCCGATTGATGGAATCACCCAAGAGTTTTTCTGAAAAGCCTTCCCCCGCAAGGGTTAAAAATATGAGATTTAGGGACCGAGCCATTTTAGAACTGCTTTATTCTAGCGGATTACGCGTGAGTGAATTGGTAGGATTGAATACAAATCAAATCGACCTGGATTTGGGCATTGTGAAGGTGATGGGGAAGGGGAGGAAAGAACGGATTGTGCCAGTGGGGATGAAGGCGGTCGAATCATTGAAGGCCTGTTTGAATGAGCGAGGATTGATAAAGGGCCTCCGGCCTGGAGGGAAGGCCTCTGGCCCGGAAGGGGAGGACCCCCTTTTTATCAATTCTGTAGGAGGGAGATTGACCGCACGGACCGTAGGGAGGTTGATTAAGAAATATGCGAGGCATTCAGGCATTTTTCGAAAAGTGAGTCCTCATAGCCTTCGCCATACCTTTGCAACCCATCTTTTGGACGCGGGAGCTGATATTCGAGAGATTCAAGAGATGTTAGGGCATTCGAGTCTCTCGACCACGCAGAGATATACCCACGTCAGCATGGGGAAATTGATGGAGGTCTATGACAAAGCCCATCCTCGTAGTTTTAGAAATTTGGGTCGGAAAAGTAAGGAGAATCATTAACAGGTTCTCCGGCAAATCGGCAGGTGGGTGTACTTCCCTGCCCGCCGGCAGGCAGGCAAAACTTTATAAAGCGGATTGTATCTATGTTATATGGGAATATGCGATTTTACCTAAGCTATCCTTTGTAAATGTATCGAAATGGAGCAGCGATACAATCAAAGGTGCCGCTATAAAGTTTTACCAACACACCCACCTGCCTTTAGCATGTTTTCCCATATAATTTTGAGGTGGATATTTAAATGGGAGCGATCGAAGGTGATCTTATGTTAAAGATGAGAGGGACTACCGTTTTATCTGTTCGACACAAAGGGAAAGTGGTAATGGCGGGAGATGGTCAAGTGTCTCTGGAACATACCATCATGAAGCATACGGCCAGGAAGGTTCGAAAGATTTACCACGACAAGGTTCTCGCTGGTTTTGCTGGGGCCACGGCAGATGCCTTCACCCTTTTTGCCAAGTTTGAGGAAAAGTTGGACCAGTACAGCGGGAATTTACTCAGGGCAGCGGTGGAACTGGCCAAGGACTGGAGAACGGATCGGATTCTACGGAGACTGGAGGCCTTGCTCATCATCGCCGACTCTGAACATACGCTCGTCATCTCCGGCAATGGAGATGTCATTGAACCCGACAACGGAGTGACGGCCATTGGAAGTGGTGGCCCTTATGCCCATGCTGCTGCCAAGGCATTGACCGATTTTTCAAACTTGGACGCCAAAGCCATCGCTGTAGAAGCGATGAAGATCGCTGCCTCCATTTGCATTTATACCAATGATCAAATCATCGTGGAGGAATTGTGATGAAGACATTTACGCCCCGTGAGATCGTTTCTGAACTGGATAAGTACATCGTTGGGCAGAGAGATGCGAAGAGGGCGGTGGCCATTGCATTAAGAAACCGTTGGAGACGTCAACAGGTTCCCGAACCTCTCCGGGATGAAATCGCACCCAAAAACATCATTATGATTGGTCCCACTGGGGTCGGCAAGACAGAGATTGCTCGCAGGTTAGCTAAATTGGCCCAGGCTCCTTTTCTGAAGATTGAGGCATCAAAATTCACAGAGGTAGGTTACGTAGGCAGGGATGTGGAGTCGATGATCCGCGATATCACCGAACTGGCCGTCAATATGGTGAAAGCAGAGGAGTCCCATAAGGTGAAGCAGAGAGCAGAAGAAATGGCTGAGGAGAAGCTCATGGATTTACTTTTGCCTCACCCTGGGAAAGGTTCCCCAAAGGAGGGTGAAAATCATCAGACCACTCGTGAAAAATTGCGAAAGTTGCTGAAGGCGGGGAAGCTAAATGATAAGTATGTGGAGGTGGAGATTGTGGATCGAAACCTCCCCATGGTCGAGATTTTTTCAGCCTCTGGTCTGGAAGAAATGGATATCAACATTAAGGATATGTTTGGAGGCCTCTTTCCGAAGAAGAAAAAGCAGAGAAAGGTAAAAGTCCCAGAAGCACTCACGATCCTCTCCCAGGAGGAAGCGTATAAACTGATCGATATGGACTCCGTGATCAAACAGGCCATTGGGCGGGTCGAACAATCAGGGATCATCTTCCTCGACGAAATCGATAAGATCGCTGGAAGGGAGTCCAGCTTCGGTCCGGATGTCTCTCGGGAAGGCGTTCAGAGGGATATCCTGCCGATTGTGGAAGGAACAACGGTGACGACCAAATATGGCACGGTCAAGACAGATCATGTTTTATTTATTGCTGCCGGGGCATTTCATGTTTCCAAACCCTCGGATCTCATTCCTGAACTTCAGGGACGGTTTCCTATCCGGGTCGAATTGGATTCTTTAGGACGAGCAGATCTCGTCCGAATCCTCACCGAGCCAGAAAACGCCCTGATCAAACAGTACACCGCCCTGTTGGAGACAGAGTCGGTGAAGGTGAAATTTACAGAGGATGGGATTGCAGAGATTGCCGAGATGGCGGCTTCAATTAATGAGAGAACGGAGAACATCGGAGCCAGGCGGCTCTATACCATGATGGAGAAACTGCTCGATGAGATTTCATTTGATGCCCCTGAGATGTCAGGAAAAAACATGGCGATCGATGAGAAATATGTTCGAGAGAAGTTAAAAGATTTTGTAGAGAATGAAGATTTAAGTCGGTATATTTTATAAGTTCGGAGCGAATCCATGGAAAACCCCATTGATAAAGCCAAAGTGTTGATAGAGGCCCTTCCATATATTCGGCGATTCTATGACAAGACGATTGTCATCAAGTATGGGGGGAGCACAATGGAAGAAGAGAGGATGAAACGTAGCTTTGCTCTCGATGTCGTCCTTTTGAAATACATCGGCCTGAATCCTGTCATCGTCCATGGCGGAGGGCCTCAGATCGGTGAAATGTTGACCAAGATAGGGAAGAAATCTCAATTCATAGAGGGGATGAGAGTGACAGATGAAGAGACGATGGATGTCGTAGAAATGGTCCTCGTTGGAAAAGTGAACAAGGAGATCGTTGCCCTGATCAACCAACAGGGAGGGAAAGCCGTTGGACTGAGCGGAAAAGACGGACGTCTCATCACCGCCAAGAAATTAAGATTGACAAAGAGTCACGGTAAGGGGAAAGTGCCTGAAGTCATCGATATAGGAATGGTAGGTGAAGTAAAGACGATCAACCCCGGAGTGATCGGGGCTCTGGAGAAAGAGAATTTCATCCCGGTCATTGCACCCGTCGGGGTGGGGGAGGAAGGGGAGACCTATAATATCAATGCTGACCTGGTGGCTGGGAAGATAGCCTCTGCACTCAAGGCAGAGAAATTCATTCTCCTCACCGATGTGGGAGGAGTGATGGATGAGAAGCATCGATTGATTCCCACTCTCGGCATAAAGCAGGCAAAACGATTAATCGTCCAAAAGGTCATCTCCTCCGGGATGATCCCAAAAATAAATTGCTGCCTCGATGCCTTGAACGAAGGGGTGGCCAAAACCCATATCATTGACGGGAGGGTGGAACACGCCATTCTGTTAGAAATTTTTACCGATGTCGGGATTGGAACGCAAATCACCAAAGGAGGGGAATAGTGGAATAATGGAACACTGGAAGAATGGGTTTTTTCGAGAATTTGATCCATCATTCCATCCTTCCAACATTCCATTTTTCCAATAAAGGGGTGTCATATTGGATTCTCAGACCTTGATGATGCTATCAGAAAAGTATGTGGCCAATACCTATGCCCGCTATCCTGTTCTTTTGGTCAGAGGGAAAGGGACTCGAGTTTGGGATTTAGAAGGGGAGGAATACCTTGATTTTGTTTCAGGCTTGGCGGTTTGTAGTTTAGGACACTGCCACCCGAAGGTCGTCAAGGCGATTCAAGATCAAGCAGAGAAGCTGATCCATGTTTCGAACTTCTATTATATTGAGCCACAGATCCAACTTGC
>Ga0031653_10000032_pt1 | contig 19077 bp, 14 predicted proteins | sample FrelakmetBRP12BR_FD_55210 | JGI IMG/M metagenome (GOLD analysis project Ga0031653, IMG submission 55210) | Freshwater lake sediment microbial communities from the University of Notre Dame, USA, for methane emissions studies - BRP12 BR | ecosystem: Environmental > Aquatic > Freshwater > Lake >... | reverse complement strand
GCTGCAGAGAGAAGGGCTTGAGTGTATGGGTGGAGGGGAATCTTGTAGAGACTTCGGGAGTCTGCCAATTCCACAATCTTACCTAAATACATCACCGCCACGCGGTCACTGATGTGCTCCACCACACTTAGGTCATGGGAGATGAAGAGGTAGGTCAACCCGAATTCCCCCTGAAGGTCTTGGAGGAGATTGATGACTTGACCTCGGATCGAAACATCGAGGGCGGAGACAGCCTCGTCGCAGATAATGAGCTTGGGGTTTAGGGCGAGTGCACGGGCAACTCCGATTCGTTGGCGCTGGCCACCCGAGAACTGATGGGGATAGCGGCGCATATGCTCCCGTTTGAGACCGACCACCTCCAAAAGCTCGAGCACCCGCGCTTCTCGTTCATGTCGGTCAGTCATGCCATGGACATAAAGGGGTTCTCCCACAATGTGAGCCACATTTTTTCTCGGATTGAGGGAAGAAAATGGATCTTGAAAAATGACCTGCATCTCTTTCCGTAAAGCCCTCATCCGTTTAAGATCGTAACCGAGGATACTTTCACCCTGGAAAAGGATGTCGCCACTGGTCGGCTCTTCCAAACGTAAAATGAGCCGGCCTAAAGTCGATTTCCCGCAACCAGATTCTCCCACGAGGCCCAAGGTCTCGCCCGTTCGGATATTCAAACTAACCCCATCCACAGCTTTGACCGAAGCAATCGGGCGCAGGAAAATTCCACCTGTAATGGGGTAATGCTTGACCACCTCCCTGGTCTCAAGCAGGAAGTCGTTTGTATTTTTTTTTGTATCAAACATATTGATGACACCTTACGAAGTGATTATTACCCAGATCGATCATGGGAGGCTCCAATTGGTTACACTCCTTAAGGGTCCGTGAACACCGATCGTGGAAGAGACAACCCTTAGGCAATTTAAAAAGGGAGGGAACCACCCCGGGGATCGTGCTCAACCGTCTTTGGTTTTTCCCAATGCCAAGGATTGGAATCGAACTCATCAGACCCATGGTATAAGGATGTTTCGGTTCGCTGAAGAGAGTGTCCACGTCAGCCCCCTCCATGATCTTCCCTGCATACATCACTGCAACCCTCTGAGCCATCTCAGCGATCACCCCCAGGTCGTGGGTGATAAACAAAATGGAGGCACCGGTTTCTTCTTTGAGTTTGTTCATCAGATCAAGGATTTGGGCTTGGATGGTCACATCCAGGGCCGTGCTCGGTTCATCAGCGATCATCAGCTTGGGATGGCAGGCCAAGGCCATGGCGATCATGACACGCTGGCGCATCCCCCCGCTCATTTGGTGAGGGTATTCTTTAATGCGTGATTCAGGGGCTGGTATGCGGACGAGGCGAAAGGTCTCGATCACTCTTTCACGAGTCTCCCGTTGGGAAAGTTTTTGGTGAAGGCGAATGACTTCTGCAACCTGATCACCCACTGTGAAAACTGGGTTGAGAGAGGTCATCGGTTCCTGGAAGATCATGGAAATCTTATTGCCCCTGACCTTCCTCATCTCAGGTTCGGATAGTTTAAGGATATCGTTTCCTTCAAAGAGGATTTCTCCTCCTGCGATACGACCGGGTGGGATGGGTACAAGGCGCATGATGGAAGCGCCCGTTACACTTTTACCACAGCCTGACTCCCCTACGAGGCCCAGCGTCTCGCCTGATTTGATCGTTAGGCTTACATCATCCACGGCTTTAAGAATTCCCCCCCGAACGTCGAAGTACGTTTTGAGGTTTTGGATCTCAAGGAGGTTTTTAGTGGTCATACGTTCAATCCCTCAGTCTGGGGTCTAAGGCGTCGCGCAGACCGTCGCCGAGGAGGTTAAAGCCGAGCACGGCTAAAAGAATGGCAATCCCGGGGAAAGTCATGACCCACCATGCCCGGAGGATCATAGCTCGTCCTTGGGCAATCATGGCTCCCCACTCCGAAAGGGGAGGCTGAGCGCCAAGGCCTAGAAAGCTTAGACCAGCAGCATCCAGAATGGCTGCTCCGAAACCCAGGCTGGTTTGAACGATGATCGGGGCTAAGCAGTTTGGAAAGATGGTATTGAAAATAATCCGTCTGTTACTCGAACCCACCGCCTTTGCAGCAGTCACATAGTCCTTTTCGTACTCGTCCATGACGGAGGCTCGGACAATACGGGCGAAACGGGGAATGTTGATGATACCGATGGCCATCATGGCATTCCTCAATCCTGGCCCGAGGTAAGCGACAATTACAATAGCCAGCAGGATATGAGGAAAGGCCAGAATAATATCCATCAAGCGCATGATCAAATTGTCTGGCCAACCCTTGTGATAGCCAGCGATAGCCCCCAATAATGAACCACACATAAAGGCGATTCCCACACTGACAATCCCGAGGGTAAGCGATACCCGTGCACCATATATTAGCCGAGAAAGCATGTCTCGACCCAAGTCGTCTGTTCCGAGGAGGTTTTTGGTCGAACCCTCTAAGTTCCAAACAGGTGGCTTGAGNTGGTCATAGAGAGAGTTCTCATTCGGATCGTGAGGGCTGATCAGGGGAGCGAATATCGCCGCCAAAGAGAAGACGATGATGGTGATGAGACCCGCCAGGCCGGTCCTGTTTTTAAAAAGCTTTTCAATCTGGTCAAAGAAAGGATGACGATCCTCCGGACTGGTTATTCTTCCCCACAAGCTCATTTATTCTTTTTTATCCTCTATTTTACGCTGATGCGAGGGTTAATAATGGAGTAGAGTATGTCCACAATCAGGTTGACCATAACAAAGATGGTGGCGACAACTAGAGTTCCTCCCTGGATCACCATGTAGTCCCGTTTGACCACCCCTTCATAGAGCCACTTCCCTACACCTGGCCAGGCAAATACCGTTTCGGTTAGAATCGCTCCGCCCAAGAGAATGCCGAACTGAAGGCCTACCACGGTTACCACTGGGATAAGCCCATTTCTGAGAGCATGTTTGAGAACGATCTTGGTTTCGCTTAGCCCCTTAGCCCTTGCTGTCTTAATATAATCCTGCCGAAGCACCTCGAGCATGGAGGATCGGGTCATTCGGGCTACAATGGCAAGGGGGATCGTACTCAAGGCCATAGCCGGCAGAACAAGGTGCATCAATGCATCCTTTAGAGCGGCCCAATTTCGAGTTAGAATGGCGTCGATAATATAGAAATTGGTGATGGTGTCCAAATCCACATCCACCCCTATACGACCGGACATGGGGAACCAACCCAAGGTTAGGGAGAAGAGCAGCATTAACACCAGCCCTAACCAAAAGACAGGCATACTCACCCCCATGAGCGATCCGATCATACTTGAATAATCGAACCAAGAGTATTGTTTCGTTGCCGATATCATTCCAAGGATGATTCCNAAAAAGCTACTGATCATCATTGCGAATACGGCGAGTTCAATGGTAGCTGGAAAACGCTCCATGATCTCTATCGATACTTTTTGCCGTGTCCAGATGGTCTCACCCAAATCGAATTTGGCCACTCTTTTGAGGAACAACCAGTACTGGACGTAAAGAGGTTTTTGAAGACCTAGATATTCCCTCATGGCCTCGAGAGAATCTTTGGTTGCTCGCTCGCCCAGCAACAGTTCTGCTGGATCACCGGGTGTGATCGCCAACATGAGGAAGATGATGATGGAGACTCCAAGAAGGGTAGGAATGACAACCAGGGTTCGCCGGATGATGAAGCCTATCATAATTTAAAGAGATCAGTTTATCAGGTCGTGATGCAGGAATAAGCCCGGNCAAAGAATCCCCTCCTTGCCCGGGCTCAGGTAACTACTGCAACCAAACGCTCCCCAGGTAAACCGATCCTGTAGGATGGAGTTTGAAATTTTGAACTTTTTTTAGGCCTGGCCATATCACTATGGAATGGGCAATGGGAATAACCGGTACTTCTTCGTACATCAGTTGCTGTGCTTTTTTATAAATCTCGGAACGCTTTGCCTGGTCGACCGTCTGTTTCCCATCGAGCATCAATTTGTGATAAATTTCATTGTGCCATTGTGTCCGGACCGCTGAAGAGGCAAGGCCGTCGAAGAGCACAGCAAAAAAATTATCGGGATCACCATTATCACCGGTCCAGCCAAGCTGGAACAAGTCCATATCCTCCGGTTGCTCGCGCTGCCGTTTGAGGTAAGTCCCCCATTCGTAACTCACCACTCGGGCTTTGATGCCGATTTTACCCAGGTCCCCGATCATGGCCACACCAACCTTCAGGCCTTCGGGATTGTAAGGTCTTGCAACCGGCATAGACCAAAGNGTAATTTCTGGCAGGCCTTTGCCTTCTGGAAAACCAGCCTCGGCAAGCAACTTTTTAGCTAGCTCCACATCATATTGATATCCAGGGACCTCCTTATTATAACCCCACATNGTAGGGGGAATACAATTCTTGGCCACTTCCCCCATACCTTGNTAGATATTGTCTACGATGGCCTTACGATTGATGGCTTGGGCTAATGCTTTACGAAGATTCAAATTACTCTTCCAGGGCTCCTTTTTGTGGTTGAAGCCCAGGTACCCGATATTCATACCAGGTTGGGTAAACACCTGGAGCTTAGGATCTTTTTTGGCAAGAGGGATGTCGGCTGCATTGGGGAATTGGCAGATATGAATATTGCCGGCCTTCAGCTCCAGAAACCGAACGGAGTTTTCAGGAATGGCTCGAAAGATCACCCTATCCAAGTAAGGTCCCCTTGCTTTGCTCCAATAATCTTTAAAGGCTTCCAGGATAATCCGGTCATCCTTAATCCATTTGACGAACTTAAACGGACCTGTGCCCACAGGATTTCGAACAAAGCCAGCCGGATCCTTCACAAAGGCGGTTGGACTGATGATGTCAGCAAAGTCCATCCCCATATTAGCCAGAAAAGGTGCCTCAACCCTTTTAAGTTTGTAAACAACTGTATACTCATCTTTTGCCTCGATGGAATCGATGGTATTATCCATCTCCATGGAAACCCAGTATTCTGGCGGACGCTCCTGCTTTGGGATATCCCAGCCTTTACCAAAGAATTTAATCTTACGCTCCTTCATCATTCGGCCATGAGAAAAGACAACCGCATCCGCATTGAACGGAGTACCATCGTGGAATTTGACTCCCTTCCGAAGTTTGAAGGTGTAAGTGAGGCCATCAGGGCTTACCTCCCAGGAGGTTGCCAGGCCTGGCTCCAGCGCTGTGGATTCGTCCTTGTAAAAAACGAGCGCCTCATAAACATTGTCACAAATCATGAAGGAGTTACCATCCGTCTCGTAAGCTGGGTCGAGCCCTACGCTGTCCCCCCCACGCCCAAATACCAGCGTTCCTCCTTTTTTGGGTGTCTGGGCAAGCACACTGCCGGTGATCAATAACGTAAAGATACAAATTAAGATTCCTACCTTCCTTATCATAATACTCTCCTTTCTTATTATGGTTTAAAGAGATCCTCCCATGGGATCCCATGTCAGCAACGCATCTTACAAAGAAATAATCTCTTTGTCAAACCTATGTACTCGTCCATAAGCATCTCTTTTTCCTTGATACAGATGATGAATATGTCAGGGTATAGCAAGAAGACAGGCCCGCTGAGAAAGTTTAAGAGCGGAACCTCTGATAAATTTGATTCGAACGTCGTAAAATCTATTTGAAAGCATTATTTTTAATGAATAGGATGGTTACCCGTACCACTGAAAATGACCGCAATTCTTAAACTTTCGAAGGCCGGTCTGTCTTCTTGTTCATTTCACAGAGTTGGAGATGCTTCCTACTCGTCCCTGCTCAGCTAATGGTAAACGGTATCGAAAGGGGCTTGCCGGTGGGGCTCCACTCCGGGTTTCATCCTCCTATTCATTTCGATTTCTCTTTCTTCTTTTCCTTTGTCTCCGGTTTGTTTTGGAGCTTGAATTCAAGCCAATCGATCATTTCTTGAATGTTCTTACTCAAGACCCATCGACCATTTGCAAAAACCCCATAGTCTGCTCCAGCCATGGCTGAGGCGTATCGTGTCGAATTAGCATAAAAGAGCCATTGCTCCACCCATTTTTTCTCAATCGCTTCATTAAAGATGCTGTCCTTTTGAGCAAGACCCTTCGCTGCGCCTTTTTCCCATGCCGTGAGAAGAATTTTGGTGGCTGTCAAGGTCATCTCATTTGTTGTTTTAATGGTATTTTCAAAACGAGTCCATTGCCCATCCACCCATCCCTGGCTATGGCAAGCCAAACATGTCTTTTGCATGGCCATTTTTCTTTTCTCTTGTTCCTTGCCATCGATCAGGTACAGGGGTACAGGTTCACCTGTTAATTCTGTCGGTAGAGGTAATCCAGCCTTGTTCTTAATGATGGCTGTATCCGGTGATTTGGGATGGGGATGGGAATAGATGAGCCCCATAAGCCTCCAAGGGATCCGATCTCCCATCTGATGAGTCCTTTCAGAAATCACCTCTTTATTTTCATTGACCATCAAACTGACATGGCAGGTAGCACACGTGGGTGCCGTGATATCTCTACCAACCGTCCAAGGAACGGCATTGAAATTCCACCCCTTGCCCAATGCAGATTGGATATTCCCGTGTTTGCTGACCTCATAGACCCCATAAGCGGGAACATCAGGTCCCTTATGGCACTCAGAGCAAGTGTAGGGTTTTCTTGCCATTTCGATTGAAAACTGATGTCGAGTATGGCAGGCCGTGCATGACCCTTTACTCCCATCCGGATTTATTCTCCCCACGCCTTGATTGGGCCAACCAGAAAGGATGGGAAATTCCATCTGGCCCATCGATGTCTCCCTGGATTTTTTCCCTTGGACCTTCACTTCACTCCCGTGGCAATAGAGACAGGAGTCCAAATTCGTTTCAAGATCAGGAGGTTTAATATTGGTCTTCATATTTTCAAAGGATTGAATCCCATTGATGGCATCGGCGAGAGATCGATACACCGGGTTATTCATGAGATTCCCGTAAGCGTGTGACATGAGATTCTTCCCGTATTGCTGGACCTCGATGGGATGACAAGTTGTGCAGTCAGAAGGGGTCACAACAATATGGACTTTGAAGCCATTATGTTCGAAGCTGTCCTTGTGTTTTTCAGAATTTAGGGTATGGCATTCCGCACAGCCAACGACATGTTGAGCTAACGAATCGGGAACCTTCTGAGCAGAAACTCTCCTCTCCAATTTCGCCTTTTTGATGGCCTCAGGCGGAGTGATATTAGCATGGCGGCTCTTTTTCCATTCGGCCACAATCCCCGGATGTAATGCGGAATGGCAAGTAAGACAGGCCTCTGTGTTTTCACTGATGGGGAGTTTCGTTTGGGCAAGACCCGAATGGGTGACGAAGCAAAAGGTAAGTTCTAAAGAAAAGATCCAATACCAACACTTCTTCATTTTTCGATCCTCCTTATTTATTCGGAATGGGAAGAGTAATTTTGACACTGATCGCACCACGAATATCACCCGCGAAAAAGTCCGTTGCTCCGTCATCAAGATATCTCTCTGCAAGGGTGGTTTTAACATCCGCGGGGATATTTTCTTTCTGTCCATGAACATGATCCAAGCCCTTGACAGGAAATAAGAAAACAAATTAAATTTAACAAAGTTCTGAATCAAATGGAAGAGGGAAATGATTTCAGCCATTCTTCTCGGAGCAGGGGAATCAAAAAGAATGGGGGTGGACAAATTATCCCTTCCTTGGGGAAGGGAGACCGTTTTAGAGCGTTGTCTCGAGACTCTTTTGAAATCAGAAGTGAAAGAGGTGATTGTTGTACTTGGCCCTGGAGATAAGAGGCTGAAAGGTCTGTCCCGAAGTCGAAAAGTAAAAGTAGTTGTCAACCCCCTTTTTAGAAAGGGTATGAGTACTTCCATCCGTAGAGGCCTCCAGACCATTCATTCCAATCGTCAAGGGATTCTCATTGCTCTGGGAGACCAGCCTTATCTCAAGACGAGAACCATTGATGCCTTGATTCGCGCCTTTGATCCAGAGAAAGAGGGGATCGTCATTCCTTCTTTCCAAGGGAAAATGGGGCATCCGGTTATTTTTCATCACAGATATAGAAAGGAGTTATTAAATTTGAAAGGGGACGTCGGGGGGAGGTCTATTGTTCAGAGACATCCGGAAGATGTACGAGTGATTCCTGTCAAATCAGAAGGGGTTGTAAAGGATATTGATACGTGGCAAGATTATATAAAGAGTTAAGAGTGAAGAATGAATTAGGAGTTAAAGGAAAACTCAAATGAAATCGGAAAAGAAATTGTCGGAAATAGTCGTCTTGATCCGTGGAGCAGGGGAAATGGCCAGTGGTGTTGCCCACCGACTTCACCAATCCCATTTTAAAATCTGTATGATAGAGATTCCCCATCCCCTTGCTGTGAGAAGAGAGGTAACCTTCAGCGAAGCCATTTATGATGGAGAGAAAGAAGTGGAGGGAGTTCGGGCCAAACTGATTTCCAAAACAGAAAAAATTGAATTCGTGTGGAAGGAAGGCTATATTCCAATTCTGATCGATCCCGATGGAAAGAAAACAAGGAGTTTTTTAAAACCCGATGTTCTCGTTGACGGCATCATGGCTAAAAAGAATTTGGGGACTCAGATCCATGATGCCCCCTTGGTTATTGGCATGGGTCCAGGATTTATAGCTGGGAAGGATGTCCATATGGTAATCGAGACGAATCGGGGACATCATCTGGGCAAATTGATCTTGAGTGGTTCAGCAGAGCCAGATACGGGCATTCCAGGTGAGATCGGTGGATATACCATTGAGAGGCTTCTCCGGACGATGAAGAAAGGGATTTTCCATCCACAAAAATCAATTGGGGAACGAGTGAATAAAGGTTCGGTGGTCGCCGTCGTGGACGATTTCCCGGTCATTGCCAAAATCAGCGGTGTCGTGAGAGGACTGTTATGCGAAGGAGCGGAAGTGAAAAGAGGGATGAAGGTGGGTGATATTGATCCGAGGGGAAAAAGGGAACTTTGTTTTACGATTGCCGATAAAGCCCGGGCCATCGGTGGAGGAGTGTTGGAGGCCATCTTATATCGGTTTAATCAATAAACATCGTCTTGGGAAAAGGATTACAAAGCCCGTTACGTTTAAAATTAATCAGCAGCGAGGCTTGAATAGAAACCGGAGGTTTGAAATAAGAAACTTGATTTTCCTGGATCGATATGCCAGCATCGATACGAGCTTCGACAACACTCATTCCCTGTGAGCAGGGAGTTTTACTAAGAGAAATGGATCCAAAACAAAAAGTTATTTATTCTCTCATTGAGAGGTTTGTCAAGAGAACCACGAGAGAAGAAAGGACCGTTGGTTTTTTAACCGAAGCCTTAGGGATTGAGGCAAAGGAAGTGATCAGTTTGGTCGGAGCAGGGGGAAAAACCACATTGATGTTTCGCCTGGCGAAAGAGTTGTTTCTCAGTAGGAAAAACGTCGTGACGACTACGACCACGAAGATATTAGAACCCATCATAGAAGAAACGAACTTTCTTTTTATCGATTCAGATGAGGAAAAGATCAAAGACTTTGTACGGCACCATCTCGATCGATATCATCATATCACGGTTGCCTGTGATAGGGTTGGATCAGAGAAATTGAAGGGGGTATCTCCAAATCTGGTGAATGAGCTTTGGAGCTTACGCGAAATCGATACGATCATTGTCGAGGCGGATGGTGCGGCAGGCCGGCCGATCAAAGCTCCGAGAGAAGGAGAACCCGTTATCCCCTCCAGCACCACTTTGGTGGTAGCCATTTTGGGAGTCGATGGAATGGAGAGGGAGTTAAATGAGGAAAATGTTTTTCAACCGGAGCGGGTTTCAAAAATGACAGGAATTCCCATGGGGGAGAGAATGAAGGGGGAGGCCATGGCTCTCTTGGTCACTCATCCAGAAGGTATTTTTAAAGGGGCTCCATCTTCCTCGAGAGTGGTTGTCTTTCTTAATAAAGTGGATATTCCAAGTGGCGTGGAAAAAGGGAAGGACATTTCCCAAAGAATATTTAAGAAAAGACATCCGCAGATCGAAAGAATTGTATTGGGGCAGTTAAAAAAAGAGCCACCTGTGGTAGAGGTGATTTTTCCATAAAAAAATAATTTTAAACCTCTTGACCCAAGAGGAGAACATGATCTGGTCGAAGGGGAAATGAGATGAGATATCAAAAGATTTTTTCATTAGGGCTCATTTTATTTTTAGGCATGGCTTATTTGAGCCAGGCTGAAGATTATTCTCTGCAGTATTTCTTATCAAAGGCTTCTTCCAAGAACACTGAGCTTTCCAAGAAAGAGGTCGCTGAATTGTTCAACCAATTGGATGAGGTCATGAAAAAGGCCCAGAAAATTCGTACGCAATTAATAAAGGCCATGCAGATAGGGGAGACGGATGTTCGATACCAGGAAGGGAGATTTTGGATGTCCAAACTGGAAGAGGACCGAGATTCCATTGAAACGGCATTTCAACAAATTAAATTATTGAGAGAGAAATCAACCCATCTCCTCGCTTCCATCAAACTTTACAAATCATTAAAAGACCTCTCATCAAATTTTAATGCCTATAACAATATGTCATCCTTCTCTGCCTTGGTAGGAGATGTAGCACCGGAAATGGAATTATGGGCCGATCCAGTCTTTTATAAACTTCACCTCCTTCCTCTTGTCCGTTTAAAAGATACAGAAACGAAGACACCCCAGAAGGAGAAGAAGCCGATTCCCAGTGAGAAGAACCCTGCATCCAAAGAGAAGAAACCAGTATCGAAAGAGAGGAAACCCTAACCCTTGAAAATTTAAAAATGGGAGTTTAAACTTCAGGTTGAAAAAGTCGAAGGACATCGCCATGAAAGATATCTATCATGAAATCGCAAAAGCCCTTGAGAAGAAAGAGAAAGTAGTTTTAGCCACGTTGATTACTCGTGTAGGTTCCGCCCCCAGGGCAGTCGGTGCGAAATATTTAATCAGGAGTGATGGTACCTCTTTGGGTTCCATCGGAGGGGGATGTGTTGAGGCAGAGGCCTGGCAAGAGGCTCAAAAAGTGATAGAGGAAGGGGAAGGGAGGGTTCTCCATTTTGACCTGACGTCTGAGCAGTTAGCAGAGGGTGGGCTGATCTGCGGAGGGAATATTGATATCTTTTTGGAACCCCTCCATGAAGAATTTTTTACTATCTATCAGGAAGCGGCGAGGATAAGACAGAAGGGGGGATCAGCGATACTGGCTACCCTGATCTCGATTGAGGGTGCTTTTGCCAAAGAAAAAGGTGCAAAGGTATTAATGAAGACCTCCGAGGAAAAAGTTGGTTTTTTATGGGGCGAAGAGGAACTGGAGAAAAAGATTTTAGAAGAAGGCGAGGTTTTGTTGAAAGAAAAAAAGCCAAAGGTTTTGGTTTTAAGTTCAGAGAATAGAAGACTGGAAATACTGGTAGAACCTATTTTTTCTGAACCGACTGTCTACATTTTTGGAGGAGGGCATGTTTCTGAACAGGTGGCTCCTCTTGCCAAGAAGGTCCATTTCAAGGTGGTGGTCATTGATGACCGGGAGATGTTTGCCAATCGGGCACGTTTTCCCGAAGTGGACGAAGTCATCGTGTCAGAATTTGAGNAGTGTTTCAATCAACTTCTTATTGACGAAACCTCCTACCTTGTCATCGTCACCCGGGGTCACCTCTATGATGGTTTTGTGCTAAAGCAAGCAGTCAATACTAAAGCCCGTTATATCGGTATGATCGGTTCGAAGAAGAAGATTCGAACGCTTTACCAAAATTTGATGAAGGAGGGAATTTCGAAAGATACATTGGCTCGGGTCTATGCGCCTATTGGAATTGATATCAACTCCGAAACCCCTGAAGAGATCGCTGTCAGCATTGTGGCCGAATTGATTAAAGTCAGGGGAGAATCTTTCTGATCTCCACCCATCATTAGATCTGGTTTCCTTTCTTTTCTCTTTTCTTATTCTTTCATCCCCCATTGTTTCCTTTCTTGCTTAGTTCATTCAATCATCATTCTTGTTAGAGTTTATGCTATGGAAGGTTAAATAAAGAAGAATGTGCTAAATAAAAGGGGCTTACAATCAATGGATTAAACTGGTAAAAAAATTACCACTTTCTGTCTTTGGTAACGGATTAGTTTTAAAATAATTTATTAATATCAAGCTCTTACAGTATGGGATTTAATTGGTACGGAAATTGCCCCTCTCATTCTAATTTCGGAGTATGAGTGATTTAAGCTTTTTATTAGAATTTATGAAAAGAAGCGAGGTTTCCCTCCCGTTTTTTAGTGAATGAGGTCAATTTCCTATAACGTTTAATATAATATAGAGATAAATTTTATGGAGCGATTGAAGCAACTCATTAACAAAAATTTTGAGAGAATTTTGGTGGGTATCATTCTTATCGCTACTTTCCTTGGAACGTATTTCATAGAAGAAAAATCCATTGTCCTTAATTTCTATTATCTCCCTGTGCTTTCGGCAGGTTATTTCTTAGGCCGTCGTATGGGGGTTCTTACCGCAATTTTCTCTATTCTGGTTGTGGTCATCTCCGTGTTGCTTTTCCCGAGTTCTTTTTTCAAAGGGCAGGAATTCTTTAGCAGCCTTGCAAAGCTATTTTCCTGGGGCGGATTTCTCATCTTGGCAAGCATTACAGTAGGAACACTATATGAACAGAATGAACGTCGTTTACAGGACTTAAAAAATGCCTATATCGGCGTTCTGGAGATCCTCTCAAAATATCTTGAATCGACGGATCGCTATACCAAGGGTCACTCTGTCAGGGTTTCGGAATTGGCCATGGAGATTGCTGTGTCCATGGAATTGTCTAGAGCTGAAGTAGAAAACATCCGTGTCGCAGGGTTGCTCCACGACATTGGTAAAATGGAAGTCAGTGAAAAGATCCTCCGCAAGGCGGCTGAATTGAGTTCAGAAGAACGGGAGTTAATGAATGAACATACAGTGAAAGGCGCCTACCTTCTTTCCGCTGTGGGATCCGTACTCAAAGAAGTCGTCCCCATTGTTGTCTCACACCACCATTATTTCATGAAGGAAGCTGGGGGACCCGAAGAGGAACTTGTCAAGATTCCGCTCGGCGCTCGCATTGTCGCTGTCGCAGATGCCTTTGATGCGATGACCACAGATCGTCCCTATCGTAAAGGAATGCCACCTTGGGAGGCTTTGGAAGAGGTCGTTAAGAATGCAGGGAAACAGTTTGATCCAGAAGTAGTCGAAGCGTTCAAACGGGTTATGAGAGAAAAAATGGAGACGATTTAAATTCGGTCTTTATGAACATGTAAATACTTGCATTTTGTTCTTTTTTGAACCTTTGGATGTAAATTGCATATTGTTTTATATAATTCAGTAAAAATAAAATAAAATCGTGTAAAACAAACCTATTTAACTTACTGTTATTATTAAATAATTAAGCTTTTCCTTAAACTAAAGAATTTTTTATTTACGGCATAGAAATTGCTGATAAAACTTTAATCTGTTTTTTGTTAAACGTATAACTTATTAAAAACTCTTGACAAAATATCAAAGATTTGCTAAAAATTTTGCAATTTAAATATTTCAAAGTGGGAGGGAGAGGCAATGCTAAAAAATCAGAAGGGTTTTACATTAATTGAGTTGATCATCATTATTGTCATCATTGGTATTCTGGCGGCTGTGGCAATTCCGAGATATATTGATTTAACCCAGGATGCGGCCAATGCCACGGCAAGAGGGGTATTGGCGGCTCTAAGGGGAGCAAATAGTCTCGTCTTTGCTCAGCGCCTCATTGGAAATACTACCGGCACCTATACCATGGGCGATATTGTCAGCGGGGCCCAAATTCAGGGTGTAACGGTCGGAGCGGCAGCTACGAACTCGGTGACCATCGTGGTACCCGGAGGATACACCTATACCTTCAGCCTTACCGTGGGTACTGTTCCCACCACATTAGGAACGGTTTATTCGGGAACCGCCACATGGTGAGTTTATTTTAAAGTAGTTAAAGAGGGGGGTGAGAAAGTGCTAATAAATAATAAGGGTTTTACATTGATTGAGTTGATCGTCATTATTGTTATCATTGGGATTCTGGCAGCTGTTGCGATTCCTAAGTATATTGATCTAACACAGGATGCCGCCAATGGAACAGCAAGGGGGGTATTAGGTTCCCTGAGGAGTGCAAATGCTCTTATATTCGGTCAGCGGCTCTTGGGAAATACCCCTGGTTCAATCACAATGGGTGATATTGTTTCTGGCGTGCAGGTTCAGGGAGTGACGGTCGGAGCGGCAGCTACGAACTCAGTGACAATTGTGGTACCTGGAGGTTACACTTACACCTTCAGCCTTACGATTGGTACTGTTCCGAGTACGCTTGGGACGATTTATGCGGCAACAGCCACATGGTGAGGAGAGGGTTAAGGCATAGTTTATTTTCTCCACCATGCGTGGAAAGGAAAAATGAAGGGTTATTATGAGAGGTGAAGATATCGAAAAACCCAAGTGGTTTTACATTGATTGAGCTGATCGTAATCATTGCGATTATTGTAATTTTGATGGCGGTAGCTGCATCGAGGTACTTCAATCTGATAAGAGATGCTTCAAACGGCACGGCCAGAGGGGTACTGGGTGGCCTTAGGGCTCAAAATACTTTGATGTTCAGCCAACGGTTCGTCAGGGGGACCACTGCTTCATACACCATACGGGATATCGCCAATAATATGGGTGGGCTAAAAGGAATTAGGTGGACGGCAACAGCAACACGGTTTACGATGACAGTGGCGGGGAATGTTTATACCTTTACACTAACCCCAACGCCCCGTGCTCCTACTACCTTTGGCTCAATCACTGCCGGCACTGGTACCTTCAGAACATGGTAATAATGTGAACACAACTCTTAACCTTCTGTGATAGATAAAATAAAAGGAAAAATAGAATGGGTCAAATCAACCGATTGTTTGGCTGGTTTGACCCTTTTTTTTGCCTCCGTCCTTTTTTTTATTGACCTCTTCGAAGAAAGAAATCTCCTCACGGAGAGGGACTTGGGTCCCTATTTCATCCCACCGCGATTCTTCTGGGTCGAGAGCATAAAACATGGCAGTCTCCCTTTATGGAATCCATACCAATTCTGCGGTCACCCGTTCTATGCTAATCCTCAACATGCTGTCCTCTATCCCTTCAATGGTCTATTTTTCCTTTTTCCGTTCGACGTGGCTTTCAACGCCATTATCGTTCTCCATTTTTTTCTTGGAGGACTATTCACCTATCTTTTCCTCCGGGACCAAAAGGTAAATCCACCAGGGGCTCTAATCTCAGGCCTTATATTTATGCTAAGCGGTTACCTCCTTTCTGTTCACAGCCTTCTTACTATTCTTCTCTCGGTGACTTGGACCCCACTAATCATGATGTTTTTCAGAAGAGCGATCAATAAAAAGGGTTTTAAAAATGAAATGTTAACCGCCATTTTTATCACCCTTTCTTTCTTAGGGGGAGGGATTGAAATTGTTTATGGTAATTTTTTGGTTCTTCTTCTAATGGCCATCTTTTTTCCGTTGCCGCATACTGCGTTCGTCGGGGATAAACCCCGACGCTACAGATTCATTTATAACGTCCCCATTTATTGGGGGCGCATAAGAAGCCTCTTGATCGTTTCCATCCTATTTTTATTTCTCTCTGCTGTTCAATTATTCCCTTTTATTGAATTATTTTATTATTCCATCAGGGGGGACGGAATTCCCTATCAGGAAGCAACGATATGGAGTTTTGCGCCGAAAGATATCCTCCTTTTCTTTCTGCCGGATGCCTACGGTTATTTCTTGGACATGAAAAAATATTGGGTGACACAATGCTGGCTCAAGACTCTCTATACAGGTGGACTCCCTTTTATTTTAAGCCTAATCTTCTTTCTTCCATCCCATCGCAGCCCCTCCCCCTCAGACAAGGGGGGGGTGGTGAGGGGGTTTGAAAAAGGCCGAGCATTGTATCTCCTCTTAATACTCCTTTCACTCTTTTTATCTCTCGGACATTATAACCCCCTTTACCCCTTTGTATTTAAACATGTTCCGTTTTTTAATGGGATTCGGTATCCCGTCAAGTTTCTCTACATCTTTATCCTGGTTATCTCTATCACGGCCGGTTTCGGATTCCAGAGATTGACAGAATGGCCAGCGAGGAGGGAGAAAAAAAGCCCAAAGAATCTTCTCATCATCCTCTCGCTTACATCCGGTCTTCTCCTTCTATTGTTAGTTATAGGACATCAAGAAATCGAACACTTCCTGAAAGGGAAGGGAATGGATGTTCCAAATTTTAATCACCTTCTTATTAATCTTCATCATGCCAAAAGATTTTTGTTCTACCTTGCCATTTTCTTTCTCTTATTAAGAGTTGGTCATGAGTTGAAATGGAAGGTTTGGGTAAAAGTTTTATTGCTCTTCTTCCTTATGGCGGACCTCTTTGGGAATATGGGTTTCTATGGAAAAGAAAAGACTTTAGACTACTTCCAGAAAACCACGATATTGGAAAAGATCTCATCAGATAAAGGGGATTTCAGGATATTCTCAACAGGCAAAACAATCTCACTGGATAATCCTGTTATAATCACAGATGCCTCCCCTCTCGATATTTTTAAGGAAAAACATTTACCGTCGATGAACCTACTTTACCAATTGCACGACATCTGGGGAATTGATGTAATTCGAATAAAAAGGGTGGATGATCTCTACAAGGCATTCACTGGTGCCCCCTCCATTTCGGCTACCCACCTCGTTGATCTCTACGGTATCAAATATATTATTTCGGTCACCCCTTTGGATGAAGACCCTCGCTTTGAACTAGTTTACGCAAGAATCGAAGGCCTTCAGGGAAGAAAGGAAGATCTTCTTAAAGAAAATACAATTAAATTATATAAAAATCGCAGGCCTTTCCCGGAGGCATGGCTTGTTAAAGATTTTAAAGTCTTGACCTCAAAGGCGATCCTTTCGATGATGGCCCAGAAGGAGTTTGATCCTCGGAAGGAGGTATTACTCGAAGAAACACCCCCTCCCCTCATCCTTTCCCATAGGGGGAGAGGAGTCAGTGGAGGTGAGGTCGAAATTCTCTCCGAGAAAAATAATCGCCTTCAACTCCTTGTCAAGTCGAAAGAAGATAACTTACTGGTATTAAGCGATACCTACTATCCGGGATGGAAAGCCCTGGTGGACGGAAATCCCCAAAAAATTTATCAAGCAAATTACGTCTTTCGGGCAATCCCTCTTAGTGCCGGAGTACACCGCGTAGAGTTTGTTTACGATCCTATGATTTTTAAACTGGGTGTTGGAGTCACCTTTCTCGGCATATTGGGTTGTATTGCCATTGCATTGTTTAAGTGGCCACACTTGCGCCATTAGGCGGGGAGGGCTGCCTGTTCGAGATATAATTTTAAAGAGCCCCTCATTAATATGCCACCCGATCCACCTCATCGAGTGTGGTGATCCCTTTCAGAACTTTTTTCAGACCATCGACCCTCAAAGGAACCAACCCTGCTGTCTTCTTCGCCACATCTCGAATCAATTGGGTAGAAGCTTTTTCAGAAATGAGTTTTTTAATCTCTTCATTAACCAATAGGAGCTCGTAGATTCCTGACCTTCCCCAATATCCAGATTGCTTGCAATGTTTACAGCCCTTTCCTCGATAAAGGGTTAAGGGGTTTTTTAATTTTGTCATTTCCTCACCGAGATCCTTTATGACGTTCGGGTCAACCTGATAAGGGGTTTTGCAATCCGGACAGTTGGTTCGAATCAGACGCTGGGCAAGCACTCCAATGACAGTCGACGAGATAAGATAAGGTTCCACACCGATATCGACTAATCGAGAAATAGCTTCTGGTGCATCATTGGTGTGGAGCGTACTTAAGACCAGATGGCCTGTCAGGGCTGCCTGCATGGCAATTTCTGAGGTCTCCAAATCACGGATCTCCCCGATCATGATGATATCGGGATCCTGACGCAGAATAGATCTCAAGCCTGTAGCAAAGTTAATTCCTGCTTTGGGATTGATCTGTGTCTGTCTGATAAGGGCCAACCGATACTCGACAGGGTCTTCAATGGTGATAATATTTTTCTCCTTCGAATTAATCATGTTGAGAAGGGCATAGAGGGTGGTTGTTTTCCCACTTCCCGTGGGACCTGTGACTAGGATAATTCCACTTGATTTTCGAATGAGTTGTTTGAAATGATCCAGCGTTTCTTCAGAAAATCCTAATTCCTCTAATTTAAAGAGCGGACTGGTCTGGTCAAGAATTCGGAGAACCACATTTTCCCCATAGATAGTAGGAAAAGTGGAGACCCTGATTTCAAAACCTCGCTTCTCCATTTTGACATTGAAGTTACCATCTTGAGGGAGTCTGGTCTCGGCAATATCCATCTCAGCCAAGATCTTAATCCTCGAGGTGAGAGCGGGATGAATTGGCTTGGGCAAAGCGAGGGATTCATATAAAAAGCCATCGATTCGGAATCGAACCCGTAAAGTTTTTTCATCCGGTTCGAAGTGAATATCACTAGCTCGGTCACGAATCGCTTGGATCATAACCAGATCTAGCATCCGGGCCGCCGGTGCTTCATCCATTGGGCCAACGGGAATATCTTTCACAGCGAGGTCATAGGTCTTTTTATAGTCAGAAGGTTCCTGGGGAGGGGACACCATGTTCCCCTTCATCAAATGCTTGAGGGTGTTTTCAAGGATGGCTGGCGTGGTTCCATAGTGCTGTTCAATCGCCTTTTTAATCTTCTTCTCAGTACTGATCGCAATCTCAACATCGGTCTTCACCTTGTTCCTCAATTCATCCAAGGCAAGGAGATTGAGAGGATTGGTCATGGCGACCGTTAAAGCGCTTCCAATTTTAAAAAGGGGGATGAACATGTGGCGCCGTGCCATTTCTTCTGATATCGTCTTTACCACCGCTTCATCAATGAGATAAGTGTCCAGATCGACATAGGGGAGATTAAAGTAATCGGCCAGGCACTGAAGAACCAGTTCTTCTTTGGCAAAGCCCAGCCGCACGATCGCCTGTTCCAAACGCTCCCCTTTCTGTCTCTGCTCCTGGGAAGCCTTTTTAAATTGATCAGTAGTGATGACACCCAGCCCGATCAGAAAGTCACCAAAGTTTTTTTTCTCTTCCATGATGAT
>Ga0031653_10000031_pt1 | contig 19298 bp, 21 predicted proteins | sample FrelakmetBRP12BR_FD_55210 | JGI IMG/M metagenome (GOLD analysis project Ga0031653, IMG submission 55210) | Freshwater lake sediment microbial communities from the University of Notre Dame, USA, for methane emissions studies - BRP12 BR | ecosystem: Environmental > Aquatic > Freshwater > Lake >... | reverse complement strand
CGGCAGAGAAGTTCCTCGGCCTCGCGAACCCGCCCCGAGAGCAGAAGCTCCCGGATGCGGCTTGAGCTTACGATCGCCCCGCCGCGCAGAAGCGGCGGCACGACGTCCACCTCGAACCCGAGCTCGCCCCCGATGCGCTGGAGCATCCCGGGAGAACCCGTCCGGTTCCTGCCGAAGGTAAAGTCGTACCCCACCGTGACGTAACGGGCGCGCATCCGTTCATGGACGACGGTCCGGGCGAACTCCTCCGGGCTCATCCCGCCGATCTCCCCGGTAAACGATTCGACGACCAGAACATCGATCCCGAGCTCCTCGATCCGGGCCGCCTTTTCCCCCGTCGTGGTGATCTCGTAGAAGCGGGCCCTGGGTGTGAAGAAGCGGATCGGATGCGGCGTGAAGGTCAGCGCGACGGCCTGCAGACGGAGATCCCGCGCATGCGCCACGGTCCGTCGCAGAAGCTCCCGATGGCCAAGGTGCACCCCGTCGAAATTTCCGATCGTCAGGGAAGTCTCCCCTGGCGGGGAGAACTTACCGGACCCCTCGATGACGTCCATTCGGCCCGACCGTCCCCTCTTCCCGGTTCCGGGCTCCTCCGGCGGGGAGTGATACAGTATGATACTACACGGTGAGAATCACACGGAAATATCTGCTCGGCGAAATGACCGGCCCGTTCCTGGTCGGCGCNGGAAGCTTTTCCCTCATCGTCCTGCTCCAGCAGTTCTCGCGGCTCGCCGACCTGGTGATCGCGAGGGGGGTGCCGGCGCGCCTCGTCGGCCGGCTTCTCCTCTCGCTCCTCCCTCCGTTTTTCGAGATCACCCTTCCCGCCTCCCTCCTCCTCGCGGTCCTGCTCGGGCTGGGGCGACTCGCCGCGGACTCNGAAACGACGGCGCTCTCCACCGCGGGGGTGGGGATGCGCGGGGTCGCCCTTCCCGTGCTGGGCGCAAGCGCCATCACCTGCGCCGCGGTGCTGCTCACGGGATGGCAGGGGGTCCCCTGGGGATACCGGGAAACGCAGCGCACCCTCGCGCAGATCGTCTCCGAGCGCGCCGGCGCCGGCGCCACCGAGCACGTCTTCCGCGAGATCACCCCCGGTGTGCTGGTCTACACCGACCGGGTCTCCGCCGACGGCCAGAAGATGTCCGGGGTCTTCCTCTCCTTCCGTCCGGAGGGGGACGACCCGCTCCTCGTGTTCGCGCGGGAGGGGCGCTTCGTCCCGGCCATCGCTGACGGTGCGGTGAGCCTGGAGCTTTCGAACGGGACTATCCACGGCGAACCGGCCGGGAAGGGGTTGTACCGCGTGGCCTCCTTCGGCCGGATGGCGTTCCGGGTCCCCCTGGGGGTTTCCTCCGTTTCCAGGGGGAACGAACCGAAAGGGATGACCCTCCCCGAACTGTCGCGGAAGGTCGACGCCACGGGGGGCGAAGGGGTGAACGCCACCTACCGGTACCATTTCCACCGCCGGCTCTCCCTGGCCGTATCCTGCTTCTCCTTCGCGCTTCTCGCGATTCCTCTCGGGTTCTCCCTGCGATCCCGGGGGAAGTCGTCCGCCGTCGGGATCACCGTCGCTCTGATCCTGGTCTACTACCTGTTCATCGCGGCGGCGGGGGCCATGGAGAAATACTCCGCCTTCGCGCTGATCGCCCTTCTGTGGGCGCCCAACGCCCTCGGGCTCTCCGTCGCCTCCTGGATCCTCTGGCGGTCGGAGCGCAGCCTGTCGATCCTCCCCGGCCACTTCGGCACGCCGTGGGTCCGGAAATGACCGTCCTCTTCCGCTACCTGTTCCGGGAGTACCTCCGGGCCGCGGCCGCCTGCATCCTCGGCTTCCTCCTGCTGTTCCTGCTGATCGACTTCGTGGACCAGGCGGAGAAACTGCTGCGGCACGATGCGAGCTTCCGGGAGATCGGATGGTACTACCTCACCCGCGTGCCGGGCATCTTCGTGCTGATCTCCCCCGTCGGGACGATGCTGGCGGTTCTGGTCGCGGTCTCCCTGCGCGTGCGCAGCAACGAACTTACGGCGTTCTTCTCGGGCGGGGTGAGCCTTCTCCGTGTCTGCCTCCCGATTCTAGCCGGGTGCGCCATGGTGTCGGCCCTGTCGCTGCTCTGCTCCGAGGTGCTGGCGCCGGCCGCCAACCGCCACGCCCGGGAGATCGAGCGACTACGGGTGCGACCGGGAAAAGTGGCGGCCCAATTCTCGGGAAACCGCTACTGGATGCGGGGCGAGCGGGGGATCCTGTCCGCCCAGCTGGTGGACGCGCCGTCCCGGTCCCTGCGGGGGTTCCAGTACATCGAGGTGGATCGGGATTTCCAGCCGCTGCGCAGGATCGAATCCCGGAGTGCCCGCCTCCTCCCTGACGGCACATGGGAACTTGGCGAGGGAAGGGAGCGGATCCTCGGGGAATCGCCGTCGGTTTCGGCGTTTTCCCTACGGACGTTCCGGTTTCCGGAAACGATGGACGGGTTCATCGACGGGGAAACACCTCCCGATGCGATGACCTATGCCCAACTCTCCGGGTACGTGGGGGAGGTGCGGCGAAAGGGATTCGAGGCGAGTAGGTACGAAACCGACCTGCACGCCAAGATCGCCTACCCCCTGCTGAACGTCCTGATCAGCATGCTCGCGATCCCCTTCGCCCTCCGTTCACCCCGGTCGGGCGGCGTCTGGCGGAGCATCGGGCTCGGGCTCCTGGTGGGTTTCGCATGCTGGGTCGTCCTGTCGACGTCCCTCTCCCTGGGCCGGAAGGGGGTGCTCCCGGCCCTGCTGGCCGCGTGGCTCCCGGGGGCCCTCTTCGCCTCCACGGGGGCCGCGCTGTTCCGCGGCGTCGGACGGTAACTCTTCCCTATGTCCCCATTTCCCAGGAGGCGAGGTATTTTCGCTGCTCCGGCGTGAGTCGGTCGATCCTTGCGCCGGAGGCCACGAGCTTGAGGCGCGCGATCTCCCGGTCGATCGGCTCGGGGACGTTATGGACGGTGTTCGACATCCCCCCGTGGTTCCGGACCATGTATTCCGTCGACAGCGCCTGGTTGGCGAAGCTCATGTCCATCACGTTCGCCGGGTGTCCTTCCGCGGCGGCCAGGTTGATCAGCCGCCCCTCGCCCAGGATATGGATCGCGCGGCCGTCGCGCAGCAGGTACTCCTGCACGAACGGGCGGACGGTGCGCACCGACTTCGCCATCTTCGCCAGCGCGGGGATGTCGATCTCCACGTTGAAGTGGCCCGAGTTGCACACGATCGCCCCGTCCTTCATCCGCTCGAAGTGCTCCCTGCGCACCACGTTCAGGTTGCCGGTGACGGTGCAGAAGAAGTCGCCGGCCTTCGCCGCCTCGGCCATCGGCGTCACCTCGAAGCCGTCCATCAGCGCCTCGAGCGCCGGCAGGGGGTCGATCTCGGTGACGATGACGCGCGCGCCCATCCCGCGTGCCCGCATCGCGAGCCCCCGGCCGCACCAGCCGTAGCCGGCGATCACGAAACAGCTCCCCGCCAGCAGCCGGTTCGTCGCCCGAAGGATGCCGTCGAGCGTCGACTGTCCGGTGCCGTACCGGTTGTCGAAGAAGTGTTTCGTCTTCGCCTCGTTCACCGCGATGATAGGGTACCGAAGGACCCCCTTCTCTCCCATCGCCGTCAACCGGATGACACCCGTGGTCGTCTCCTCGGTGCCGCCGAAGATCTCCTTCAGGTACCCCTTCTTCTCCGTGTGGACCATCGAGACCAGATCCGCCCCGTCGTCCATGGTCATGTTCGGCCCTACCGCGAGGGCGGAGAGAATGTGCCGGTAGTACGTCTGCCGATTCTCCCCCTTGATCGCGTAAACGGAGATGCCGTCGTTCTTCACGAGGGAGGCGGCCGCCTCGTCCTGCGTCGAAAGGGGGTTGGAGGCGCACAGGGCGACCTTCGCGCCGCCCGCCGCGAGTACCTGCATGAGCGCCGCGGTCTCCGTCGTCACGTGGAGACAGGCCGCGATCCGGACGCCCTTCAGCGGCCTCTCTTTCGCGAACCGGACCCCGATGGAGCGGAGCACCGGCATATCCTTCTTCGCCCATTCGACGCGGTTCTTCCCCGCGGCGGCGAGCTTCAGATCCTTTACGTCGTACCCTTTGCCGGCAGCCATCCCACAACCCCTTTCTTCATAAGCGATCTATTTCATATATACGGCAACGCATCCAAAGAGCGATCCCGGAAGGCGCCGTGCCCCCGGGACTTCCCCTCCGGCGGAGTCGCCGCAGGAGGGGGGCGCAGTGAGGTAAAGCGCAGCCGTGCGGGTTCACCGCACGGCGAGCCACGAACGGAGCCCCCTCTCCGAGGCGACGCAGCCGGAGGGCCCTCCCGGTTGAGTGCGCCTTCCGGAGTTTACGCCCCGTGGCCGGCAGCCTTCCGCAGCGCCCGGACCTTGTCGGTTTTCTCCCAGGTGAAATCGGGGAGCTCGCGGCCGAAATGGCCGAGGGACGCCGTCTTCCGGTAAATGGGCCGAAGAAGGTTGAGCTCGCGGATGATCCGCGCGGGACGCATGTCGAAGGTGTCCACCACGGCGCGCCGGATCCGCTCCTCCGGGACGCTCGCCGTTCCGAAGGTCTCCACCATGATCGACACCGGCTCCGCGACCCCGATGGCGTAGGCGAGCTGAACTTCGCAACGGCGCGCAAGTCCCGCCGCAACGACGTTCTTGGCCACGTACCGGGCCATGTACGCGGCGCTCCGGTCGACCTTCGAAGGATCCTTCCCGGAGAACGCCCCGCCGCCGTGCCGGCTGTAGCCCCCGTAGGTGTCGACGATGATCTTGCGGCCGGTAAGCCCCGTATCCCCGTGGGGACCTCCGACGACGAACCGCCCCGTGGGGTTGATGTAGAACTTCACCTTCTTCGACAGCAGCTCCCTCGGCACGGCCTTCCGGACGACCTCCTCCAGGACCCCCTCGGTGAGGGTCTTCCTGCCCACCTCCTCGGAGTGTTGCGTGGAGCAAACCACCGCGGTGACCTCGCGCGGGACGCCGTCGGCGTACCGGACCGTAACCTGGCTCTTCCCGTCGGGCCGCAACCACGGGAGGACCCTCTTCTCCCGCGCCTCCGTGAGCCGGGCGCAGATCTTGTGAGCGAAGGAGATCGGCATCGGCATCCACTCCTTCGTCTCGTCGCACGCGAAGCCGAACATCATCCCCTGGTCGCCCGCGCCCTGCTTCTCCTCGTCGCCCCGGTCCACCCCCTGGGCGATGTCGGCGGACTGGCGGTCGATCGCGGTGACCACGGCGCAATTGTGGGCGTCGAACCCCTTCGAGTTTCCCGTGTAGCCGATGTCGGTCACCGTTTTGCGGACCACGTCCGGGAAATCGAGGATCGCCCTCGTCGTGATCTCCCCGGCCACCACGACGAGCCCGGTGGTCACCATCGTCTCGCACGCCACCCGTCCGCGGGGATCCTGCCGCAAGACCTCGTCCAGCACCGCGTCCGAGATCTGGTCCGCCACCTTGTCCGGGTGACCCCCCGTCACCGATTCCGAGGTAAAAAGGAACTCTCTCATGCCCGTCTCTCTCCCGTCTTGCCGGAATGGATTCGAAGCGCCGGATTATATTCTAAAAACGCTCGTCGGGGAACAGGTCCTCCACCTTTTTTCGAAGTGCCCGGCCGATCTCGGCCGCGGTCGCGTGGAGCAGCAGCGCCCCCGCGAACTCCTTGGCCTCGTACGCCACCGATTTGCGCAAGATCCGCTTCACGCGCGGGATCGCGGCGGCGTTCATGCTGAGCTCGTCCAGTCCAAGGCCGAGCAGCGCGTAGGCGTAGAGCGGCTCCCCGGCCATCTCGCCGCACATCGACACCGGGATCCCGGCATCGTGCCCCGCCTCCACGATCCGCCGGATCAGCCGAAGGATCGCGGGGTGAAGCGGCTCGTAGAGGTACGAGACGTGCTCGTTCACCCGGTCGATCGCGAGGGAGTACTGGATCAGATCGTTCGTGCCGATGCTGAAGAAGTCGGCCTCCCGCGCGAGCAGGTCGGCGACGATCGCCGCCGAGGGGATCTCGACCATGATGCCGATCGCCATCTCCTTGTCGTAGGGGATCCGCCGGCGCCGGAGCTCCCCCCGGACCTCCTCGACCACGGCCATCGCCTCCCGAAGCTCCCCCACCCCCGAGATCATCGGAAACATCATCCGGACGTTCCCGTAGGTAGAGGCGCGCAGGATCGCACGGAGCTGGGGTTTGAAGATCTCCTTCTCCTTCAGGCAGAAGCGGATCGCACGGAGCCCCATCGCCGGGTTCATCTCGTCGGCCAGCTCGAGCTGGGACGCGAACTTGTCGCCGCCGAGGTCGAAGGTGCGGATCGTGACGGGGTGGCGCACGAACTTCTCCGCCACCTTCCGGTACGTCTCGAAGTGCTCCTCCTCGGAAGGGATATCCTTCCGGTTGAGGAAAAGGAACTCCGTGCGGTAGAGCCCCACCCCGAAGGCGCCGCTGCGCAGGGCGACGTCCGCCTCCTCGGGAAACTCGATGTTCGCCAGGAGCGAAAGGGTCTTCCCGTCTCGGGTGACCGTCGGCAGGCGCGAGAATTTCGCCAGGTCGCGCGTCCTCTGCGCATAGGCTTTCCGCCGTTCCTGGTACTCCCGGATCGCCTCCTCCGTCGGGTCGAAGACGACCACCCCTTCCTCGCCGTCTACGATGACCGTCTCCGCCGATCCGAACTCCTCGGTCGCCCGCTCCACCCCGACGACCGCCGGGATCCCGAGGGAGCGCGCCGTGATCGCGGTGTGCGACGTCCGGCTTCCCACCTCCGTGGCGAAGCCGAGCACCGGGCTCTTCTGGATCTGCGCGGTGTCCGCCGGGGATAGGTCGTGGGCCACGATGACCACGGGATCATGGATGGAGGCGATGGAGTCCACGGGGCGTCCGGCGAGGTTCTCGAGAACCCGGTGGCCGATCTGGCGCAGATCGTGTCCCCGCTCCCGAAGGTACGGGTCCTCGATCCGGTGGAACGTCTCCAGAAGGTTTTGCAGCACCTTGTTGAACGCCCAGTCCGCGGCGAACTGGTTCTCGCGGATCATCCGGATCGTCTGCTCGATCAGCATCGAGTCCTCGAGGAGGGCCAGGTGGACCGAGAGGATCTGGTGGTGCTCCGACGAGGGGTCGGGCACGCCGTCACGGATGGTGCGGATCTGCTCCCTGGAGCGCTTCACCGACCGTTGGAAGGCGGCAACCTCCTCGTCCACCTTTTCCCGGCCGACCGTCGAGCGGACCGACCGCGGAAGGACGCGGTTCAGGAAGAACCCCTTCCCGATCGCGACCCCCCCCGACGCCGGGATCCCTTTCAGGACCCGCATCTTCGCCCGGGCTTCCGCCACGCTCCTACTCCTCCCCGAACTTCCGGGCGATCAGCTCCCCGATCGCCGCCACGGCATCTTCCGCGTCCGGCCCGTTCGCGAGGACCCGGATCCTTGCGTCCTTCGGCGCCGCCAGCATCAGTACGCCCATGATGCTCTTCCCATTGACTTCCATTCCGTCCTTTTCGATGCGGATCTCGGAGGCGAACCCGTTCGCCAGGCGCACCAGCTGCGCCGCGGCGCGTGCGTGCAGGCCCAGGCGGTTCAGGATGTCGAAACCGCGTTCTGCACTCATCGCCACAGGATCAGTACCCCCACGAAGAGAAGAAACGACAGGATCTCCGACGGCGACACCGCCTTCCGGAAGAGGACCGTGAACAGGTGCACGACGGCGGCGGCGAGAAGGAGCCACGCCAGCGCGTGCGGCGCGCCGCCTCCCTGGGCGGCGAATCGCCCGGCGAAGAGCCCGGCGTACGCTCCGCCGAGGATCGCCGCCAGCAGCTTTCGATCATCGGTCCGGATGTTGAGACCGGCCTGCTTGAGCCACCCGACCGCGCCCTCCGGTCCTTCCATGCCGGCGGCGAAAACCTTCCGGCGAAGGATCAGGTGGGTGAAGTTGTAGAGGATCAGCATCGCGGCGATCCCCAGGAGGGGATGGAGCAGCGCAAGGAGAACCCCCGCCACCGAGGCCATCGGCCGCAGGGCGCCCCAGAAGAAGGAGTCCCCGATCGCCCCCAACGACCCCATCAGCCCCACCTTGAACGTACCGATCGCCCGCGGATCGGCCTCCCCCGCGGCCACGCGTTCCTCGAGCCGGACCGACGCCCCGAGAATCAGCGCCCCCATCGCCGGCTGGGTGTTGAAGAATTCGAGGTGCCGCTTCACCGCCTTCAGCCCCTCCTCCGGCCGCTTCGAGTAAATCTCCCGCAGCGCCGGGAGGATCGCATAGGCGAATCCCACGTTCTGCATCCCCTCGTAGTTCCAGCACCCCTGCAGCAGGAACTGGCGGCGCCACACGGCCCGCCGGGACCCGGTCGTGAGCGCCGGCACGCTCATCCCGCCCACCGGAAGAACCCGGTGGCACCGAAAACGGCCGCCATCGTCAGGAAGAAAACCGCGGCGGTCCGCTCCGTTCGGCTGCACGAGTAGACGGAGGCGGCGCCCAGGAGCGGAAGGATCGGCAGGAGAACGGCGAACTCCATCCGGTTTGCGGGGCCAAACCGGGGAAGCAGCGCCTTCGACACCAACACGCCCGCGCCCGAGAAGACGAGGGCGAGGACCGCCCCCATGACGGCAAACAGGGTGAGGCCGGCGAGCAGTCCGTGCTCGACCGCCTGGACATCCCCCCGGTCGACCGACTCCGCGGTGAGACGGGCGATCCGCACGTTGACCTTCCGTACGAAACGGTCGGCCAGCTTTCCCGTTTCCGCGACGACGACCGACAGCAGGAGGAGGCCGGTGAAGCTCGCTCCGTCGAGCCCGATGGAAGAAGAGGCGACCGCGGCGGCGGAACCGCCGAAGACGGCCGCGCCCGTATCGTCAGGCGGGATCGACGCCCCCACGGGGAGCCTGGCGAGGTAAATCAGCTCGAGGACCACCCCCACCTGGGCACCGGCGGCCAGGTTCCCGAAGACCGCACCCATCAGGGTGGCGACGACAAGGGGGCGGTGGAGCATCAATTGGCACGCCGCCGTCCGGTCGAGGTAGCACACCCCCCCGAGAATGGCCGCCAGGAGGAACCGCCAGGCCACTGCTACTCCCCTTCCGCATCGAACGAAGTTCCCGCCTCGAACGGCGTTCCCTGGACGAGGACGGACACCCCGTGGGAGCGTAACCACCCGAGGGCCTCGAAATCCTCCGGTGAGAAGAACACGGAGGGGGAGATCTCCACCTTCCCGGCGGCAAAGTGGAGATTCCCGATATTCAGGCGGTCGAACGCCGCCCCCGCTTTCCGGAGCGCGACCGCATCCGCCGCGCTGGCGACCAGGAGGATGGAGCGCTCCCCGTTCCGATCGGCGTCGGCGATGACCGAAACCGCCTCATCGAGGCGACAGAAACGGATCCGGATCCCTTTGGGAACCGCGAGCTCCATCACCGATCGGAGGAACGGGTTCGCGGCCAGATCGTCGTTGGCGACCACCAGGGTGTCGGCCTTCGTGTGGGGAACCCACGTCTCGACCACCTGCCCGTGGATCAGCCTGCAGTCGATGCGGGCGAGCACCAGGGGCATTCCGTTACTTCTCCTGCTTCTTTTCTGCCTTCTTCTTCAGCATGTCGCCCGGGATCGTGATGTTGCGCTGGCCGCATTCCAGCAGGTGGCGGGCGAGTTCGGGGAGCGGCATCGTCTCCCGGGCGATGGGGAATTTGACCATCATCGGAAGGTTCACCCCCGTCAGGACTTCCACCCGGTGCGTTCCGAGGAACGAGAGGCCGATATTGGAGGGCGTCCCGCCGAACATGTCGGTGAGGAGCAGCACACCGTCCCCTTCCTCCACCGTGCGGACGGCCCCCTCCACCGCCTCGTGGATCGCCTCGACGCTCATGTCGGGGGAGATGTCGACGGCGACGATCCCCTCGATCTTTCCGACGATGATCCCGGCGGCGCGCACCAGCTCCGTGGCGAGAGCACCGTGGGAGACGACGACGGCTCCGATCATCTCGACCCCTTGGCGAGGAGGGAGGACCGCGACAGGTCCCGATGGACCACGACTACGGCTTCCTCTCCCTTCCCGAGAAGATCGCCGAGCGCCTCCGCGATCGCGACGGACCGATGCCTGCCGCCGGTGCAGCCCACGCCCAGCGTGAAATACGCCTTCCCTTCCTTTCTATACAGGGGGAGGAGGAAAAGCAACAGATCCGACAGCCGTCGCAGGAACCCCCTCGTCGTGCGCGTCCGGAGGACATATTCGCGAACTCCCCGGTCGAGGCCGGTGAACCGTTTGAGCGCCGGAACGAAGTTCGGGTTGACGAGGAACCGGACGTCGACCACCATGTCGGCCTCGACGGGAATCCCGTACCGGTATCCGAAAGAGAGGACGCTCACCTGGAGGTCGCCGGCCCCCTCCCGGCGAAACCGGTGCACAAGGGCGTCCCGGAGCTGGTGAACGTTCAGATGGGAGGTGTCGATGATGGCGTCGGCCAGCTCCCGCAGCGGAGAGAGGATCCCCCGCTCCTTCCGGATCGCATCCCTGGCCCCGCCCCTCGCGGCCAGTGGGTGCTTTCGCCGCGTCTCGCTGAAGCGCCGCACGAGCGCCTCGTCCGCCGCGTCGAGGAAGAGGACGTGGACCGCGCTCCTGCCCCCCCGGAGTTTCTTGAGGACCCGGGAGAGGTCCGGGAGAAACTCTTTCCCCCGGATGTCCATCCCGAGGGCCACCCGCGCCCCTTCTCCCCGCGCCTCGGAGACCACATCGACGATCTTGGGAAGAAGGACGGGGGGAAGGTTGTCGACGCAGTAGTATCCGAGGTCCTCGAAGACCTTGATCGCCGTGCTCTTGCCGGCCCCCGAGAGTCCGGTCACGACGACGATGTCGGCGCGGTGGCCCCGCGCACCCACGGCGGTCACGGGGAGTCGCCCCCCCCGACCCGCCTCGCCTGGCGTTCGACGAATTCCCGCGCGGAGTGAACCCCGATCTGCTTCAACAGGTAGTTCCGGACCGCCACCTCGACGATCGTGGCCAGGTTCCGCCCGGGGGAGACGGGGATCAGGAGGGAGGGGAGGCGGACTCCCAGGATCTCGACGGTTCCGTCTTCGAGCCCGAGCCGGTCGTACTCCCTGGACGGATCCCACTCCTCGATCCGGATCACAAGCGCCAGTTTTTTCATCTGCGTCGTCGCCGTCGCGCCGAACAGGTCCCGGATGTTGATGATTCCGAGCCCCCGGATCTCCATGTGGTGGCAGGAAAGATCGTCTCCCCTGCCCACGAGGGTTTCCGGCCCGAGTTTGTCGACATGGATGATGTCGTCGGCCACGAAGCGGTGACCACGGAGCACGAGATCGAGTGCGCATTCGCTCTTGCCGATCCCGCTTCGCCCCGTGAGGAGGACCCCCGCACCGATGATCTCCAGGAAGACGCCGTGGACCGTGGTGGTTTCCGTGAAGAGGCGATAGAGGTGGCGGCCCGCCTCTTCGGGAAAAACGGAGGAGGGAAGATCGGACGCGAACAGGGGAACGGAAGCGTGCTCCGCCGCCTCGACGAGGAGACCCGGGGCCGGGAGCGATCCGACGATCACCGCGCAAGGGAGCGGGCCGGCGAAGAAATGCGCGGCGAGCTCCGCCTGACGCGCGGGATCCTGCCGGCGGAAGTAGTCGACCTCGGCCTCTCCCAGGACCTGGACGCTCTCTTGCCGGGGCGGAAAGACCTCCCCGGTGATCGCCAGCCCCGCCTCCTGGACGCGGCTTGCCGCGATCCGGCGGTCCATCCCCCGTTCCCCTGCGAGGAGACGGAGGCGCAAAGGCGCGGAGCATTCGTCCCGGAAGGCTTGTACGGAGATCGGCACGGCCCCTCCCTTGGTGCTGTACGCTTCAGGCGCGCTCGTCCTCTTCCCGGAGAACCTGTGATAGCCCCTCGGCCCCTTCGGCCGCCAGGAGCCGGCCCCGGAACCGTTCGTCCTTGAGGAGCCTTGAGATGCGGGCGAGCGCCTTGAGGTGCATCCCCGCGGAGTTCTCCGGGGCGAGGATCAGGAAGAAGAGCCGGGCCGGCTTCCCGTCGAGGGAGGCGAACTGCACCCCTTCCCGGCTGCGCCCGAAGGCGGCCACCAGCCGGTCGATCCCCGGAACCTTCCCGTGGGGGATCGCCACCCCTTCGCCGATTCCCGTGCTCCCCAGCCCCTCCCGCTCCATCAGGATCGCCGCGAGGCGCTCGGGGGAAAGGGACGGCACCCGCCGGCAGACCGCCTCCGAGAGTTCGCGAAGGACCCCCTCCTTCGTCTCCGCCCGGAGGCCGTCCACGACGGCCCCCGGCGGAACGATGTCCTGAATCCTCATCGAGCTGCCGGCTCCGTGAATCCGATGTTCCCGTCCTGCTGCCGGAAGACCACGCTCGGCTGGTTCGTCTCCTGGTTCACGAACATCACCACGTCGAGCCGGAGCAGGTCGAGGTGGCGCGCCGCATCCTCCACCGTCATCGGCTTCGGCAGGAAGTTGTCCGTGTGCACGATCCGGGCGCGTCCCTCCCCGGGGGCGATGGTGAGGGAAGAGCCCGACACCATCGGCTCGGGCAACGTACCTTGTACCTTGTCCTTTCGCTTCTCGCGGTACTTCTTCAGCTGGCGCTCGACCTTGTCGCAAACCAGGTCGATGGCGGAGTACAAATCTTCCGTGGACTCGAACGCCTTGATGGTGATCCCCCGCGCGGTCAGGAAAACCTCGGCGATATGGCGGTACTTCTCGACGGACAGGGTGACGTGCGCATCGAACGACTTCTCGACCACTTTCTCGATCTTCCCCAATTTCCCGGTCACGTAATCCTTCAACGCCTGGCTCGGGTCGACATGCCGGAACGTCACGTTGATCTGGTTCACGGTTTCCCCTCCTTCTGCGGAATCGGTGCTGCGGTGATCAGAACTGTTTCCTGCGCCGCGACGACGCGAGCAGCCCCAGCGCGGCACGGTACTTGGTAACGGTCCGCCGGGCGATCCGGATCCCCTGGTTCTGGAGAAGCCGCATCAGCTCCTGATCGCTGAGAGGCTTCTTCTCTCCCTCCTTGCGGATGATCTCCCGGATCTTCTCCTTGACGGACTTCGAGGCGATGTCCTCCTCCCCCCCCTCCCGGTTCAGCCCGGAGTTGAAGAAGTACTTCAGCTCGAAGATCCCGTGGGGGGTGTTCACGTACTTCCCGCTGGTCACCCTCGACACGGTGGACTCGTGCATCTCGATGTCCTCGGCGACATCCCTCAGCGTAAGGGGCCGCAGGTTCCCGGGCCCCTTCTCGAGGAAGTCCCGCTGGAGCTTCACGATGCTCTCCACGACCTTGTAGATGGTGCGCTTGCGCTGCTCGATGCTCTTGATGAACCAAAGGGCCGCGTTGACCTTCTGCTTCAGAAACTCACGATCCTCCTTCGGGAGCCCCTCCGCGTCTCCCGTGAGCAGCCGCCGGTAGTAGGAGGAGAGACGAAGCCGGGGCTGACCGTCGTCGTTCAGGGTGATGACCCATTGGTCGTCGACCTTGAACAGGTAGACGTCGGGGGTGATGTACTGGACGTCGTCCCCCGAGTATTCCCTGCCGGGCTTCGGCCACAGGGTGACGAGCTTCTGGAACGCATCCTTGACGGTCTCCTTCGGAAGTTTGAGCCGCCGCGCGGTTCCCGCCACGTCCCCCTTGGAGAAGAGGTCGAAGTGGTCCGCAAGGATCCGCAGGGGGAGATCGAACGCCTCGCCCTTTTCCCGAGCCTGGATCGTCAGGCACTCCCGCAGGTCTCTTGCGCCGACGCCCAGTGGATCCAGCGTCTGAACCCTTGCGATGGCGCGCTCCACCTCCTCGACCGGCAGCGAGAGGGCCTGCGCGACCTCATCGGCCGTCGTCTTCAGATACCCGTTTTCGTCGATGTTGCCGACGAGGTAAAACGCGATCTCCCGCTCGGCGTCGGAGAGATCGAGGAGACGCAACTGCGTCTCGAGGTGCTCGGTGAGACCGGGACGTCGTGTGAGGGTGTTCTCGTAGTAGGGCCGCCCGTCCTCGTCGTCGGTGTCCCGATCGACGCGCCCGTCCCGGGACCCTTCGTTGAAGTAGTACTCCCAGTCCACGCGGTCGATGAGCCCGTCGCCTTCCTTCGGGGACGGCCCCTCCTCCGGGGCAGGGAGCGCGGACGTTCCCGCCGCCGCCGCCGGCTCCTCCTCGGCGGTCTCCTCGGCGGTCTCCTCCAGTGCCGGATTGACCTCCAGCTCCTCCCGGACCGCCTGCTGGAGCTCGAGCCGCGACAGCTGCAGCAGCTTGATCGCCTGCTGCAGTTGCGGGGTCATCACCAGCTGCTGGCTGAGCTTGAGAGATTGTCGGAGTTCCAGCGCCATCAATGCCCCTTCTCGATCAGAGCGAGAATCCGTCTCCCAGGTAGATCTCCCGGACACGGTCCGACGCGGCGATCTCCCCGGGCTTTCCCGCGAGGAGGATCGCCCCCTCGGAGATGATGTACGCGCGGTCGCAGACCTTGAGCGTATCGCGCACGTTATGATCCGTCATTATAACCCCGATGCCGCGGTCTTTTAATCCGAGGATCACCTGCTGCAGATCGGCCACGGAGATCGGGTCGATGCCGGCGAACGGTTCATCGAGCAGGAGGAAACCGGGGGAAAGGACCAGCGCCCGGGCGATCTCCACGCGGCGCCGCTCCCCCCCGGACAAGGCGTACCCCATCGTGTCGGCGACATGCCCGATCCGCATCTCGCCCAGAATCGCCTCGGCGCGCTCCCGTCGCTCCCCCGACGACAGGGAGGTCTCCTCGAGGAACGCAAGGATATTGTCCCGAACGGTGAGTTTCCGGAAGACGGACGGCTCTTGAGGGAGATACCCGAGCCCCATCCGCGCGCGGCGGTGCATCGGAAGGTCGGTCACGGGGATGCCGTTCAGCCGCACCTCGCCCGCGTCGGGGCGGACAAGCCCCACCATCATATAGAAGATCGTCGTCTTCCCGGCGCCGTTGGGACCGAGCAGGCCCACCACTTCTCCGGACCGCGCCTCGAGGGAAACCGACTTGACGACCTCCCGGCGGCGGTAGCGCTTGTACAGCTCGCTCACGGCGAGAGACTTCCCTTCCCGGTCCTCCCGTCGCCGATGCGGGCGGTCGTCGCGTCCCGTGGGTTCCCGGTCGGTCACTTCGGGGACGTCTCCAGGATCCCCTTGGGGTTGATCACCGCCTGGACGCGCCCCCCCTCCTTGCCGCCCGTCACCACGGACCGGTTCTCCTGCAGGAAGATGGTGAGCGTCTCCCCCTTGAGGGTATTCTGCGCCTGGCGGAGAGTCGCCCCCCCGGAGAGGACGATCCGCTGCTCGAGATTGTAGAAGGTGGCCCGTGCCGAACGCGCCTCCCGGCCCTCCTGGACGATCCGGACGTTCCCTTCCGCCTCGATCCGATCGATCGCCCCCGCCTCGCGGGAGTATTGGGCCTGGATCCGGTCCGCGTGGAGCGTGACATCGGCCTGCCGCGCCACCACGTTCCCCTCGAAGGTCACCGAGTTGCGGGCGCTGTCCGCGCTGACGCGGTCGGCGGTGACATCGATCGGGCGGCTTCCCAACTCCCGGGCGGAGGTCCCCCCGCGCTCCTGCGCCCCGACGCTTCCGGCAAGGGCAACGACGAGCGAAAGCGTCGCGAAGATCGCGCGGATCCGCATCGATCTCACCCCTTTCGCCCGGGACGCGTCGCCGGTGAAAGCCGGCTCCTCGGCGAGTCCATCGTGATCTTCCCCTCCTTCCATTGCCAGGCGAGGTTCTTCCCCTCGACGGAAACGCCCGGGCCTTCGATCCTCGCCGGCCCGGGGACCTGCAGGACCCTCTCCACCAGATCCAGGGTGGCGGGGGAGAGTTCACCGGTCCACCCGCCCTCCCGTGCCACCCTGCACCCCTCTGGGAAGCCGATCGTCTTCCCGTCGAGGTACCACGCGGCCCGCGGCGCACGGACCGTCGTCCCGGAAAGCGGCCCGCCGTCTCCCAGCAGAACCTTGACGCCCCCGGCGGTGACCGTCCTGCTGGCGTAGGCGTAGACCGCCCCGTCCGCATCGAGCCGGTTCCACGAACCGTCGTCGTGGAGTTCCCGCACCTCCACGGGCCCGAGCCGGATCTCCGGCCCTCCGCCCGCCGCTTCCGGTCGCGGCACGGGCGCCGGCACCGCGACGCCCCTCTCCGGGAGGGCGGACCGGACCGCGAGGACCAGTACCAGGAGGGCCATGGCGGCCCACGGGAGGAGCGGGGAGATCATCCCGCAGTTCCCCCGGGAAAGTATTTCGCGGTCGCGGCGTTCCACGCCCCGCGGGCGCGGAGGAGGAACTCGGCGATCTCCCGCACCGCCCCCTGCCCTCCGGGACGCGACGCCACGAAGTGGACCGCATCGAGAACGTACGGTTCCGCGTCGGAGGGCGCCGCGGAGAATCCGACGGCGCGCAGCAGCGGGAGATCCACGATGTCGTCCCCCGCGTAGGCGGTCTCGGCCGGGGGGATGCCGGTCCCGGCGAGGATCCCCCGCCACGCCGCCACCTTGTCGTACGCACCCTGCCGCACGATGTCGATCCCCAGTTCCCGCGCCCGGATCGCCACCACTTCCGAAGTGCGCCCCGTGATGATCCCGACCGCCACTCCCGCCCGCTGCAGCATCTTGATCCCGTGGCCGTCCCGGACGTGGAACCGCTTCGACTCCACCCCGGCCGCGTCGTGGATGATCCCGCCGTCCGTGAGCACCCCGTCCACGTCCAGGAGGAAAAGGCGGACCGACCCCGCCCGCTCCGCGGCTCCCTCCCGCACCACCGGGCCGCTCATCCCACGCCCGCCTTGAGGAGATCGTGGACGTGGACGATCCCCACCGGGCGACCCGGGTCCCGGGGATCGAAGACGAACAGGCTCGTGATCGAGAACTCCTCCATTCTCCTCAACGCCGCCGCCGCCAGTTCGGTCGCGGCGATCCCCTTCGGGGAGGGGGTCATCACGGCGCCCGCGGTCGTACGGAAGAGGTCCACGCCCGACGAGGTGGCCCGCCGGACGTCGCCGTCCGTGATCACCCCGACGAGGCGCCCTTCGCCGTCGGTCACCCCGGTCACCCCCAGCCGCTTCGCGCTGATGGTGAACAGGGCGTCTTTCAGCGGCGTGTCCGGGGAGACCANGGGGATCTCGTCCCCCGTGTGCATCAGGTCCGAGATCGTCTGCAGGCGCCGGCCCAGCGCGCCGCCGGGATGCAGCCGCGCGAAGTCTTCCTCGGAGAATCCCTTCTCCTCGAAGAGGACGACCGCCAGCGCGTCCCCCATCGCCAGCGCCGCCGTCGTGGATGCGGTGGGCGCCAGCCCGAGAGGGCACGCCTCCTCCCGCACTCCCACGTCGAGGGTCACGTCCGCGTACCGGCCGAGCGTGGAACCGGCGTCCCCCGTGAGGGCGATCACCGGCAGCCCCATCCGCTGGAATACGGGCAACAGGCGGACGATCTCCTCGGTCTCCCCGGAGTTCGAGAGGGCGATCACCACATCCCCGCGCCGCACCATCCCGATGTCGCCGTGGATCCCCTCCGCGGGGTGCAGGAAGAACGCCGGGGTTCCGGTGGAGGCGAGGGTCGACGCGATCTTGCGGGCGATCAGTCCCGACTTCCCCATCCCCGAGACGACGACCTTCCCCCGCGCCTCGCGCAGCAGGTCCACCGCCTTCCCGAACCGTTCGTCGAGCTTCTCGCGGAGCCCCTCGATGGCCGCCGCCTCCACGGCGAAGACCCTGCCGGCACGCGCGATGCGGTCATTCGTCACGGAACGCCTCCTCCCCCGCCGCGGCGCGGATCGCAAGAAGTGTCCGCAGCAGCGGCGGGACCTCCTCCAAGGGCAGGCTGTTCGGACCGTCCGACAACGCTCGGTCAGGGTCGGGATGGATCTCCAGGAAGACGCCGTCCACGCCCGCCGCCATCGCCGCCCGCGCAAGGGGGGCTACGTACTTCCGCTCGCCCGAAGAGGAGGTGCCCGCTCCGCCCGGAAGCTGCACGCTGTGGGTGGCGTCGAAGATCACGGGGCAGATCGACTCCCGGATCGCCGGGAGCCCGCGGAAGTCCACCACGAGGTTGTTGTACCCGAAGGTGGTTCCCCGTTCCGTCACCAGGACGTTGCCGTTCCCTGTGGAGACGACTTTCTCCACCGCGTTACGCATGTCCCACGGCGCCATGAACTGCCCCTTCTTGATGTTCACCGGCACGCCCGTCTCCCCCGCGGCGACGAGCAGGTCGGTCTGGCGGCACAGGAANGCGGGAATCTGGAGCAGGTCGACCCGGGACGCGGCTGCGCGGACCTGCCGGGGATCGTGGACGTCGGTGGTGACGGGGAGGCCGTGACGCTCACGCACCTTCGCGAGGATCCGGAGTCCCTCGACCTCGCCGGGCCCACGGTACGAGGCACGGGAGGAGCGGTTCGCCTTGTCGAACGAACCCTTGAAAAGCACGTTGACGGGGAACCGCGCGGCAAGATCGGCGAGGAAGGCTGCGACGGACAGGGCGAGCTCTTCGGACTCGAGGACGCACGGTCCCGCGATGAGCACGGGCGGGCATCCCGGGCCGATCGAGAACCGGTTCGCGATGGAGACCCGACGGATCACGCGTCTCTCCGCCCGGCTTAAGGGGCGGTCCCCTGACGGGACCGGATCGCCGCCGCGCCGATGAAGTCACGGAACAGCGGGTGCGGCACCAGGGGACGCGACCGGAACTCGGGATGGAACTGACAGCCGAGAAACCACGGGTGGTCGGGGATCTCCACGATCTCGACCAGCCGGTCGTCGGGCGACACGCCGGTGATCCTCAACCCCTTTTCGGAGAGGACGTCCCGGTAATCGTTGTTGAACTCGTACCGGTGCCGGTGACGCTCTGAGACCTGGCCCACGCCGTACGCTTTCCGCGCGAGGGACTTCTCGAGGACCTTGCAGGGGTAGGCGCCCAGGCGCATCGTCGCCCCCTTCTCCTCCACGGAGCGCTGCTCGGGCATCAGGTCGATCACCGGGCACTCGCTCTCGCCGTCCAGCTCCCGGCTGGTGGCCGATGCGAGACCGCAAACGTTCCGGGCGAACTCCACGACCGCCACCTGCATCCCGAGGCAGATCCCGAAGTACGGGATCCGGTTCTCCCGGGCGTACCGGACGGCGGCGATCTTCCCCTCGACGCCGCGGGAGCCGAACCCCCCCGGGACCAGGATCCCGTCGACGCCCTTGAGCATCGCCTCCGCCCCCTGCCGTTCCACCTCCTCGGAGTCGACGTACCGGTTGTGGACCCGCACCTGGTGCGCGATCCCGCCGTGGGTGAGCGCCTCGTTCAGGCTCTTGTACGACTCCTTCAGGTT
>Ga0031653_10000030_pt1 | contig 19481 bp, 21 predicted proteins | sample FrelakmetBRP12BR_FD_55210 | JGI IMG/M metagenome (GOLD analysis project Ga0031653, IMG submission 55210) | Freshwater lake sediment microbial communities from the University of Notre Dame, USA, for methane emissions studies - BRP12 BR | ecosystem: Environmental > Aquatic > Freshwater > Lake >... | reverse complement strand
CCCCATCCGCTTCCTCACTTTTTCGACAGGAGGTAGACCGCGGATTCGGCGAACAGGTTGGGACGGACCCCGCGCAGCACCCTCCCCCCCCGCTCGCTGGAGAGGTAGACGCGCCGCTCCACCCGCAACGCGAACTTCCGGCAATACTCCTCGAAATCCGTCACCGAGCAGAAGTGGATATTGGGAGTGTCGTACCACTCGTACGGGAGGAACTCCGTTTTCGGCATCCGGCCCCGCCGGAGCAGGTAGAACCGCATCTTCCAGTGGGCGAAGTTGGGGAACCCGACCACCGCCTTCTCGCCCACGCGGAGCATCTCCGACAGGACGACGTCGGGCTTCTTCACCGCCTGCAGCGTCTGGTTGAGGATGATGTAGTCGAACGACCGGTCGGGGTAATCCTTCAGTCCGTGGTCGATGTCTTCCTGCAGGACGGCGAGACCTTTCGCGATGCATTCCCGGATCCCGTCGTCCGAGATCTCGATGCCGCTGCCGCGGACGTCCTTGGTGCGAACGAGCTTTTCGAGGAGCGAACCGTCGCCGCACCCGAGGTCGAGGACCTTGGCGCCGCGAGGAACGATGTCGAGGATGATGTCGTGGTCGATCCGCGTCCCGGCAGGGCTCAACGGGATGGTTCTCCTGTTCTCTGGAAATGGGGAAGACGCATGGCGAGTTCCGCGACGTCGTGGAGGATCCGGGCCGTCGCCCCCCAGATCGTGAAGGGGCCGTAGTCGAGGAAGTACACCATGTACGGTTTCCCGAGGAACGTGGTCTCGGCGGCCCGGTACCGGGAGAAATCGGTGAAGGCCGACAGCGGTGCGTCGAACGTCTCCGCCATCTCGAATCCGTCGAGATGGAACCGCGCGTCCCGGGGAATCCGGGCGACGAAGGGCTGGATGCAGAAGCCGGTCACCGTGGAGACCCGTTCCATCGCCCCCAGCAGCTCCACGTCCTCCCGCCGGATCCCCAGTTCCTCTTCCGCCTCGCGCATCGCCGTGGCCAGCAGGTCCCGGTCGCCCGGGTCGCGGCTTCCTCCGGGGAAGCAGATCTGTCCCTTGTGGTGAGGGACGCGCTCCGTCCGGCGGGCGAGCGTCACGGCGACCTCTCCGCCGGAATCCCTCAGCGGGACAAGGACCCCCGCGGAGCGCAGTCCCGGGGGCGGCGGCTCCGACGTCGCGACCGGGGAGAGGACGCCCCGGAGCTCCCCGAAGAACCGGTTCGTCACCTCCACATCGCCACCTCGGCGATCCCGCCGGCCAGCAGTTCCAGGGAGATCTTCCGCGCCCCGACGTCCAATGTCCGCAATCTCCCGACCGCGTTCTCGGGAGTCGCGTGCGACGACAGCAGATATTCCGCACGCCCCCGGAGCACGGACGGCGACTGCCGCACGGTGGAGAGGAAGGGATACTGGGCGTAGATCGCCTCGACGAAGATCCGCTCCTCGAACGGGGTCGCGCGCACGAACCGGATCCGAAGATCGCTGCGTTCCAGGGTGTAGCCGTCCATGAGGAACTGCTCCCGGAGGGCGGGAAGGAAGACCTTGATCCGCCGGTACAGTGCGAGCTCGCGTTCCTGCTCCTGCGTCTCCTGGAAGTCGACCTCGAGGACCCGCGTCAGGTTGAGCCGGCCCATGAACCGGTCGAGAGCGTCCGCCCCACGGTAGGGCGCGCGGAGATCGACCCCGTACGCAGCCCGGCAACCGGGCACCCACTCCTCCGCGTGCAGCGTCACCCCCAGTTCCAACAGGGCCCTTCGGACAGCCTCCCGGCGGAGGAACTCCTCCCCCTCCGCCCGCGCGCGCGCTACCACGTCCTGGCGGGTCAGGTCGAGGTCGAGGGGGCGGAACCATTTCCCGTCCCGGTACGTTCCGCAAAGCGGCACCTTCGCGTCGAGATCGAAAGAGACTTCCGAAGCCGCCTCCCGGACACCTTCCGGCCCCACCGCGCCGACCAGCTTCCCGATCGCGGCGACGACCCCGAGCTCCCGCCCCGGGCCGAACCCCTCGATCACCTCCCGGACCGTCCCGTCGCGATCGACGAAGAAGAGGGTGGGCAGGCGAGAGACCCCGTAGGCGCGCATGACATCGCCTTTCCCGTCGAAGAGGATATCGAAGGTGAACTTCCCGCCGGGATTGGCGGCGGAGCGATCGAGAAACGCCTTCACGCGGCCCACGCCCACGTCGGCATCCTCGTTGACGGCGACCACGGCGACCTTTTCCGGACCGTATTTTTCGTAGAGTCGCTGGAGGCCCGCCATCTCCTCGAGGCACGTCGTGCAGTAGATCGACCAGAAGGTGAGAACCATCGGCGCTTTCCCGCGGAACTGCGCCGTGGACACCGGTTTTCCGAAAGGGCCCGCGCCCGTGAACTGCGGCGCCGGCTTCCCGATCAGGTCCTTCGGCGCCGGGAACGCCGCCCCCCCGGACAGGAGGAGGACCGCCGCCGCGACGCACGCCGCAAGTCGCCTCAATCTCGCCTCCCTGACCGTCGATCTCTTCCTGCGAATTGGGATTCCCGGGGACGGGAGCAGGTTTCCCGCGGGCCGCCGCCGGGGTTCATTCGCCCCCGGGGTCGATGACGGCGAGGAGCTGCCCTTCCTCGACCCGTTCGTTGACCTTGATGCAGAGCTCCCGGATCACGCCCGCGACGTGCGACTTCACGGCGTTCTCGGTCTTCATCACTTCGATGTTCATGACCTCTTCCCCTTTGCGGAGAAGGTCCCCCTCCTTCAGGACCCGGTCCTTCGTCCCGATCCGCCACACCGTTCCGGTGACCGTCGCGCCGATCTCCCCCTTGCTCTTCGGGGACGCCTTCCGGACCGTCTTGCGCGCGGCGGCCGCCTCGGGAAGCTCGACCGGGAAAACGTGCATGATGTTGTCCACCGACAGCACCACGTGCTTCACCCCGCCGACTCCCTCGCCGATGGAGACGAGGCGGATCTCGTGGGGCTTGCTCCCGATCGTGATCGTCATCTGGTCCCCCGGCTTGCGGAGCCCGTTGAACCAGACGTTCGTGGGAAGCACCGTGGTGTCTCCGAACCGCTGCCGGAATACGAGGAAGTCGACCGCCGCCTTCGGGTGCATCAGGTACAGGACGAACTCCTCCGGCGTGACGGGACGTCCCAGCTCCCCCTCCATCGCCGCCCGCGCCTTTTCGAGGTCCTCGTCCGGAAGGCGCGACAGCGGGGACGATTCGACGCGTTCCGCTTTCGCCTTCGCCGCCCCCTCCTCGCCGAAGACGGACCGGTAGACCCACTCCTTCGGCCAGCCGAAGGGGAGCGGGCCGTACTTCCCGAGCAGCAGGTTCTTCAGGTCGTCCGTCGCCCCCGCGTAGAGCCGCAGGAGCAGGTTTTCGTCCGCCTGGGAGAGCGCTTCCAGCCGCTCGCCCGACTCGAAGAACCGGTCCAGTACGGAGAAGAGCCGCCGGATGCCGTGCTCCCCGCCCTCCTTGTTCACGCGCTGGAGGATTCCCGCCCACGTGGTCCAGGTGATCTGCGACCCCGGGGTCACGTCGAAATATTTGATGATCCGGTTCCCGTACGACATCCCCTTCAGGATGTGGGGCATGAGGTCGAGGAAGCCGCCCTTCTCCGCCTGCTCGAAGGAGGAGGGGAAGGCTCCGCCAGGCATCCGGTGGACGGTCACGTCGCTGCTGAACCCCTTGAACTGGGACTCGAACCGCCCGTAGTTCCGGATGAAGCCGCGGATCTCGTCGGACGCCTCGTCGGCGCGCTTCATGTCGAGCCGGACGTCGAACCCGAGCTCGCGCAGGTAGCGCACGAGCGGCCGCACCGGCGGGTGTCCGTAGAACCGGGAAAAGGCGTCGTCGGTGACGTCGAACAGCTTCGCCCCCGCGGCGGCCGCGGCCGCGATCGCCGGGATCACCAGCCCGTCGGTGGAGTGCCGGTGGTACTGGATGACCAGCCCCGGATATTTCTGGAGGAAGACGTCGACCAGCCGCCGGATCCGCGCCGGGGACCCCACGCCGGCCATGTCCTTGATGCACAATATGATGTCCCGCGTGCCGCCGCACAGCGACACGATCTCCTTCAGCACCCGGAGGTAGTAGGCGTCCGAGCATTCGGGGGACTCTGTGAAGGAGATGGCGGGCGAGAAGATCTTCCCCCCTTTGAGCACCTCCTCGGCCACCGGCGCCATGTTCGGGACGTAGTTCAGGAAGTCGAAGCAGCGCCACACGTCGACCGTGGGGAGGAACGACTCGACCGCCAGCCGCACGATGTTTCTCGGGTACATCCGGTATCCCCAGACGTTCGTCGACCGGATGAGGGTCTGGGTCAGTACGTTCGGCATCCGTGCGGAGAAGAGCCTCGCCTCCTCGAACGGGTGGATCATGTTGTTCATCAGGTTCTGGTGGAGGCGGGCGCCGCCGTGGACCTCGATGGAGAAGTACCCCGAGGCGTCGTAGACCGGCATCAGGCGGGACAGGTCGTGGAGGGTGAACCGGTTCTTGAAGTCGCTCTGGCCGGTGTCGCGCGGTCCCGTGTTCGTCAGCCAGATCGTCTTCCCGTCCCGGAGGGCCTTCAGGACCTTCCGGTACCCTTTCTTCTTCAGGGTGCCGAGCATCTCCCCCTCGTCAGCCGCTGTGGACGTTGCGGCCGAGACCGGAGACTTCGGCGACGAATCGGGCCGCCTTGTAGATCTCCTCCTCGGCCTCCACGTATTCGGTGAGTCCGGCGATGTTCTCGTCGATGAATCCGGTGTGGATCTTTCCGGAAAGGAAGTCGGGGTGGTCCATGATCCGCCGCAGCAGCGGGATCGTCGTCCGGACTCCCCAGATGTCGTATTCGCGCAAGGCGCGCCGCATCCGCTGGATCGACGTCTCCCGGTCCTTCCCCACCGAGCAGATCTTCGCGAGCAGGGAATCGTAGAACGAGGGGACCTCCCACCCCTGATAGATCCCCGACTCGGTCCGGATGAAGGGACCGCTGATCTGGCGAAGGAAGGTGATCCGCCCGAAGGAGGGGGCGAAGCCGTTCTTCGGGTCCTCGGCGTTGATCCGGCACTGGATCGCGTGGCCGCGCAGCAGGACGTTCTCCTGCCGCAGCGACAGGCGGTCGCCCGCGGCGATCTTGTACATCTTCCGGATGATGTCGAATCCGCTGATCATCTCGGTGACGGTGTGCTCCACCTGGATCCGCGTGTTCACCTCGAGGGCGTAGAACTTGCCGTCCTTGTCGACGAGGAACTCGAGCGTCCCGGCCGTCTCGTACCCGATCTCCTTCATCGCCCGGACGACCACCGCCCCCATCTTCGCCCGGACGTCGGGGGTCAGCAGCGAGCTGGGGGCCTCCTCCACCAGTTTCTGGTGCCGCCGCTGGATGGAGCATTCCCGCTCGCCCAGGTGGATGACGTTGCCGTACCGGTCCGCGAGGAACTGGAACTCGATGTGGCGGCCGCCCTCGATGAACTTTTCGACGAAGACGGTCCCCTTGCCGAACGCCTTCTCCGCGACGGAGCGCGCCGCGGACAGCCCCTCTTCCACCTCGTACGGGGAGTCGAGCTTCTGCATCCCCTTCCCGCCGCCGCCGGCGGACGCCTTGACGAGGAGCGGCCACCCGACCCGGTCGCCGAAGCGGATGACCTGGTCGGCATCCTCGACGTCCTCGATCGCGGGGGTCACCGGAACGCCGGAGGCCGCGAGCGCCTTGCGCGCCGCGATCTTGTCGCCAAGGATCCGCATCACGCGGGCCGACGGACCGATGAAGACGAGCCCCTCGCGCTCCACCGCGTCCGCGAAGTCGGGGTTCTCCGCGAGGAAACCGTAGCCCGGGAAGATCGCATCGCAGCCGGAATCGATCGCCGCCCGCAACACCGCCTCGATGTCGAGGTAGCTCTTCGTCGCCGGGGAGGGACCGAGACGGACCGCCTCGTCCGCGAGCTTCACGTGCAGGGAGAGGGCGTCGCAGTCGGAGTATCCGACCACCACGGGGATCCCGAGCTCCCGCGCCGGCCGGATGGCCCGGCAGGCGATCTCCCCCCGGTTGGCGATGAAGATCTTGCGGTAGTAGCCCAACCGCCCCCCTACGCGATGTCCCTGCCCGTGAGGATCTTGAGCGCCTCGCGGTACTTGAGCGCGGTCTTCAGGACGACGTCCGCGGGGAGGCGCGGACCCGGCGCCGTCTTGTTCCACGGCAGCGTGAGAAGGTAGTCGCGCACGAACTGCTTGTCGAAGCTCTTCTGCGGGCCGCCGGGCCGGTACTCCGCCGCGGGCCAGAACCGGGAGGAGTCGGGGGTGAGCGCCTCGTCGATCAGGAGAAGCTGGCCCTCCGCGGTCCCCAGCTCGAACTTCGTGTCGGCGATGATGATCCCCTTCTCCCTCGCGTACGCGGCCGCCCTTTCGTAGAGGGCGACGACGATGGAGCGGACCCTTTCCGCGGTCTCTTTCCCGACGATCCCGACCACCCGGTCGAAGGAGACGTTCTCGTCGTGGCGCCCCTTCTCCTCCTTCGTCGCGGGGGTGAAGATCGGCTCCGGGAGGCGGTCCGACTCCCGCAGCCCCGCAGGGAGGGGGATGCCGCACACCTCGCCCTTCTCCCGGTACTCGGCCCAACCCGATCCGGAGAGGTACCCGCGGACCACGCATTCGATCGGGAGCGGCTTCGCCTTCCGGCAGAGCATCGACCGGCCGCGCAGCGTCTCCGCGTGCGCCCGGGCCGCCGGCGGGAAGGCGTCGACGTCGATGGAGATCATGTGGTTGGGGACGATGTCGGAAAGCCTGTCGAACCAGAACGCGGAGATCTGGTTCAGCACCTTCCCCTTTCCCGGGATCCCGTCGGGCATCACGACGTCGAACGCGGAGAGCCGGTCGGAGGCCACGAGGAGGAGTTTCCCGTCCACTTCGTACAGATCCCGGACCTTCCCGCGTCCGAGCAGCGTCAACCCGGAAAGTTTCGTCTCGACCACCGTGGCGTCCGTCACGTTGCTGACCTCCTATATTTCGTTGGATCGAATTACTATACCAGAATTACCCCTGGAACCCCCCCGGTCACCCGTCCCCCTCGAACTGCAGCGCGTGCAACCGCCGGTAGATCCCCCCGGCGGCCAGCAACTCCGCGTGGGTCCCCGTTTCCCGCACCTTCCCCTTGTGCATCACGATGATCCGGTCGGCGGACAGGACGGTCGACAGGCGATGGGCGACGACGAGGGCGGTCCGGCCGGGGAGGATCCTGGACAGCGCCTCCTGGATCCGGCCCTCCGTCACGGGGTCGACACTCGACGTCGCCTCGTCGAGAAGAAGGATCCGCGGTTCCCGCGCCAGCGCCCGGGCGAACGACACCATCTGGCGCTGCCCCGTGGACAGCCGCACCCCCCGCTCCCCCACGTCCGTGTCCAGCCCCTCCCCCCACTCCTGCGCGAACCGGTCGACNCCGATCGCCGAAAGCGCCCCCCCGACCGCCGCGCCTCCCGCCGCGACGTTCTCGCGCACCGTCCCGGAGAAGAGGAACGGGTCCTGGAGGACGAGGGCGAGCGCCCCGCGCAGCGCCTCCGGCGGGAGTTCCCGGATGTCCCGCCCGAAGAGGAGGATTTGCCCCCGCCGGATCTCGTAGAAGCGGCACAGCAGCGAGAGGACCGTCGTCTTCCCCGCCCCCGTCGCCCCCACGATCGCCCCGGTTTGCCCTTCCTCGAGGACGAAGGAGACGCCGCGCAGGACCGGCGGCCCCTCCTCCGCCTCCCCGGATCCGCGATCCGCGGGCCGCGGGTAGGAGAACCAGACGTCCCGGAACTCGACCGCGGGGGGGGCCGCGTCCTTCCCGGAGGCGGGCGCCGGCGGAGCCGGCCGGAACGGCGGTGCGGTCCCCGCGTATTCGGGGGAGATCTCCTCGTCGAGGAGCCGGAAGATCCGCTCGGAGGAGGCCAGCGCGGACTGGAGGATGTTGTACTTGTCGCTCATGTCCTTGATCGGATCGAAGAACTTCCGGGCGTATTCGAGAAACGCCACCAGCGTCCCGAAGGTGAGCGCTCCGGAGAGGAGACCCGCGCCCCCCCGCCACAGGAGGAGCGCCGCCGCGATCGAGGCGAACATCTCCACGCCGGGGAAGTAGACGGAGTAGAAGTTCGTGAGCCGCACGCTCTCCGCGGCGTACTCGCCGTTCAGGGCGTCGAACCGGAGCGAGGATTTCCCCTCCTGGACGAAGGTCTTTACCACCGATACGCCCGTCACGTGCTCCTGCAGGAATGCGTTCAGTCGCGCGAGTTTCCGTCGCATCTCCCGGTTCGCCTCGCGGATCCGCTTCTTCAGCAGCTCGACGAACAGGAGCAGGGGCGGCAGGACGGCGAAGGTGACGAGCGCGAGGCGCGGATCCATCCAGAGGAGGAGCGCCGCCGTGCCCGCCAGCACCACCGCGTCGCCGATCGTGGAGACGAGCCCCGAGGAGAGGAGCTCCTGCAGCGCCTCGACGTCGGAGGTCAGGCGCGTCATGAGTCGCCCGGTCGGCGTCCGGTCGAAGAAGGCGACGGGGAGCCGTTCCATCCGGGCGAACATCTCCCGGCGCAAGGCGAGGATCACCCGCTGCCCGAGGACCGACACGGCGTACATCTGCAGATAGAGGAATCCCATCCCGCCGGCGAGCGCCGCGAGGTACAGGAAGACCCACCGCCCCATCCCGGGAAGCTGCCCGGGGACGACGTGCCGGTCGATGATGATCTTGACGAGGTACGGCCCCGCGAGCTGGCACGCGGATCCGAACAGGAGCGCCGCCAGGGCCGCCGCGAGGAGCCCGCGGTGGGGGACGACGTAGCGCAGGAGGCGTCCCAGAAGCCGCCAGTCGACACCCTGTGTCTCCGCCCTGTCCTCGAGGAAGAAATCGTCCCGGGAGCGGTTCACGACGACTCCTCCAGTTCCCGGGCGAGCATCTGGCGGGAGTACAGGTCGAAGTATCGCCCGCGGAGCGCCAGCAGATCGCCGTGCGTCCCCTCCTCGGCGATCCGGCCGTCCGCCAGGACGAGGATCCGGTCGCACCGGGACAGGGAGGCCATCCGGTGGGTGCTGAAGAGGACCGTCCGCTCTCCCTTCGCGGAGAGGATCCCCTCGAAGATCTCCCGCTCCGTCTCCGCGTCCACGGCGGAGAGGGCGTCGTCCAGCAGGAGGAACGGCGCGCCGGCGTACAGTGCACGCGCGATCGTGACCCGCTGTTTCTGGCCCCCCGACAGGGAGATCCCGCGTTCCCCGACGACGGTGTCGAACCGGTCCGGCATCTCCTCGACCTCCGCGAGGATCCGCGCGAGACCGGCCGCCTTCCTGGCGGCATCGGGATCGGACGCCTCCTGCCCGAAGCAGATGTTCCCGAGGATGGAGTCGGAGAAGAGGAACGGGTCCTGCGCGACCAGGGCGAAACGGCGCCGCAGATCGGGGAGCGGCATCGACGCCGCGTCTTCCCCGTCGATGAAGATGGCGCCGGGCGGCACCGGGTAGAGCCCGAGGAGCAGGGAGAAGAGCGTGCTCTTGCCCCCTCCGGTGGGCCCCACCACCCCCAGCACCTCTCCCCTACGGACGCAGAAGGAGATCCCCCGCAGCGCCTCCCCCCGCCCTCCGCCCTCGTGGGAAAAGACGAGACCGCGGACCTCGAGGAGGGGGATCGAAGGCGCCGGTCCCCCGGCGTCCGCGGCGTGCCGTGGCCGGCGCTTCCATGTTTCCGCCTCGCCTTCGGGAAACTCCCCGGGGAGCCGGAGGAATTCGTTGATCCGTCCCATCGCGGCGTTTCCCCGCTGGAACAGGTTGATCACCCACCCCATCGCCATCGTGGGAAAGGAGAGCATCGCGAGGTACGCGTTGAAGGCGACGAACCCTCCGAGGGTGAGCGTCCCCTGCACGACCGCCCGGCTCCCGAGGTACAGGACGAGGGCCACGCCGACCCCCGCGAGGAGGCCGATCGCCCCGTGGAAGCCCGCGGAGGTCCGGGCGACGGCGAGGTTTCGGCGGTAATACCCCTCGCACTCCCGGGAGAACCGCTCCTCCTCCCTGGCCTCGAGGGTGAACGCCTTGACGAGGCGGATCCCCGACACGTTCTCCTGCAGCGTGGTGTTCATCGACGCCAGCGACTCCTGGACCTTGCGATGCTGCCGGTGGAAAACCCGGCCGTACTCCCGGGAGAGGTACACCACCGCGGGGGCGAGGAGGAGCGACACTCCGGTCAGCGACGGGCTGATCCTCAGCATGAAGGCGACCGCGAGGAGCCAGGAGATCGCGGTGCCGACGAGGGTGAGGAGGCCCGGACCGAGGAGGAGCCAGACGGCGGAGAGGTCGTTCGTCAGGCGCGACATCACGTCCCCGGTCGGCGTGGCGTGGAAGAAGCGCAGCGGCAGACGGATCACGTGGGAGAAGAGGCGCCGGCGCACCCCCGCCTCGACCTCGCGCGCGATCACGAGAAGGGAACGCCGGGAGAGGAACCGGAAGGCGGCGTGCAGGAGCGAAAAGAGCGCCATGAGCCCCACGGCGCGCAGCAATCGCCCCTCTCCGGGGGGGCCGCCTCCCCGCGCGGCGGAGACGGCGTCGACCGCCTCCCGGGTCATCCAGGGGACGAGGAGGCCGAAGACGCTGGAGACGACGAGGCCGAGGACGCACAGGGCGTACACCCTCCGGTGCACGGCGAGGTGCGGGCGCAGGGTGATCAGCTCGCGAATGGGTTACGGCCTCCCGATCGGGAACGGGTCGAGGGTGAAGCAGAGGAGAAACAGGAGGCACGCCGCCGCGCCGAACGCGCGCCGCATCGGGGTCAGCGGCACCTCCTCGGCCATCGGCCGGGGATGCGCCGTCCCCATGACGAACAGGAGGGCGGCCCAGACGAACCAGCCGTTGCTCGCAAGGCCCATCAGGAGCAGTCCGTACGGGATCAGCCGGGCGACCTCCTTGAACCGCTCCCCGAACAGGGCGAAGGCGACGTGTCCGCCGTCGAGCTGCCCGGCCGGGATCAGGTTCAGCATGGTGATGTACATCCCGAGCCAGCCGGCGTACGCGACCGGATGAAGGATCACGTCGTATCCCGCCGGGATCTCGCCGAGAACGGCCTGCGACAGGAGCTTGAACAGCAGGGACTCGCCCAGCGGGACCCCGAGCCCGCCTGTCGCCCGCCGGACTTCGGAGAGGGCGAGCCCGGCGACCATCACGGGGATCGCGACCGCCGCTCCGGCCAGCGGACCCGCGGCGCCGATGTCCATCAGGGCGTTCCGGTCGGGGAACGGCGATTTCAGCCGGATGAGCGCCCCCATCGTCCCGGGGAGGGGCGGGATCGGGAGGAACGGGATGAAGTACGGGGGGGTCACCCGGACGCGGTGCCGGCGCGCCGCCGCGTAGTGCCCCATCTCGTGTACTCCGAGGATCGACAGGAGCGGGACGTTGAACATGAGCCCCATCGCGAGGTCGGACGGCCGCGCGAGCGGATTCCCCCCCGCGAGGAACGACCCGGCGATCAGCGTCGTGACGAACGTGGCCAGCAGCAGCAGGATCGGTACCGTGAGAATCTCTCCTTCCCCTTCGGGTGAAAATCCGGTTTACTGTCCCCTGTAAGATCACCGGACGGGAGGGCGGGTTCCCGCGTGAAGCTCCTTTGCGACATCCCGTCGGACACCGAACTGCTGGTCCACGTCTGCTGCGCCCCGGACGCGGCGTACGGCGTGCGCGCGTTGCGGGAACGGTACGTCGTCACCGCCTTCTTTTATAACCCAAACATCCACCCCCGGGAAGAGATCCGTAAACGGCTCCTCACGACCCTCGACCTGCAGGAGAAGGCTCCCTTCCCCATGGTGGTCGGCAGCGGGGGTGAGGAAGCGTGGGAGGAGGCCATCCGGGGGATGGAAGGCGAGCCCGAGCGGGGACGCCGGTGCGAAGCGTGCGTCCGGCTGCGGCTGCGGGAAACGGCGAGGAAAGCAGTGGAACTCGGGATGCACGCCTTCGGGACGGTGCTGACCGTAAGTCCGAAGAAGGACGCCGCGATGGTGAACCGCGTCGGACGCGAGGAGGGGGAGCGCGCCGGTGTCCGGTTCGCCGAGACGGACCTCAAGAAGGGGAACGGCTACCTGGAGAGCGTTCGGATCAGCAAGGAGATGGGGCTCTACCGCCAGCGGTACTGCGGGTGCAGGTTCTCGGAAAAAAGGATGGCGGAAGCGTGAGGGAATCGAACCCACCGGAGACGTTTCCGCCTCCCGACCGGATTTGAAGTCCGGGGGGGCCACCAGCGCCCCATCCGCTTCCTTCCATGGACCGTACGTTTCCGGGCCCTTCCCGCCGATAGTACACCAATTGTGGATTTTCACGGACAGGGAAAGGAAGGAAGGACGGGAAAAAACGGTTGATCGGGACGCCCGGGAAGGTAGAATAGGAACTTCCGAGGGCGCTTAACTCAGCGGTAGAGTGCCACCTTCACACGGTGGAAGTCACAGGTTCAAATCCTGTAGCGCCCACCACGAAAACAGAAGCCCTGCCGGGGTCCGCCGGCAGGGCTTATCGTTTCACGAGCCGGGATGTCCCCTTCCCCGTATCGATCACCTCGCACCCCGCCGCCCGGATCCGCTTCCGCACGGCGTCCGCCGCGGCGTAGTCGCCCGCCGCCCGAAGGGCGTCGCGCTCCCCCGCCAACGCCGCGACCTCCGCGGGGATCCCTGCCGGCTCCGCCCCGCTCCCGCTTCCGACGCCCGCCTCCCGTTCGGCGTCGGCTTCGGAGAGCAACCCGACCGCAAGAACCCCGTCCCACTCCGACGCGAGCGACCGGACCGCGTCGCCCGCGATCCCCGACCGAACGGCCTTGTGGGCGACGGCGAGGGCGCGCGGAATGTTCAGGTCGTCCGAGATCGCCTCGAGGAACTCCGCGCGCAGCGGGGCCGAGGCGTCTTCCCCCGCCGTCCCTCCCCGCGCCGCGCGGCGGAACGCCTGCCTCAGGCGGGAGAGTGCGCGGGCCGCCGCCGCCTGCCCTTCCCAGGTGAAGTTCATCGGCGAAGCGTAGTGGAGGGTCATGCAGTAGTAACGGAAATCGGCGGCGGAAAACCCTCCACCCCCGCCCGGAGGACCTTTCTCGAGGTCGTCGAGGGTGTACTCGTTGCCGGCGGACTTGGACATCTTCTTCCCGTCGACCAGGAGGTGCCCCGCGTGCATCCACAGCGCCGCGAACCGCTTCCCGGTGGCGGTCTCCGCGACCGCCCGGGAGTTCTCGTGGTGCGGGAACCGGAGATCGACGCCCCCGATGTGGACGTCGATCCCGGGGCCCAGATACTTGAGCGACATCGCCGCGCACTCGATGTGCCACCCCGGCCAACCCGGGCCCCACCGGCTGTTCCACTGGTACTGCCGGCCGGGCCCGGCGGGCAACCAGAGGGTGAAATCCTCCGGGCGCCTCTTGTGGCGGTGGATACGCGCGTCCGTCCGCTCCGCGGGCTCCGCCTCCCCGAGTCCCGCCCCCGAGAAGATCCCGTAGCCGGGAGCCTTCGTCACGTCGAAGTAGAGGTACCCCCCCTCCCCGTAGACCGCCCCGCGCTCCTCGAGCGTACGCACGAGGGAGATCATCTCGGCAACGTGCTCCGAGGCCCTCGGGTAGACGTCCGCCGGCAGGAACGCCATGCGTCGGCACTCCCGGAAGAACGCCTCCGTGAAGAACCGCGCGATCTCCCCCGCGGATTTTCCGGCCGCGCGGGCGGCGGCGATCACCTTGTCCTCGCCCTCCTCCAGTCGTTCCTGGTGCATGTGACCCATGTCCGTGATGTTCTGGACGGCGAAGGTGCCGTACCCGAGGTCGCGGAGGGTGCGGACCAGGAGGTCGGTCAGGAGGTAGGTCCGAAGGTTCCCGATGTGGGCGTAGCGGTAAACGGTGGGCCCGCAGGTATAGATCCGGACCCGTTCCGGGTCGCCGGGTGCGAAGGGGACGATCCCCCGGGATGCGCTGTCGTACAGGGAGAGACCCACCCACGCCTCCCGAGGGTCCCGGCGCGTCCGGCTACATCTCCTGGAGCGTTTCCTTCTCGATCTCCTCGGAGAGGAGCTTCACGTGCTTCTTCTCCTCCTCGGCGAGGTAGTGGAACAGTTCGCGGATCTCCGGCTGCGTGGCGATCCGGGCGTACTCGGTGTAGTTCCGGTACGCGATCTTCTCGCGGTCCAGGGCCATCCGGATCACGTCCATCGGGTTGACGGGCATCTCGGGCTCCTCCAGGGGGATGGTTGCGTCGGAGCGCCTCCCGGCGCGCCGGCAGTTCAGCGGGGGGCGGGCGGCATGTCGCCCAGATACCCCTCGATCTTCGCCAGGTGGTTCCTCTCCTCCTCTTCCAGTTCGGCCAGAAGCGTCTTCGTCGACTTCTCCAAGACCGACTTCCCCGCCCGGGCGTAGAAGGCGATGGCGTGCGACTCGGCCTTGCGGGCGATCCCCAATCCCCTGCGAACCGCTTCCTGGCCGGTCGTGTACTGGGTGCCCACGCCCTCCTCCCACGCGAGGCGGTCGAGGTCGATGAGGTACGGGAGGAATTTCTCCTCCCACTTCTTCTCGAACTCCGGAATCCCGTGCCGCGCGGTCAGGCGGCGGATATGTCCCTCCTCCTCCCGGGAGAGGAAGGCGAACAGGTCCCCCGCCGTCGAGTCGCCGTGCCGCTCCGCCATCCTCCGGTAGAAGGCGCGGGCCCTCTCCTCGTGCGCCAGGGCGACCTGCAGGATCTCGATCTCGTTCAGGTCCAGCATCGTGCGCCCCCTCTCAACCGGCGTGCTTTTTCCCGTAATCGTCGAGGGCGGATCTGACCGCCTGCTCCGCCATCACGGAGCAGTGGATCTTGACCGCCGGCAGCCCGTCGAGCGCGTCGGCGACGTGCTGGTTCGAGATCGCCCGGGCTTCGTCCACGGTCTTCCCCTTGATCATCTCCGTGAGCATCGAGCTGGAGGCGATCGCCGCCCCGCAACCGAAGGTGCGGAACTTCGCGTCGACGACCTTCCCCTCCTCGATCTTCAGGTAAAGGCGCATCATGTCGCCGCAGGCCGGGTTCCCGACCTCCCCGATGCCGTCCGCCCCGTCGATCTCCCCCACGTTCCGGGGGTTCATGAAGTGATCCATCACCTTTTCGCTATAAGGTCCCGCCGCCATGATCCGGTCATCCTCCTTTGGCTTGTCGCTTCTGGTAGTCGAGGTACGTCGGTGACATCTCCCTCAGCCGTTCCACGATGCCGGGCAGCGCGTCGAGGGCCCGACGGACCTCGTCCACGGTGTTCCCCTTTCCGAGACTGAAGGTGATCGACCCGGTGCAGATGTCGCTGGGCACGCCGATCGCCCGCAGGACGGGGGAGGCCACGAGATCCTCCTCGTCGTGTCCCCGCAGGTTGGAGCTGCACGCGGAGCCGGACGCGGCCATGACCCCCTTCATGTTGAGGAACAGGAGGAGCGACTCCCCCTCGACATGCTCCACCCAGAAGGAGACGTGCCCGGGAAGACGCCCGGAAGCGGGACCGGTGAAGTGGAGCATGGGGATCGTCGCAATGCCGTCCCACAGCATCTTCCCCAGGGCGGAGAGATGATCCGCCCACGCGCCCATCTCCCGCGCCGCGAGGGTCGCGGCCGCGCCCATCCCCACCACGGCGGGGACGTTCTCCGTGCCGGCCCGGTACCCCATCTCCTGGAATCCGCCGAAGGTCCGCGGCGCCACCTTCGTCCCCTCCCGGATGTACAGCCCGCCGACCCCCTTCGGACCGTAGAAATTGTGGGCCGACAGGGTGACCAGATCCGCGGGGATCTCCCGGACATCCAGGGGGATGTGGCCGGCGGACGCCGTCGCATCGACGTGGAACGTCACCCCCGCCTCCTTCGCGATCCGCCCGATCTCCCCGACCGGCTCGATCGTACCGATCTCGGAGTTGGCGTGCATCACCGAGAGGAGCGCCGTGTCGGCCCGCAACGCCTTCCGGGCCGTCTCCGGGTCGACCGCGCCGTTCCGGTCGACGGGGAGGACGGTCACCTCGTGCCCCGCGTTGCGCAGCGGGATCAGGGCGTTCATCACGGAGAAGTGCTCGACCTCGGACACGACGACGTGCCGCCTCCCGGCCCCGGCGGCCTCGACGGCGCCGAGAACGGCCAGGTTGTTCGACTCGGTCGCCCCCGAGGTGAAGACGATCTCTCCCGCCTTCGCCCCGATCAGGGAGCCGACCTCGGCCCTCGCCCGGTCGATCGCCCGCAGCCCCGCCTGCCCCTGGTCGTGGATATGGGAAGACGGGTTGCCGTACCAATCGGTGAAGTACGGCCGCATCGCCTCGAAGACGCGCGGATCGAGAGGCGTCGTCGATATATGGTCGAAAAAGGCCTTGGTCATCGGGTCGTCCGCACTCCCGCCGTTACGGTTTTACGTGGAACTGCTCCATCTTGTCCTTGATGAGCTTCATATGGTGGCGTTCCTCCTCGGCGAGGAACAGGAACATCGATTTCACGCCGGGGTTGGTCGCCTCGGCGGCGCTTTTCTCGTATTCCACGAAGTTCTCCTGCTCCAGACGCATCGCCAGACGCAACGCCTCTTCCATCGACCAGTTCGCCATGTCGCTCTCCTCCACCGTCCGGTCTCTGTTTTTGATTTCCGGGAAGGCGATTCCGTTTCACACGGAATCGCCACGGACCGCAATAATACCACGGCGGGCGATGGGCGATCGCGCCCACTTTCCAGGCTTCGCCGGTTAAGCGCTTGTGCGTCCGCGACGCCGCAGGCGGCTTCCTGCTCCCCCGGCTCCTGCGCGCGCGGGCATCGGATTTGCTACAATGGGCATCTCATCGGGACATTTACGGGGTAGGGGGGGAGCGTCGCATGAAGCGGTTTGCGTTGTCGCGGAAAGGGATCGGGGCGGTGCCGCTGATCCTGGTCCTGATCGTGATCTTCGCGGGAGCCTTCCTGCTGTACCGGAACTGGCAATCCGGGATGGAGAAGAAGAAGGCGGAGACGGGAGCCCCCACCGCATCGGCGACGGGGCCTTCCGGACTCAGGACCGCCCCCCCGTTCTCCCTGCAAGACACGAACGGGAACCTCTACTCCTCCGCCAAACTCGCCGGAAAGCCGGCGGTCATCAACTTTTTCGCGACCTGGTGCCCCCCCTGCAAGGCCGAGATCCCCGGGTTCGTCGAGGTGTACAACAAGCACAAGTCGAAGGGGTTCGAACTGGTCGGCATCTCCCTCGACACCGATACGCGGGGGAACCTGGCCGGCTTCATCATGACGAACAGGATCGGATACAGGATCCTTATCGGCGACCTGGCCACCGCCCGGGCGTACGGAGGTGTCTCCTCCATCCCGACCACGTTCTTCGTCGGGAAGGACGGCGAGATCAAGAACGTCCATGTGGGCTACATCGACAAGGAGGCGTTCGACCAGGAGGTACAGAAACTGCTGTAAAGGAAAAGGGGCGAAAAGGGATCTTTTCGCCCCCTCCGGCCGGTCGAAACCGGCGAGTTTCGCCCCGGTAACGTTCGCGTTACGCCGGGACGCACGCCGCGGTAGGGCACACCCCCGCGCACGCCGCGCAATCCGTGCACTTGGCCGCATCGATCGTGTAGATCGGGTCCCCCTCCGCGATGCACTGGGCGGGGCACTCCGGAACGCACGCTCCGCAGGCGATGCACTCCTCCGTGATTTTGTACGCCATGACACCTCCCTCCGAATGAGTTAGTGGGTTATACGGACTCCACCCGTTCGACGGTTGGGATCCGCTCCTTGAGAGCCGCCTCGATGCCGCCCTTCAACGTCATGGTGGCCATCGGGCAGCCGCCGCATGCGCCCAGAAGGCGCACCTTCACCACGCCCCCTTCGATGTCGACGAGTTCCACGTCTCCCCCGTCGGCCTGGAGGGCGGGTCGAATGCTGTCCAGAACTTTCTCGACTTCTGGTTTCAACGGAACACCTCCTCGGTTTCCTGCTCCATGCTCCATGATACTTCCTGTTTTTTTAGGATGCCCCGGTCCGCCCCGTCGTTCCTTGATGCGGGTCAATCGGCGGAAAGGAGCTCGAACCCCGACTTCTTGATGGCGGCCTTCAGAACCTTGTAGTTCTTCGTCTCGATCCTCAGGATAAACACCTTGCGGTTCGGATCCTCGTGCGGCGCGGTCGCCACCGACACGATGTTCGCATCGAAATCCTTCAGGAGTTTGAGCACCTCGAACAGCATCCCGGGCCGGTTCTGCAGCGCCACTTCGATCCGGTAGCCCGGGCCGCTCACCCCCATCGCCTCGATGAAGGAGTCGATGATGTCGGTTTCCGTGAGAATGCCGACCAGTCTCCCGTTGTCCACCACGGGAAGGCATCCGATCTTCTTCTCCCGGATGATCAGGGCCGCCTCCTCGATGGGGGCCGAGGAGGAGACGGTGTAGGGCCGTCGCGTCATGATCTGTTTCACCTTGACCTTGTCGAGCAGGTAGTAGATCTCNCGGATCTCCAATGCGGTCGCCGGGGAGGGGGATGCCTGCTTGATGTCCCGCTCCGAGAGAATGCCGACGAGTTTCTCCCCGTCCTTAAGGACCGGCAGGTGACGGATTTCGTGCTCTTTCAGCAGATCCATCGCATTTTTCATCGAGTCCCCTTCGTCAACGAACACGGGGTTGCGCTTCATCCGCCTGGCGACGTTCATCGCGTATCCTCCTTGTCAAATTCGGATCGAACGGCAACGTCACGTAAAAAAACGGCGAACCAGATCGAAGGCCTGCGTCACGTCGACGTCGGACACCAGGATGCACGATGCCCCCTCCCGGTCCCACAGGACGAACGACCTGCCGTCCCGTTCTCCCGAGAGGAACGACCCCTCGGGGAACGCCGAAGCGGAGGAAGTCCCGAGCAGGCGGTCCCGGGGCGACACCACGAGAAGGTACCCGTCTCCCGCGTATCGGAACCGCAGCGAGGCGGCCGGGCGCTTCGCGAACGTTTCCCTGCGAACCTCCACGGGGACGAAATCGTCGTCGTCCCTGGGGAGATCGATGGAGACCCCCGCGAGAGCCCGGATCTGCCTCTCCGCCTCCGCGGCGGACGGCGCCGTGGGCGTTCCCGCGGGCGAAGCCGCGTCGAAAAGCCCGATCGCCTCGCGGGCCAGAGCGTCGACCCTTCGGCTCCCCGTGTCCCGGGCGATCCGCCAGCCGACGACGGCCACCATGAGGGTGAGGAAAACAAGGACGACCGCCAGCCGCGGGCGGAACTCCGCCAGCCCGAGCAAGGACGATGCGTCGCCCGAACGGCGCGCCGGGTTTCGGTTCGTCGCACTCCCCATCCAAGGATGCCCTCCGGCTCCCGTCCGCCGCGTTCCGCCTATACCCGCAATTGTACGACTACCACTCCACGATTTCCACACCGATGTCCCGGAGAAGAGCCCGGGTGGCCGAGTGGATCTGCCTCTGTACGAGAACGACCGATCGTCCCGGTCCGCCCTGGGGGCCGGAAAGGGAAAGGAACGCGCCCGTGACCCGGACCTCGTACCCCGCCTTCCCCCCCCCCGTCAAGAGGTACTCTTTCCGCTCTTCCGACCCGATCCCCGCCGCCTTCATCAGCC
>Ga0031653_10000029_pt1 | contig 19535 bp, 19 predicted proteins | sample FrelakmetBRP12BR_FD_55210 | JGI IMG/M metagenome (GOLD analysis project Ga0031653, IMG submission 55210) | Freshwater lake sediment microbial communities from the University of Notre Dame, USA, for methane emissions studies - BRP12 BR | ecosystem: Environmental > Aquatic > Freshwater > Lake >... | reverse complement strand
GAATGGGATAAACCATCACCCGTCCAATCAACTGAATGTTCACCTCACGAACCTCACCCCATGCGTGTAACTTAAATTTTGTACCCTTGGGCCAGTCAAGGATAATGTCGCTTGCGCGCACTTCATTGTCTTTTTCTAAACCAAAGGTCACCACTCGGGCTTGGGTTTGGGTTGCCATCCAGCGAACGTTCGGGTCGTCCCCGTTAAGGACGGCAAATCCAGAAGGCGGGAGCATTCGAAGCATTTCTGATTTTTCTTTACGGGTCTCTTCAAGGGTCNGTAAGGAACGATTGTGTTCACTTCCGATCGAGGTGACGACGGTCATGTTGGGATGAATCATCCGTGCGTAGTTCGTCATCTGACCGGGCCCTTCAATGCCGACTTCGATCACAGCATGGCGGTCATCAGGTCGTATTCGAAGAACAGCTAAGGCTACAGAGCTCCAAGCATTGTGTCCAAAACTAAACTTTTCTTGCCCACAGAGTACCCGATACACCGCACGTGTAGTGGTTGTTTTCCCAAATGAGCCTACAATGGTGACGATAAAGGTTTTGCGCAATAGCGTCCGCCGATAATACATTGCTAAATGGGAAAGGATCGGCCAGGCTCGGTGGTAAAGACCGATGATCAATTGTTTCCTCCCGATGGGTGTCCTTAAGAGTGCTGGAATGTCATTCCAATGGTAGCGCATTATTTCTTCCTCAAATGGGTCTCCGGGCCTCTCCAAGAGAGCCGATGTCAGAAACTCAAAAACCCCCATAGTCTAATATCCCCCAGTTTATGGAGGAAAGTTAGAACATATGGGGCAAAAAAATGTCAAAGGCCAGGACGTCTTCTTCGATCGCATGGGGTTGGTGCTTGATTCCTGCGGGGATTCGAATGAAGCTCCCGGGACACATCTCAAAATCTCCCTCGCCCTCCACCCACATCTTACTTTTTCCTTCTAACTGGTACACGATATCATCCTGGTCGTGCACATGGACTGGGACATCCACCCCCTTTTTCGCCTGCACTAGCATGATGCTCAAATCGACACCGTCCTTTTCAAACGATAGAAGCTTTTTGATTAATAGCTCTTTTAAAAAAGGATGGGGCTCCCACAGGAGCTCGCTCGCGTTGATGGCTTTTATCATGATCTAACCCCTTTCTGAAATTATCCTCTTGCTTTAATGAATTTTTGACGGGTTGATCTCATTGGCTCGGATCAAAGCAACTTTTTTTCCCATTCGATCGTTGAGTAAACTGCCGAGATAGAGAGAACCATAATATTCATTTTTAGAAATGAAAAAAAGCCCTTGTAGTCTAAACGGGATTGTTTAAAACTACAAGGGCTCATTTCTTGGCAGGTCATAACCCCCACCAAACCCCACCCCAAGATTTTAAATACCGCTCATCTCATAGGTCTATTTATTATCCAATTAAATATTAATGTCAAATGAATTCTGAACTTGTTAAAATTTTCTCTAATATAGCCCTTTTCGACCCCCATCAATAAATTTGATTGATTTGGGTGCAATTTTGAAATAAATTAGAAGGTAGCAAAGGTTTTTAAAAAATACCGTAGGATTTTCAGCTAAATAGAGTGTTTTACCCATTTACCCCGTTAGAAAGCCCAGCATTCCTGCCTGCCGGCAGGGAGGGCCCGGTCAAAGCCCTGCCCTTTCTAACAGGGTTTACGGTCTCGATATTTTGGGGTAGGGTTAAAAAAAACGCGTTTATTACCAATTCCATATGCCTGGTGCCTTTAGCCATTTTTAATTAAAATGAGGATGCGATTCACCATAAATGCTCTGATTCTTATAATGGGAGCCATTCTTATCCATGGGGCTGTCAATGCCCATGTGGAGGATCCAAAAGCTCTTCCCAATATAGGAATTGACGAGAAATTAGGCCAGATGATACCCCTTGATTTAATCTTCCATGATGAGAACGGGAATCCAGTCCAATTAAAACAATTGATCCATACGCCCACAATGCTCGCTCCAGTCTATTACCATTGCCCCAATGTCTGCAGCCTTCTGCTCCAAAACCTGGCCGACACCTTAAACAGATTGCCTGCGGAGCCAGATAAAGAATACCGGGTGATTTCATTCAGTTTTGATGAAAGAGAAAAGCCAGGTCTTGCACGTGAAAAGAAAAAGATGGTCCTCAGCATGATTGAAAAACCCTTTCCTCAAGATGCCTGGAGATTTTTGACAGGAGACAGGGAGAACATCCGAAAACTGACGGATGCCATTGGCTTCCATTTCAAAAAAGTGGGGGAGGATTTTGAACATCCTGTTTCCTTAATCATCGTGACTCCGGATGGAAAGATCACCCGTTACCTGTATGGCACGGAGTTTCTTCCTTTCGATATCAAAATAGCACTGCTCGAAGCCTCACAAGGAAGGATCGGGCCTACAATTAGTAAGGTCGTTCGATTCTGTTTCGCTTACGACCCAAAAGGGAAAAAACTTGTGTTTAACACATTGAAGGTGACTGGAACCGTGACCCTAATTTTTGCATTATCCTTTATTCTGTTTCTCCTTTTCAAAGGGAGAAAAGAACATCCTAAAGAGGAGTGACAGGCATGGCCTCCACCGTAACCACGGATCGTCTTCACCCNGAAACAAGTTTTTACGAATATCAGGGAAGATACCGCGGAATCTTTGCCTGGATTCTTTCGACCGACCACAAGAGAATTGGCCTGCTCTATCTCTCCTTGATTCTTTTATTCTTTTCAGTCGCCGTCTTCTTTGGATTTCTAATGCGGTTGAAACTGATTGCCCCGGGATTTGACCTGATGAAACCGCAGATGTACAATTCGGTTTTCACCCTGCATGGGATCATCCAGATCTTTCTGGTGGTCATTCCGGCGATCCCGGCAATCTTCGGCAACTTCTTTCTCCCAATTCAAATTGGCGCAAGGGATGTGGCCTTCCCGAGGTTGAACCTCCTCTCATGGTGGCTCTATACCTCAGGGGCGATCATCGTCTTTCTCTCCCTTTTTACAGGGGGTGGACCTGTTGATACGGGCTGGACTTTTTATGCCCCTTACAGCCTCCGGACAACGGTCAACGTCCCGCTTGCGGTTTTTGGAGTCTTTGTCCTGGGCATGTCTTCTATCCTAACCGGGGTCAATCTCGTGACCACCACTCATCGGCTTCGGGCCCCGGGCATGACCTGGTTTCGCCTTCCTCTTTTTGTTTGGGGAATCTACGCCACAGCCTGGGTTCAGATCCTTGCCACACCCGTGATCGGAATTACGCTCGTCCTCATCATGCTCGAAAGATATTTTGGGGTGGGTGTCTTCGACCCTGCCAAGGGGGGAGATCCCATTCTCTATCAACACCTTTTCTGGATTTACTCCCACCCCGCCGTCTACATCATGATCCTCCCGGCCATGGGAGTGATCTCTGAAATCATTCCCGTCTTTTCCAGGAAAAATATTTTTGGATATAAAGCCATCGCCTTTTCAAGCATTGCCATTGCCAGTGTGGGATCTCTGGTCTGGGGCCACCATATGTTCGTCAGCGGCCAGAGCGACCTTGCCAGTCTAATCTTCTCCCTCCTCACTTTTTTGGTGGCTGTCCCCAGCGCGATTAAAGTTTTTAACTGGGTGGCCACCTTATATAAAGGTTCGATTGAATTGAAGCCCCCTCTTCTATATGCCCTCACCTTTATCTTTCTTTTTTCTATCGGTGGACTCACAGGTCTTTTTCAGGGGGCCCTCGCTGTGAACATGCATCTCCATGATACTTACTGGATCGTCGGACATTTCCACTACATCATTTTTGGAGGGATGGGGTTTGGGTTTCTGGCAGCCGTTTATTACTGGTTTCCGAAGATGACCGGTAAAATGTATCATTGGAGACAAGCAGTATGGGGATGGCTTATCTTAACCATCGGGTTTAATCTTCTTTATTTCCCCATGCTGATTCTCGGCTGGGAAGGGATGCCCCGCAGGTATTACGACTACCCTCCCCAGTTCCATACACTTCATCTGATTTCAACTATCGGATCCTGGATTCTTGTCGCTGGACTGATCTGGATATTCTCCAACCTCATTCAAGCCCTCCGAAAGGGGGGAAAAGCCGGAGGGAACCCGTGGGGCGCAGCCACCCTGGAGTGGCAGACTTCTTCGCCTCCGCCAACAGAGAATTTTGAAAAAATTCCTGTCGTGGAACGAGGACCCTATGAATTTGGATAAGCCTTAAGGGTCCGAGGGGTCTAGGATTCAAGCGGTCTAGCGAAAATCTTGGAAAATAAAACCTTGAACCCATGAACCCCTCGAATCCTTGAACCCCTATAATAACCATTTAGGCTAAAGAATCGGGATGATTGTTATGGAGACTCATCAGGACCATACCAGTTCAAAAATAGGGATGTGGCTTTTCCTCCTCTCAGAAATCCTTCTGTTTGGAGGATTGTTCATTCTCTATTCTTCTTACCGTTATAAGAACCCTGTGGACTTTCACTTGGCTGCCTGGGAATTGAATCGGGCCCTTGGCACGATCAATACCCTGGTCCTGATTACAAGCAGTCTAAGCATTGCCCTCTCCATCTATTTTATCCAAAAAGGGAACCGCCAATTATCTGTGGTTTTCCTCTTCGCCACCATTTTCCTGGGAGTCCTATTTCTTGGAGTCAAATATGTTGAATGGACGACCAAGATCGGACATGACCTCTATCCCAATTCCCCTCGCCTCTTAGGGCGCCCCAAGGGAGAGATTCTCTTCTTTGGCCTTTATTATTCCATGACAGGACTGCACGGTCTCCATGTGCTGATAGGGATTTCTATTCTCTCGGTAATGCTTGTTTTAATGATAAAGAGGAAGATAAACGAAAATCACACCATATCGTTGGAAAACGCTGGATTGTACTGGCACCTTGTCGATATCATCTGGATCTTCCTTTTCCCTTTGTTTTACTTGGTCACGTGATGCGCTTCTTCACAAAGGAGAAGAGAAGAATACAGAATTTGTTGGGGGCTTTGATTGAGGAAGGTAAATTATAAAATTTATGTCCGAGTCTGGCTGGGATTGGTGATTTTAACAGGAATCACGGTCTCCTTGGCCGGAATGAACTTAGGCCGGTTGAGCATCGCCATGGTTCTAGCCATTGCGGCCATCAAATCTGGCTTGGTGCTCAGCTACTTTATGCATCTTCGATACGAGACAGGGCTGCTCTTTAAACTCATGATTCCAATTGTTCTGGCGGCCCTGACCGTATTCATTGGGTTGACGTTTACGGACATCGCGTTTCGTTGAGGAAAGAATTTATGTTTGTATCGTGGGCGACGGGTTTATCCGGAGAAGTCGTCGATCAAGTTTTTTTCTATATCCTGGCCATCACGGTCTTCCTCCTCGGCCTGATTACCTTTCTGATGGTCTATTTCGTCATCCGCTATCAGAAGAAGAAAAACCCTCAACCGAGCGAGATCCATGAAAACATCTGGCTTGAAATCATCTGGACTGTGGTGCCCACCCTCCTCGTCCTGACCATGTTTTATTATGGGATGACGGGCTTCAACTTCCTGAAGAAGGCCCCTGCGGATGCCCTCAAGATCAAGGTGATTGCAAGGCAGTGGTCCTGGCTCTTTGAATATGAAAATGGGATGAAAAGTACGGAGTTAAAGGTTCCTGCCGGAAAACCTGTCAAATTATCGCTCACCTCACAAGATGTGATTCACGGTTTTTATGCACCCGCATTCCGGATCAAGCAGGATGTGGTGCCGGGTATGACCAATACGTTGTGGTTTCAGCCCACCGGAGAGGGAACCTTCGATGTCTTCTGCACGCAGTATTGCGGACTCCAACATGCCAAGATGGTTACCAAGATCAAGGTTCTTCCGGCCGAAGCGTTTGATCAATGGTATCAAAAAGGGAAAGAAGAAATAGAGGTTGCCAAGGGGAAACCCCGTGGAACCCAGCTCTACCAGGAAAAGGGATGTGTGGCCTGCCACAGCATTGACGGAACATTGAGAGTGGGCCCCACGCTTAAGGATCTATTTGGGAAGACCGTCACCGTGATGACCGATGGGAAAGAAAGAAGCATTACGGCAGACGAAGCGTATCTCCGGAAATCCATATTAGAACCGAATGCGGACGTGGTCAAAGGCTTCCCTCCCATCATGCCACCAGAAAAAATGACGGGTGATGAGATCCATGAGCTCATCCAGTACATAAAAGAATTGAAATAGGATTGGCCCTAGCATAACCCTCCTTCAGGGGGTTTAGAGATGATGATCAAGTGGATAAAGATCCTTCTTGAATTAACGAAATTGAGAGTCTCTCTTTTTTCAACCCTATCCACCTTTTCAGGATTTATTCTTGCCCGCCGGGGTTTATCCGTTGATTTCATTTTTCCTATTTTAGGTGTTTTTCTTCTCGCCTCGGGCGCCTGTGCTCTGAATCAATATCAGGAGAGGAATCAGGATCCTTTGATGGAAAGAACGCACAGCCGCCCTATTCCCTCAAAAAAATTGTCGCCATCCACGGCTCTGAAGATTTCCTTAGGCCTTCTCTTTTTCGGCTCCATCCTTCTTTATGTTGGGACGCCCTGGTCGGCTATGGGATTAGGACTCTTTGCTGTGTTTTGGTATAACGGGGTCTACCTTTTCCTTAAGAGAAAGAGCGCCTTTGCAGCCATTCCTGGAGCGTTGATCGGGGCCATCCCTCCATTAATAGGCTGGGTTTCCGGAAAAGGTTTCTTTTCGCTTGACCCGCAAATCCTTGCCGTTTCGTTTTTCTTTTTTATATGGCAGGTGCCTCATTTCTGGCTTCTCCTGTTAAAGGTGGGTAAGGATTATGAAACAGCTGGACTGCCTTCGCTGACCAGAATATTAACGGCAGCGCAGCTCAGCAGGATGACTTTCGTATGGTTCTTGGCGGCGGCCGCCACCTGTATGTTGATCCCTCTGTTTGGCACCGTGGAATCTCAGACCATCCATGCAAGTTTATTTCTAACCGCATTCTGGATGATGTGGAGAGCTTCGAAACTTCTGACCCCAAACGACCGCAAATTCCATTTGTCCCTCACGTTCAGAGCGATCAACTCCTATGCTATGCTGGTGATGATCCTGCTCAGCCTGGACCATTGGTTTCATTAATTGAGGGTCGTTTTAAAGAGATTTTCTCTTGACAGGTTTGGAACCTATCCCATATAGATAAGAAATATGAAAAAGGGACTTGTCCTTTCTGCCTTTATTATCATTCTTCTCCTCCTCTCCATTGTTGCTTACTACCGCTATCGTTTTGAGACAAAATCCCTTTTCTATTCAATCTTTCCAATCTTTAGCTGGGTGTCCGTGGACCAACCCATTCTTTTTAATCATATCCACCATAAAGAGGCCGTTAAATTAAACTGTTCTTTCTGTCATCGGTATGTTGAACGATATCGCGCTGCAGGCATTCCGAACATTGAACTCTGCAGAGCTTGCCATGCAACAGATGCCATGAGCAAGCGACCGGAGGCGTTAAAAGTGGCCGAATATGTAAAGGCAAATGGGGAGATTCCATGGAACCGGATGTACGAACTTCCGAAATATGTCGCCTTCCCGCACTGGATTCATATCCAAAAAGGAGTGGACTGTTCCATCTGCCACGGTCTGACAGGCGTGAAGGAGAGACCGGTCAAAATGGTTGATCGAAACTATATGGAGTGGTGCATGGACTGTCACAAAAAAAGAGGGGCGAGCAATGACTGTTACACCTGCCACTCGACTTAATGAAAGATCGATAGGGCGATGAGGGGATAGGGTGATGGGGTGAAGTGAATTTCTCCGTGTCTCCCTATCTCCCCATCTCCTTATGTTCGCATTAAGCCTCGATAAACGGATTGAGCAGAGACGATGAAGATTAATCGAAGAGAGTTGCTAAAATTGATCGGGGCTGCTACTTTTGGGATGGCCCTGCCGGATGAACTCCTCCACGCCCTGCCTAAAGAAGGCGAATGGATCCCTTACGAGGAATATTGGTCAACCGGCGTCTGCCTTCAATGTCCCGGTGGTTGCGGGCTCAGAATTCGTTCGGTGATGCACTGGCCAGTGAAATTGGAGGGGATCAAAGATTATCCGATCAATCAGGGACGACTCTGTCCAAAGGGGCAGTCCGGGCTTCAAGTCCTCTACGATCCTGACCGAATCCGCCATCCATTAAAAAGAAAGGGTGAACGCGGGCAAGGGCACTGGGAGAAGATTTCCTGGAGCGAAGCCATTGGCCTTGTCACCCAGAGATTGAAAATCCTTCGCCAAGAAGGGCATCCTCACCATCTCATGCTATGGGGAGGAAGGTATCGCGGCCACATGCATGAATTAATGACGCGGTTCATGGAGGCTTATGGTTCTCCCAACCATCTCGGAAATCCCGCAAGAGGTTCTGAAGGAATTCTGAAAGGCCATCTCTTCACCATGGGAATCAAAGACTTTCTGGCAATTCACTGGGAAGAGGTCTCTTATGTTCTTTCTTTTGGAGCCAGTCTTCTTGAAGCATCGAGGCCCTCCCTGAGAAATCTTTGGGGTTATGGGTTTCTAAGAAGAGGAAGGGCCGGGATCAGGGGAAAGATCGTTCAGATTGAACCGAGATTCTCTGTCACCGCATCGAAGGCCGACNNGTGGATTCCCATTCACCCNGGAACAGATGGGGCCTTGGCATTGGGAATCGCCCACTGGATGATTAAGGAAAATAAGNNCAACAAATTATTTATTAATCAACACACCTTTGGTTTCGAGGATTGGAAAGACCGTGACGGGAAGAACCACTTGGGTTTCAAGAACCTCGTGCTCAAGGAATATTCACCCAAACAGGTCTCTTCCATCACTGGAGTTTCTGAAGAGACGATCGTCGAGATCGCCAGAGAATTCTCATTCCATCAACCCTCCATCGCAATCACCGGAAGGGGGGTGGGAATGCAGACGAATGGAACTTACGCGCAGATGGCTGTTGACAGCCTCAATGCGCTTGTGGGGTCGATCGATCATAAAGGGGGTCTCCTCCTTCAAAGGAAACCTCCTTTTCAGAAATGGCCTGCTATTCAGAAGGATGGGATTGCAGAAAAGGGTCTCTCCCAGCCTCGAAAGGATGGGGCTGGGGCTCTCCCCTTCCCTTTTGCCGAAGAACTTCCATCTACCCTTCCGGAAAGAATTCAGCAAGGCGAACCTTACCCCATTGATACGCTCTTCCTTTACTATACCAATCCCCTCTTCAGCCTTCCCGAACCCGAAAAATTTCGTATCGCTTCGGAAAAAATTCCTTTCATCGTCAGCTTTTCACCCTTTATGGATGAGTCAACCCTGTTCTCTGATCTCGTCCTTCCCGACGGGACTTACTTGGAGCGCTGGCAGGATGATGATGTAGAGCCAGGGTTGGGATTCCCGATGTTCGGGTTGCGGAGCCCTACGCTGGATAAACCTCTTTACGATACCCGTAATACAGGGGATGTCATCATCGACTTAGCCAAGAGGATAGGAGGTAGCGTCGGTAAATCTTTTCCCTGGAAGGATTTTCAAGAGGCCATCAAAGAGGCGGTCAAAGGGGTTTTTTCATCAAAGCGAGGTTCCATCCAAGCCAAAGATTTTGATGAATTCTGGAATGCCTTAATTGAACGAGGGGGCTGGTGGGACCCTCCCTACCCCTTTGGAGAATGGAGAAAAAAATTCGATACCCCTTCCGGGAAGTTTGAATTCTATTCCCAAACCATCGAACGAGGGTTAAGGGGAGTGTCCGAAAAGGGATTGAAAAGTTTAGATAAAATCCTTGAGGAAATGAAGATCGAGGCGAGAGGAGATAAGGTCTTTCTTCCGCATTTTGAAAAACCGAGAAGAGTGGGGGAAGAAAAGGGTTATCCCTTCCATCTCATCGACTATAAACTGATGACCACGGCAGAAGGAAGAGGGGCCAATCAACCTTTCCTCCAAGAAATATTTGGTTCTCCCTTAAAGGAGAAGTGGGATTCCTGGGCCGAGATCAATCCGGAAACCGCACAAAAGATGGGGATTCAGGATGGTGATCTTATCTGGGTGGAGTCAAAAGCGGGAAAGTTAAAAACCAAAGCGAGGCTCTTCCAGGGGACCCCTCCAGCATGCATCCACATTCCCTATGGACAAGGCCATAAGGCATACGGCCATTTTGCAAAAGGGAGAGGAATCAACCCAAACGACCTTCTCGTAAGAGAGCATGATCATCTGGGTGGGTCTATTTCCTATTACTCTACGAAAGTGAAAGTGTATAAAGCCTAAATTTGAGATAGGGGAATAGGGAGATGGGGGGATGGGGAGAATGGAAAAGAAACTGATTCGAACACATCGTGATCTAGAAGTATATCAAACAGCCTTTGATTTGGCTATGAAGATATTTCAGAAAAGCAAATCTTTCCCAAAGGAGGAACGCTATTCACTGACCGACCAGGTTCGCCGTTCGTCACGATCAGTCTGTACAAATCTGGCAGAAGCCTGGCGGAAGAGACGCTATGAAGCTTCATTCCTTAGCAAGTTAAGTGACACAGAAGCGGAAAGTGCTGAGACTCAGGTTTGGATAGAGTTTGCAGTACAGTGCGGTTATCTGGAAGTTGAAGTTGGGCAAGAACTATCCGCCTCTTACGATAATATCTTGGGCAAGATTGTTACGTTGACCAATAATCCGGAACCGTGGCTACTGCCCGGAGCAAAACGTCGTTAAATTATTTGGAGGATTGGATGGGGAGCTCCCCTATCTCCCCATCTCCCAACCTCCTCAATATGAAAATTATGAACACAAAAAGTATGTACCGTTGGGGCATGGTGATCGATTTAGATAAATGCACAGGTTGTCAGGCTTGTGTGGTGGCCTGCCGGCAGGAGAATAACATCTCTTTCGCAGGAGAGAGAGAGGCTAAACTGGGAAGGGCGAAGTTCTGGATGAACCTTGTCTCAGAAGTAAAGGGGAATTATCCCAATGTAGAAATGCGTTTTCTTCCCATCCCCTGCATGCATTGTGACCGCCCACCCTGTACGATTGTCTGCCCCGTCGCGGCCACCTACAAGAATCCAGAAGGAATTGTGGCACAGGTCTATCCCCGATGCATCGGGGTTCGAATGTGCATCTCCAACTGTCCTTACACGGTTCGGTATTTCAACTGGCATGAGCCGGACTGGCCGGAAGAATATAAAAAGGGATTAAACCCGGATGTCTACCATCGAAGAAAAGGAATGACAGAGAAATGCAATTTCTGTATTCAACGGATTCGGAAGGCAAAGGAAAAAGCAAAGAAGGAGAAGAGAAGAATTCGGGATGGGGAAGTGGTCCCTGCCTGCGTCGAGACCTGCCCGAGCGAGGCCCTTTACTTTGGGGATCTTAACGATCCAAAGACCCAGGTCTCTAAACTTTCCAAGAGCCGCCGAGCATTCAGATTATTGGAAGAAATGGGAACAGAACCGAAGGTCTATTATTTGAAGGAAGGGGAATGGGATGAGGGATAGCGACGCTATTGCCCGAAAGTACCATAAGATTTTATCCCCCTTAACCCATATGAGATGGCCTTTTCTAATAACGACCGGCCTTCTCAGCATCATCTTTTTATGGTCTTTTTTCGCCTTCGGTTGGCAATATGTCTGGGGGCTGGGAGTCACAGGGATGGGCCATCCCATGTCCTGGACGTTCTACCTTATCAACTTCGTCTTTTTCATCGGGATCAGTCACGCCGGCACACTCATCTCTGCGATCTTGAGAATCACAAACGCTGGATGGAGAACACCCATCACACGCGCTGCAGAAGTGGTGACGGTCTTCGCCCTGGCAGCTGGGCCCACCAACATCTTATTTGATTTAGGCCGCCCCATAAAATTTCACTGGGTCGCTGTACATGCCCAGTTCAGATCTCCCCTGCTTTGGGATTTCACCTGCATCATGACTTATTTCGTCACCTGTGTCCTTTTCCTCTACGTGCTCATGATTCCTGATATTGCTCTTCTCAGAGAACGTTTTCCCCGGCGGCGGGGCTTCTACAAACTCCTCTCCTTGGGATGGACCGGGACAGAAAGGCAGGAGCGAATCCTGAAAAAGGCTTCTGCTTTTCTCTGCATCGCCGTCATCCCTGTCGCAGTGAGCGTCCACACCGTCGTCTCCTGGGTCTTCGGGATGCAGACACAACCTATGTGGCACTCCACCATCTTCGGACCCTACTTCGTGGCTGGAGCCATCTACTCTGGAATTGCTGCCATTATTCTCGTGGCAGCCATCTTACGGAAGGTCTATCACCTGGAGGAATACCTTCAGCCCATTCACTTTAACAATCTCGGACTCCTTCTCCTCACGATGGCCCTTCTCTGGTTCTACTTCACCTTTGCAGAATATNTCACCACCCTTTATGGAGGAGGCGTGGAAGAGCTTGCCGTCTTCTGGGCAAAGGTNAACGGGAAATACGCCCCTCTGTTCTGGCTGATGGTCCTCTTTTGCTTCATCATTCCTTTTCCCATCCTTGCCATGCGGCGGACCCGAACCATCTTGGGTACCTCCCTCGCCTCCATTTGTGTGCTGATCGGAATGTGGTTGGAACGGTATCTGATCATCATCCCCACCTTGAGCGAACCCCGGCTTCCCTATTCGCGAGGTGCTTACATGCCCTCATGGGTCGAGTGGTCTATGCTGGCAGGCCTCTCCGCAGGGTTTGTCTTAGCCCTTGTCCTCTTCTCAAAGTTCTTTCCGATTATTTCCATTTGGGAGATGGAAAAAGAAGATCGCGAAAAAGAAAAAATGAATTAGAGATCTCTATTTCCCCTTTTCTAACCTATCCACTTCCTTGAGCACGCCCGTGGAGATGATGGAGTGGGCAAAAGCGCCCCCTGCCCTTAACGCCGCCGTGACAAAAATGGCCTCCGCAATTTCTCGATCGGTTGCTCCTGCTTTCTTGGCAGCCTTGACATGGCTCTCAATACAATAGGGGCACTGGGTCGTGTGAGCTACGCCAATCGCTATAAGTTCCTTTACTTTCCTCGGAAGGGCGCTCTCCTTTTCAAAGATCTCATTGTTAAAATTTCTGAAAGCTTGGAACATGTCCTTCTGGACTTCCTCTAGGTCTTTGTAATGCTTCCGACCGTCAAGGGGATAAAAGTATTCGCTCATCTGAGTCTCCTTTCTTAGAAATAGGGATACCTAAGAATCTGTCACATTCCTTTCCAATAAATCAAGACCATTTGCCTTTGCAAGTTTCTTCACCTGGTTGTTAACGAACAGAGGGAGGGCGCTTCCACCTTTTGGGTTACATTTTGTCATATTTTGTACAAAAATGGTCACTCCATTTTCTCTCTTGGAAAGTTGCCTATTCAGTATTTTAATCGATTTGTCCCGACCTGACTCGATTCCACTTAAATTAATTTGAAATCTTAATTGAAATATGGCATTTTTTTTGAATATATAGGTTATGTATATATAAATATTTTCAATCGATCTATCCATAAAAAGAATTGTTTACAAAACAGAAGGGAGGTTAATTATGAAAAAGTGGATGGGCATTTTGATTTCTTTTTGTCTTTTAATGACCCTAGGGTGGGGATGTTCTTTCTCCCTAAAGAACACTGAACTTCCTACCTATGTGGCCAATGAAAACTGCAGACAGGTAAGTTTTAAGCCTGGCTTAGAACCAGAGGGGTTTAATGGTATCAAATGGGAGACCAATGTATCTGCTCTGCAAGGGATGAAGCGTTTCGAAAGAAACTCACGCCGTGGGGGCATTGATTTTTATAAAAAAGAAGGGGATGGGTTCCAGTTAAAAAATGGGAAATCCATACCCGTTCAATATGGTTTTTGGGATGAAAAATTTTATGTTGGGATGGTTACAACGGAAAGTACCTCTGATTGGAACGCTCTTAAGGAAGTCGTATTTAGTAAATATGGAGAGGGAGCAAAACCTTTCAAGAACAAAGAAGAATATTTATGGACTGGCAAAAAGGTATTCATGGCACTGCGATATGATGAAACTTCCAATGAAGGCCTTTATTACATAAGGTCTGAATCAATGGCAAAAGAAATTGATAGTTCTCGTACCTGGAAAAAATAATAAATGAGGGGTAGAGTACGAGGTTCGTCACCTTTTTTCTTACAGATATTTCAAGCGATTCATCCCATTTCCTCCTCCTTACTCATCCTTTCCTCCTCCTTGTGGGGGGGGAAAGGATGAGGGCCATCGGTAGACCAGAATGTTACCTTCGGCAGTCTAATTTTTAAATCAAGTTTCCATCAAGTCCTCCTTAACCATTGAGCCCAAAATGTTTAAACGAAATGTAGATGAATTTGTTACCAAATACTAATCTGCTACTGATTTTCAAGTTCCAGCCTCCAATGAAAAGTTCCAATTAGGGGGATTGCCTGAAGGATATGGAGGATTTTAGAAGGCAAATCTCCCCTTGACTGTCTATTCCCTTAAGGGTATTTTCTAATTTGCGTTCTCTGACGGTTTCGAAATAATTTATCATTCCATCCATGCCCTTTTGAATATCCGGATCGACAGAGGGAAGCATGAAGTTCACAACGGGTAAAGGTGTAGCAGCTTCTCTTATCATAATCATCGTGATTGCCGCACCCTTTTTTCTTTACAAGAGACAGGCTGGACGCGAGAAGATATCGCGTCTTGGCAAATACCAGGGTTACTCCGAAGCGGTTTACGATGGCTACCAGCGTCGTTCTGAATACCTAACGCTTTCCAACGGAACCCGGTTGGCCTACGATCTTATTCTTCCAACAAAGAAAGGGGTTCCGGCCAAAGGACCCTTACCCACCCTATTCAAGTACACACCCTATAATCGTACCTTTACCATTTTTGATAAGGATGGCAACAACATTATCGCCGGTCTGTTTAATCTGAGTTGGAAAGAAAGGACCTATCTCCGGGTCCGTTACTGGTTTGACAAACAGGGGCACCTCATGGACCCGATCTTCAGAACCAAATATCTCAAAAGCATGCTTAAGCATGGCTATGCCGTCATCGTGGTCGAAAGGCCGGGCACCGGTGCATCCTTTGGGGTTATGAATGCCTCGTTCGAGGTGGGGGCTAAAGAGGTCGATGAAATCCTGAACTGGATTGCGGCTCAAGAGTGGTGCAACGGCAACATCGGTATGTATGGCGACTCCTTCCAGGCGATGATCCAGCTTGCGGCTGTGACTACCGGCAATCCCCATCTGAAAGCCATCTTTCCCACTTCAAGCGGTCTCGACCTGTATACCGCTGTTACCTATCCCGGCGGGGTCTATAACAAAACCTTTGGGTCCTTCTTCGCCTGGTCCACTTCCTTTCTTGAATCAGTGGTGACGCCGGTGGATAACGACAAGGATGGATCATTACTCGCCCAGGCCCGCAAAGAGCGCAGTGGTTCAACACTCGCAAAGCAGTCGGAGGTTTGGTTCAAAAAATTTCCATTCCGCGACAGCATCACCTCCAGTGGAATTAAGATCTGGGAGGGACCTGGTAATCTTTACCCCCTGATTGGCCGGATTAATCAATCGGGTATTCCAGTCTACATGACGACCGGCTGGTATGACCTATTCTCGGGTGCGGGCGACATGTTTCTCTGGTATGCCAACCTCACCGTACCCAAGCGTTTGATCGTCCGCCCTGCGGATCACAGCGAGGTGGAAAAAAACCTATTCGACCTTGATTATAGCGCTGAAGTGCACCGCTGGTTCGACTACTGGCTGAAGGGCATCGACAATGGTATTATGAACGAACCGCCGATTTACTACTACGCTATGGGCGCGTCGAAGAAGGACGCCTGGCAGACGAGTGGTCAGTGGCCACTCGCAGAACAAAAACTGACTCGGTTCTACTTCGGCGAGGGGAAAACCGGCAGCATCGCCTCAATCAACGACGGTTTCTTGCGTCCAGAACCCCCAGGCCATAAGGATGCCTTCGATGACTATACGGTGGACTATTCGACGACGAGCGGCAAGTATTCATTATGGTATGCTGTCAACTGGCCCCGTAATTATCCCAATATGCGCTCGAACGACCAAAAGGGGTTAACCTATACCACTTCTCCTTTGGATACTGACATGGATGTCACGGGACATCCGGTTGCGCATCTTTGGGTCACTACGGATGCCCCAGATCTGGATGCATTTGTCTATTTGGAAGAAGTGGATGATGGGGGCAAATCCACTTACATCACACAAGGGAATCTCCGGGCCTCTCATCGCAAGTTGGGCCAGGCGCCTTATCATAATCTTCGGCTTCCCTATCACTCGCATTATCAGAGCGAATTGGAGTCAATCTCAGCCGGAAAACCGGTCGAGCTGGTGTTTAGCCTCCTGCCCACCTCATACCTGTTCCGTGCAGGACATCGAATACGGATCACCGTCACCTGCGCCGATGCCGACAACTTCGATACCCCCGTGCTCAACCCGGCGCCGAAGATCCATCTGCTGCGGGACACCACTCATCCTTCATTCGTTGAGCTTCCGATTCTTCCTGGTCGTTCGGGGAACTAATACAAACGCATTAAGTATTATTACATTTCATTGAATTGCCCCTCACCCTCCCCTCTCCCCAGCGGGGAGAGGGGAGGGTGAGGGGGCCTCCATGTCAAAGCATTAAATGCGTTTGTATTAGGACAGCAGACAGGCGTCACCCTAAACAGCTCCCCCTTCGATGAGTCTCCCTTTCGGAATCTCCGATTCATCAAGAAGGCTATTTGGATCATCACCTATCAAGCGTCAGCATCATGATATCTTGCTGTGGAAGTCTTGTGTTAATAAATAAAATGGGGTGTCTTAATAAAAGGATTAGGGGGGTATTAAGGCGAGAAAATTGAGGACGATTCTCTTACATTTCAGCCTTCTTTCTTTTCCTCACCCTCCAGTTTCTTGAGGAAAGCTTGAATATAGACGACCTTATCGTCTTTCCCTCCTTCTTCCATTTTTGATGGCCGAGGAATTTTTTCGGACTGCTTGTAAACCTCTTCTAATTTACTGATGACCTCCTGGAGCTTCGGGTCCTGTTCTACTAAATGGTTGACCTGCTGATCAAAATATTCACCGGCATTCTTAAGCTCAGAAAGATCAACCTCTATGTTGGTCACATCGATCAGCCTTTTAAGCACTGCACAGACTACTTTCATATTTTTTGTCTGAAGATATTGGGGAGCATGACCCCAGAGACTGAGCGCCTTCAACCCTTTCCTTTTTGCCGCCTCCAGAATAAACGTGTGGATGCTGATGGGCCCGGTATATTCCGTCAACCCGAATCCAGCCTGGATCACCTCTTCTCTCAGGTCTTCATGATTGAACAGGGCACTGACCATCGGAGGATAGGTGTGGGGGATGTAATCGTAAGTCCCGCCGATGGTAAAAATTTGCTTTACCTCATATCTCTCAGCCAGGTCGAGGAGAAGGTCAGCAAAGGCCGTCCACCGAAGGTGAGGTTCAACCCCGTGGAAAAGGATGAGGTCACTGGCAAGGGGATTCTTAACATAATAAAAGTGATTGCCCGGGGATTTTAATTCGATTAACCTCCCCTCCTTGATGACGGCCAGTGGTCGTAAGGAAGAGATTTGACAAAAATTCTCGGTCGGAATGGAGGCGAATTTTTTTGCCTTTAAGTGATCAACTAAATACTGAAGAGCTAAAGAGGAGACCTCTGCGGCATTCGGCCAACCCTCAAACCCGATGATCAGGTACGGTTTGTTAAGATAGGGTCTCTCAAGATAAATAATTTCGTCCATATCCTTTTCCTAAAAAAATCATACTCTGTCTTTCCCCCTGCTGTCAACCCAATCGGAAATATTATAACTGTGCCTTCTTGTCGGAATCCTTCCCTTGGCTAAAGCTTTACTGGCTGCAGGACCTACCCCTGCTTGGAACAGGCAGGCTGGGCAAACTCTTTGTTTTAAATTGGAAGAAATCGAAGGGTTGATTTTTACCTGGGCAGGCATTAAACTCAAATGAATGAAGGTGGTTCATCCGCCCCTATCAAAACTTTAGGAGGATACCATGTCGACCAATGAGAATGTAATTAAAATTTTTGAGTATGCCCTACAACAGGAAGAAACAGGAAAGGCTTTCTTCCAAAACTCCATCCAGAGGATGGGAATGGGTGCTGCCATCAGTGCCTTCAAGCGACTGGTCCAGGAAGAAGACCACCATATTCTTTTCATCAAAAAAATTCTGGAGGGGTTGAAACAGGAGAAACCGATCGAACTTTCCTTTGAGAAACATTTGGGCTTGGAACCGACCAATTTTTTTGATGAACGATCCAAATTCGAGTTTCTCCAACAATGTTTAGAGGGCTCGATGGTGCCAGAAGTAACGATTTTTAATACGGCCTGGCTGATCGAAAAGGATCTGAGTGAATTCTACGAGAAGATGTCAAAACAAACAGAAGGAAAATCCAAAGAAGCCCTTCAAATGCTCTCCTCCTGGGAAAAAGGGCATGAAGAATTTTTTCGAGAGTTTCGCGATAAATTCTCTGAAACCTATTCTAAAATGCCCTGGGGTGGGTAAGGGGGAGTGATCCCACGTGATTCAACCACTAACACGTGATGGAAAATTTTTATTCATCACTCGCATCGCTCGTATGTTCGGCTACGGTTTCCTCTCCGTTGTCCTCATCCTCTATCTTGAACAAGTTGGATTGAGCCAAGTCCAGATCGGCCTTCTCCTGACCCTCACCTTGATTGGAGATACGATCATCTCTTTATGGATTACAACCAATGCGGATCGCATCGGCAGACGGCGGATGCTTCTCATTGGGGCGATCCTGATGATCTTCGCTGGCGTTTTATTCGCAATAACACACCGTTTCGTTTTTCTTTTGATTGCTGCCACGATCGGGGTGATTAGTCCTAGTGGTTATGAAGTCGGTCCGTTTTTGTCTATTGAACAGGCGGCCTTGTCACAGATTGTTTCGAACGAAAGGCGTACTCATGTCTTCGCCTGGTACAACTTGGTTGGTTCATTTGCTACGGCACTCGGAGCGCTGGGAGGAGGTGGGCTCGTTCAAGCCCTTCAGGACTCAGGGATGACGCCCCTCGGAAGTTACCGCATGATTGTGATTGGCTACGCCATGATAGGACTCATTCTCGGGGTTTTATTCACCCGCCTCTCCCCAGGAGTAGAAATCCGGGCAGGGAGTAACCCATCCCATTCCACTTCTGCGTTCAAAACGCGTTTTGGGTTACATCGCTCAAGAAGCGTGGTGTTCAAGCTATCTGCTTTGTTCTCCATTGATGCTTTCGCAGGGGGCTTCGTCTTGCAAAGTATCCTGGCCTATTGGTTTTACACACGTTTCAATGTACAGCCAGCGATCCTCGGAAGTATTTTCTTCGGGGCAAATATTCTTGCTGGCCTTTCAGCTCTCAGCGCTGCATGGGTGGCCTCTAAAATTGGCTTGATCAGAACGATGGTATTCACGCACATTCCCTCAAATATCTTGTTGATATTAGTGCCACTCATGCCAAACTTGCCTTTAACCATAGCTGTTTTGTTATTGCGTTTCAGCATCTCACAGATGGATGTGCCAACCCGCCAATCCTATACCATGGCTGTTGTTGCTCCGGATGAACGCTCTGCCGCAGCAGGTATCACGGGTATTGC
>Ga0031653_10000028_pt1 | contig 19604 bp, 27 predicted proteins | sample FrelakmetBRP12BR_FD_55210 | JGI IMG/M metagenome (GOLD analysis project Ga0031653, IMG submission 55210) | Freshwater lake sediment microbial communities from the University of Notre Dame, USA, for methane emissions studies - BRP12 BR | ecosystem: Environmental > Aquatic > Freshwater > Lake >... | reverse complement strand
CGTGGCGCGGGCCGCGGCGCACCAGCGCCGGGCCCGCGTCATCCGTCTCCTCATGATCCGTTACATCTTTTCCTGGAGCTGCTCCCAGTACTTCCTGGCCGCCTGACGGCTCTGTTCGAAGGCTTTTTGCCCTTCCAGCTTCGCCGGGAAAAAGTCGAAGTAGTCTTTCCATGCCTGCCGGGCGCTGTCCAGAAGCGATGCCTTCTTCGTCAACAGGTAGAGCTTGTGATAGGACAGGGCCGTGTAGTAGTACGTGTCGTGCACCGCCTCCTCGTGTTTTTGGGTCGGGAAGAACCGCATGTTCTGCCGGGCCGTCTGCAGGTTCTGGAGCGCTTTGGTCAGGTTCTGGGCGGCGGCCTCCTTGTCACGGTTCACGAGCTCGTTCCCCTTCTCGTAGTAGGCGTGCCCCAGGTTGGTGAACATCACCGCGAACTGCTTGTAGATGAGCTGGCGGTTCGCCGGAAGGGAGAGGACGTCCTCGAACTCCCGGATCGCCGCCCCGAAGTCGTTCCTCTCGTCGAGGTAGATCTTCCCGAGCCGGCCGTGCGCTTCCGAATAATCCGGGTGATCCTTCTGCGTCGCGCCGAACGCCTGGATCGCGGCGTCGAGTTTCCCGGCCTTCACGGCCCGCTCTCCGATCCCGAGATAATCCTTGAACAGGACGATCCTGCGGCTCCCGGTGCGGTCCTCGACCTCCCGGGAGAACTCCATCACTTCCTCGAAGTCCCGGTAATCGGCGCCCGCCGATACCCGGACCGTGTGGAACCCCAGCGGGACGGGCTTCCCCTCGGCGATCGGGGTCTTCCCGATGGGTGTCCCGTCCAAAACGACGTCGGAGCCGGAAGGCGCGGAGTCGACCTTGAACAGGGAATTATTCACCGTGAGGACGTATTCCTTCGTCTCCTTGGACGCGCCGACCCGGATCTTCTCGCTTACCTGCCGGTATCCTTGCCGGTAGAGGAGCAGATCGTAATTCTTCCCCAGGCGGACGGGCGTCGTCACCTTGCCGTCCGGGCCCGTGGAGCCGATCCATGCGCCGTTCAAATAGACGCTGACCCCCGAAAGCGGCGAGACTCCGGGCGGCAAGCCCCCCATGACCGAAAGGGTGAAGACGTCCCCGCCCTCCCCTTCCCGGGGGACGTAGCGCCTGACCCGGTCGCCCACGGAGATCTTCTCGCCGGCCTTCAAGTCCTCGAGGGCCGCCCAGGCCCCCGACTCGTCCGATTTATTGACCTTGAGGATCCCGGTCTCGCGGTGCCCCGTCACTTTGCCCGTCTTGTCGATCACCGGCGCCGCCAGGTCGAACTCGGTCCCCTTGCCGATCCTGTGACCGGCCTTCCCCAGGTTGATCCGGTAACGGTCCTCCTCGGCGGCGACGACGGTCCCTTCGAAGGGGAATCGCTCGACCGCGTTGGNGGCGATTTCCTTCGCCCCGGCGGCGATGGCGCCCGCGTCCTTGACCCGCTCGATGAGGGACAGGACCGCCTCGCCGCCCGCGCCGTAGAACCGGGTCTCGACCAGATACCCCTTCTCGTCCCTGGCCACGCTCCCCAGGACGATCATGTCGACCGAGTCCGCAAGCGGGGTGTTCCGCCATCCCTTGGTCGTCGCCTTCTCGACGGGGAGCTTGGCCTTCTTCATGGCGGCCTGGAGCGTCGCGGCCGGGACCTCGCGGAAGGCGGAATATTTGAAGAGCTGGGCCGAGACCGCCTCCTCCGTCCGCGCGACGAAGTCCTGGAGATCCGCGCCCGGGGTATTGCTCACAAACCCGTAGATCCCCGTGCGGATCGCCTTGGGGGCGGAGGAATAGAAGAACCGCTGGATCTGGACTTCGCCTTGCAGCGCCACCTGGGTCTCCCACGCCGCCGGGATGTACCCGGGCGCGGAGAGGGCCAGACGGACTTTTGCCCCCGGCTTTCCCGGGTGCTTGTAGGTCAAGGCCCCCTTGGCGTCCGTCTTGCCCAGGGTCTCCCCGTCCACGGACACGGCCACGCCGGGAACCCCGCTCGAGCGGCCGTATTCTTCGGTCAGGCACGAAACGCTGACGACGGCCTGCCTCGAAAGCGCCGCCTCGATCTTCTGGCCGGGCGTGAGTTTCCCGACCCGTGCCCTCCAGGGGGCAAATCCCGCCTTGCTCACGGAAAACTCGACCCCGCTCTTCGGCACCGTCTTGTATTCGTAGCGGAACTCGCCGCCCTCGTCCGTCGTCCCGGCCTTCTTCCCCTGTACCGCGACGTCCGCTCCCGCGACCGGCTTTCCCTTCTCCATGGCCGCGACGATGGCGTACATCGACCCCTTGAGGTCCGCCTTGAAGGAATACCGCTCCACCTTGCCCTCCCTGGGGAGCTTCACCACGAACGATCCCTTCCAGGGGACCACGACGAGGCCGGGGGCCTCCTTCGTCACGCCGACCTCGACTTCCTCGCCGGGCTTTTTCTGGAGGCTCCCCAGGAAGTACCCTTTCCCATCCGTCTTCCCGAGGCCGGCCCCGTTCGCGGTAACGCTCGCCTCCGCGGCGGGTTCGTTTTCCAGGCGCGCCTGGACCTCGATTTCGATCTTTTCCCCGGCGGGCGCAGGGGTCACGGCCACCGGCGCTTTCTCCACCGCCTTCTCGGGCTTTCCGCCCCCGCAACCCGCCAGGAGCCAGAAGGACATCGAAAGAACGAAAACCGCCTTGATCGTCCGCATCAGCATCGCCGGTCCCTCCTGGATATCGTGTCGACCGTTACGCCCTTACAACGAGGGAGGCTGCAGATTCACCTCGCCGGGGTTGATGATCTTGTCCTCGTCCGAGGCCGCGCCCTCGATTGCCTTGCGCTTCCCCTCGTCGATTATCTTCAGTTTGAAGTCGACCTTCTTCCGCGTGAATCGACCGATTTCGACGGTCTGCGTCTCCGTTACGTAGCCGATGCGGCTCGCCTCCACCTTGTAAATCCCCTCGACGATGGCGTCCTTGCCGGAAGTGAACTCCCCCTTGGCGTCGACGACCGCCGCGTGGGAAGCCTTCTCCAGCGGCGCGGTGGTGTTCATCATGTTGACCACCGTACCCTGTGCGTTGTCGATCGCAACCGGCCTCATGCCGGCGTCGACAAGATCCAGCCTGCCGTAGATTCTCGGGGAACAGGACGACGTCAGCACCGCCAGCATCAGGAGCGAAACCAGATACCCTGTTTTTCGGATCATTTTTTCCCCCTGCAGACTGAAATATGGGTTGTGGGTGGTGGAATATCCCGACCGAAACAAAAATCCCACCTCCGAAAGGGTGGGCTTCACTGGAAGCGTGATCGCCACTTCGGCAGCTCCTCCACCCGGAAACGGGCAGGCGGCTTTGTGCCATCCGGTTTCCCGGATTTCACCTTTTCGGTGGCCGATGAATTTCCTTCAAATCAGATCATATCGCTTCCCGCCGGTCAATGAATTTGACCACCCCTCCCTGATCGGTCCACCCTGATCTTCGTGCCGGCCCACCCGGCTCGGAAGTTCCCCTGGCACGATAATCGACGGCAACATTGCCGCATCGTTCGGGACGGTTTAATATCGACCGGACAATATTTTCCGTATCCGTCAGATCGGGCGGAATGATGGATCGGGTGGCGAGATATGTCCCGTAAGGTGTGCCCTTGGTGGGTTGGCTATTTCCTGGCAAGCCCTCTCCGGCGTCTGGTACATGACCCGTCTGCCATTCTCCGGCCTTTCGTGTCCGAGGGGATGACGGTGTTGGAACCTGGCCCCGGGATGGGGTACTTCACGTTGGAACTCGCGCGTCTTGTCGGTCGCCCGGGAAGGGTCGTAGCCTTAGATGTGCAACCGAAGATGCTGGAGGAACTCCGGCGTCGCGCCGGGAAGGCCGGACTGCTCGACCGGATCGACGCAAGACAGGGCCCGGGAGATGGTATGGGCCTCGATGACCTTAAAGGGCAAGTGGACTTCGTGCTGGCGTTTGCCGTGGTCCATGAGGTACCCAGCGCCGAGAGGTTCTTTGCCGAGGCATCCACGGTGTTAAAGCCTGGCCGCAGGCTATTGCTGGCCGAACCGCACTTCCAGGTATCGGAGAAAGAGTTTGCAGTAACGTTACGAATCGCCGATCGGAAAGGTTTCCGCGTGGAATCCCGGCCTGCCATCCGATGGAGCCGATCGGCGGTATTGGTGAAGGTGTAATTATTCCCTTGTATTACAACTCGACGAGGAAACCCCCAAACTCGATCTGGATCTTATGGGCCGGCGACAACTTGAACCGGTTTGCAGCGAGTTTCAGCAATCCGGCGATGTTGTTACCCCGTTCTGTTCTCCTGCGCTCCACGAGGGTTCCCAGCGGCACCTTCCTCTCGCGGACCTTGTCGACACTGTATACGATGAGGGTCGTCATCTCGTCTCCCCTCATGGGGGCAAAGATTTATGCCGGTAATAATGCAAAGGGAAGGCCAAATGGATACGGCAGAAAACATTAATGATTTCAATTGGTTGGAGATCGAATATTATACGATGGAGGAACGGGCAGCAAATATTTACTACTAAATGCTTTTGGTTTCCGCACCAATGAAGGAAATGTTTACCAACCAGATGAAAAGATGTTTTACCTGCACAGGTCCCTATAATCTGGTCACAAGACAGCCACCGGAAACCGTGACCACGTCACTTCGCCCCCTTCAGCTTCATGGTGTATTTCTCCCCGACGTATTCGATCTTCGTGTCCAGACCCGTCTTGAACCCGACGTGATACCCGACGAAGAAGCAGAGTGCCATGATGAGGGCGATGGTCGCGACGAACTCCCCCAAATTCACCAGCTTGCCGAGGAAACTCCATATTTTGTTGGCCATCATAACCTCCTGTCGGTTTGCATACCCGCCTCTTACAACGCCTCGATCAAGTAGATCCCGCCCACCGCGATCCCGACCGCCGAGGGCGCAATCACNAGGACAACAGCGATGATCACCGCAAGGAGGATCATCTTGTNCCTCATGNAAAAGCCTCCCAATAGCAGTAATGGTTATGGCCCAATCATATCCAATGCAAACCGTATACCCGCGAAACGTATTTCCAAACAGCGGTATTTTAAGGACATTTTTACCTACAGAGAAACCATCGGGAGATAGCCGTTCCCTGATAGGGTAAACTTTTTCCCAATAAAGGAATGGCCCATCTGGAGGCGGGACTTAAGATCAGGATTAGTTGATAATATTTCTCTCAAANATGCTTGAAACGNTATGCCTTACATCGCAAGCACCGTTGAATCGACCGTTCGTANCTGGAGTGGTGGGAAAATAGCGCGGCCCGATCCCCTATTGGGCCGGAAACGNAAAAGCCGCCTGACAGGCGGCTTTTCCGGTGAGTACCCTGATGAAGCCTCAACCCGGCGGCGGTGGCCCTTTTTCGGTTCCGCAGGCCTGAGCCTGCACCGGGCCGATACCTTCCACAGGCATGGCCATTGCCGCGGACAACGCGAGGAATAGCATCATGACGACGGATTTCTTCATGGCAGCCTCCTTGCCAACGGTGATCACCGTTTCCTTTTTCTTTTGATAAACGCGCCCCCGGGCAGGATTCGAGCCGCGGGAAGAAATCGGAACACGGCGTCCCATCCAAAAATAAATGGCCCGGGAGTATCCCGGGCCATTTATCCCATGCGATATGGCCGCCGTTCTACCTCTTCTTCTTCGATGCGGCCTTCGGCTTCTCGGCCGCCGCCCCCTCTTTCCAGTGGTTCAAATCGTGGGCGATCGAATGGCACATGCCGCATTTCGGGAACTGCTTCATGATCGCCGCCGGGTGTTTCTGACCATGGCACTTCTCGCAGGTCGGAACGGTCTTGTGTTTCTCGGGATGGCACGTCACGCAGGACACGCTCTTGTGCTTTGCCTGGGAGGCCGCCAGGAGCCCGATCGCCGCCTTGTGGCAGCCCCCGCAATCCTTGTTGGGAACGTCCGATCCGTACGCCACGTTCCTGGGCTGGTGCGCCTTGTGGCATTTCCTGCAATCGGCCTGCGTCATCTCCGCGGAGTGGGGACTGTGACACTTGACGCACTCCGGAACCTTGCGGTGAACGTCATGGCAGTTCGTGCATGCGAGGGACGAATGCCTGCTCTTGTTCTCCTTGAGCTGCTTGTTCTGGTCCGTGTGGCAGGTCAGGCACGGCTCGGTGAGCTTTCCCGCCAGGACGATGGCCAGCGGCCTGTGCGGGTTCTTGTGGCACTCGAGACACGCCTTGAGCTGGTAATGGGGCTTCCCCTCGTGGCATTGACTGCACATGGGGATGTTGTTCTTCGAGACGGGGCGGTGGCCGGCGTGGCAGTCGAGGCATGAGATATCCGACTTGTGTTTTCCGCCGGCGGCTGCGATGTCGGCTGGTGGCCCCGCGTGGCACTTGACGCAGTCGTCCGCCGTCAACCCTCCCTTGTCTGCGGCGCAAAGAGCCGCGGGATTCGCGCACAGAGCACACGCGAACACCGCGAGAAGCGCAATGAAGGCCCAGCCACATTTCGTCGTTTTCATCGCCCCTCCTTGTTGACATCTATTCATATGCGTTTATTTACTCTCATATACATTCCGGGAAGTCAATTCTTATAGCTGGGCTGCTGGCCTGCCCCCGGCATGCCTCTGCCCCCATTAAAAAAGACCATCCTTTCATGAGGAATCATCCTGTCAGGAATCGTTTTCGGTAAAAAAACCGCGGCGGCGCGTCCGTCGACTGAAGATCCGGCCACCCTTTTCCGAAATGGCTTCAACAGGAGGTGGAGAATGGACAGAACGGAATTCGGGAATCTGCTCGATCGGATAGGCCAGAGGATCGAGGAGAGCCCGCCGATGGAAGCGGAGTATTGGAGAGGGTACTTCCAGGGGATCAAGGTGTATTTTCGACGCGGGGTGATTACGGTCCTTGATCATTACCATCTCCACAAAATTGCCGACGGTGGACAAGGGGATCCGTATCACGTCGCCTATTTGCGCGGGTATCTCGATGGCTGCGACGGGAAGATGTCCCTCATTACACTCCAGGGGCCCGACATTCCCCCGGCGTGCGAGGAAGCGGCGGGATAAAGGGGCACTCACCGGAAACAGCACCCTCCACTTTCCTGCTTTCTCCCAATCCTTCCATCCCGGCATTCATATGCTCATCTGACGCCGGGACGAAACTGCGGGCGCTCTGGATGTTCCCCGGGGGAAGCGTCAGCTTCCCCTTGTGGTTATGCCGCGTACCGCAGCACCGCGATGAAATGGCACGCGGTGCCCGTAATAACGAACAGGTGCCAGACGAAGTGGCTGTAACGTACCCGCTTGGCCACATAGAACGCCACACCTGCCGTGTATGCGATACCGCCTGCCGACAGCCAGAACAGACCCCACGAAGGCACACGGAGCCACAACGGCTTTACCGCGACAAGAATGAGCCAGCCCATGGCGAGATACAGGCCCGTCCTGAGTTTCGGATACCGTACCCCTCCCACCGCCGAAAGCACGACGCCGGCAAGGGCCAGACCCCACACGAGCCCGAACAGCGTCCATCCCCACGCACCGCGGAGTACACCGAGGGTAAACGGCGTATACGTGCCGGCGATCATNAGGAAGATCGCTGCGTGGTCAAGAACCTGAAACATTCGTTTGGCACGATTCCGTGGTAACGCGTGATAGAGCGTGGATGTGAGGTACAGCAGCACCATGGTCGCCGCGAAGACGCTCGCGCCTGCAATTCGCGATGCGCCGTTATGACGGGCTGCAGAAAGAACAAGAACGGGGGCGGCAGCTACCGCCGCCAGGAAGCCGACCCCATGGCTGACGCTGTTTGCGATTTCCTCCCCGCGGGNCTGCGTACGTTCATGTGANGCTNGTGCCTTGATCATGACGTTTCATCCTGTGCGATCTAACGCTCCGGCAAAGCTGCCCTCCAGTTTCGGACCAACCGGACGATAGGATTATCGCATAGACTCCGTTTCACACAGCGGGTTCCGATCGCCGATAGTGTGGTATGCTCAATCCTCTGGTCGATTTGGGCCTTGTTGCCTGGGTTGAGCAAGAACATTTTTTTTGGGGGCTGTTTTGGAGACAGGTACCGTGAAGTGGTTCAATGATGCGAAGGGGTTCGGATTCATCAGCCAGGAAAACGGGGGGCCTGATGTGTTCGTCCACTTCAGCGCGATCAAGTCGGAGGGCTTCAAGAGCCTTGCAGAAGGCGACAAGGTCCAGTTCGAGATCACGCAGGGCCCCAAGGGGCCGCAGGCTTCCAACGTCGGCAAGGTCTGATCCGGATGAACAACGCCGGGTGAGGAACCCGGGAACGATCGAAACCCCCGGCGGGCATCCCGCCGGGGGTTTTTGTTTCTCTTCGCCTTGTCACAATGAGCCATATATTCCAGTCACAAGACATTCACCGGTCCCGGTTATGGTTCTGATGTTCTTTCCGTCAAGACAACGTAGAGGGATCGGCCTTCGGGGTGNGTATCTANGACCTGCCCGCCTTGAATCGGCCCAAGAAGCGTTTATGCTTTTCAGAGTGATTCGAGGGGAAAAGCAATATACTTCTTTTATGGTCCGCCGGTTCCCTTCGAATGCGGACCGCATCTTGGTCCGTATTTCAGATAACGTCCACACTTAAATTGATGAGACCTGCACACCACGACAGGGAGGTTTTGATGAGAAAGGTATTCCTGGCGATGCTTTGTCTCGCGATTTCCTGCACCGCCGCGCTGGCCGGAGAGATCTACGGGACGGTCAAGGAGGGCGGGAAACCGATCAAGGCAGGGACGAAGGTCGAGGTCATATGTGCCAAGGGAAGCTATAGCGCGGAAACGGACAAGCTCGGATCCTACCGCCTGTTTGTTCCGGAGCAGGGTAAATGCACCCTCTCGGTCAAGTCCGGTGATGCCGCTCCGCAGATGACCGTTCACTCGTTCGAGGATTCGGCGCGCTACAACCTCGTCCTCGAGAAAAAGGACGGAAAGCCCGCCTTACGGAGCGAGTGAACATGGAACCCAAGGAAAAGGATTTCTGGGACAAGGCGGCGATCGTCCTCCAGCCGGTCGGCGGGTTGCTGGCCGCCCTGGCCGTGGCCGGACTCGGATTCTTCGGTTCGCAATTCATCGAAAGACGGCAGTCCGAGGAGACACGTGCCCGGTTCGCCTCGGAGTTGATCAGCAAACGCGAGGAGGCGGACAGCGCCCTGCGCAAGGACATGTTCGTTTCCATCATCCAGTCGTTCCTCCGGCCCGAATCAACGTCCATCGACGATCGCCTGCTGAAGCTGGAATTGCTGGCGTACAACTTCCACGAGTCGTTGAACCTCAAGCCCCTGTTCTTCCAGCTCGAGCGTGACACCTTCAAATCCGGCGAAGCGAAGGGCAACGAACTGCGGGACCGCCTGAGCAAGGTGGCACGGGAAGTGACCCGAAAGGAGATGGTGGTGCTGGAAGAGGCCGGAAAGTCTTTCGAGCGCACCGTCGATTTCGACGATCTCGTCCGAAATCCGGGCGGGATCCCGCTGGAGCCGGCCATATTGACGCTCAACAAGGTAGAGCGCAGTTTCGCGCTCGTGGTAAAGAAGGTCGATAACCGGCGAAAGGAGATGCAGATCCGGTTGGAGGTGAAGACCCGGAATGAGGATACCGGCGAATACCAGACCAACGACGCAGAGTTCTGGGTCGGTTATTACGATTTCCCCATGATCGACCACGTCCGGCTCTCCCGCGACCAGCGATTCGCGGTCATCCTGAGAAACTTCGGCGGAGGAAGCGCACGGATCGCTGCCGTCTACTTCCCGGGGGCGTACGCGAGCCTGAAGGAAAAACCGTATGTCCAGGAGATGGTCAAGAGTCTCCTTCAGACCAATAAACCTGCTGAAGAAGTAAGCCGGTAGACTTCCCCTGTCCGGCAATCGCGGTAATTATCTTTCTTGCTTCCCGGAAATAATCCACCCACCGGGCCAAAAGACCCGGTGGGGGCCCACTCCCCCATCGATGTTACCTTGGGGCACGGATATATCCCGCATCCTGAACTGCCGCCCTCAGATCGGTCAGAGATGGGTTAATGCTTTTCGTCCCGATTCGAGAACCTGGCGAAAGCGGCGGATGCTCTCGCCGCGTACAAGATGTCGCGGTGGATCCGGGTTCCGGCGCGGAACGGAAGATCAGAACGCCGCGATCGCCTTCTTCGCCACGAACTGCAGTGTATCGAGGTCCTTGGCCGTGCCGGCCGCTCCGGTCCAGTACTGCATCTGAAGCAGTCGACCTTGCTTGAGCATCACCAGGGCCACCCCGAACGATTCCAGGCTGGCAAACGCCTTGTCGCCGAGGCCAGCCTCGTCGGTTACGACCTTGCCACCCTTGGCGGCGCCCTGCCGTGCGCCTGCAAAGGCCATCTCGGCGGCCGGCCCTGTAGACTTCATTTTGGCGGCGATGAGTTTCCTGTTACTGCCGGAGGCGGTCCAACTGCACGCGCCCGCGTTGGGGGTGGCGATCGGCGTCCCGCCGAGGAGCGTGGTCAGGTCGGCCGGTTTGAGCAACGCACATCCATCCGACTCAGCCCGGAGTGGTTGAGCGGAGAACAGCAGCAGGCCAAGGACGAGACCGCCAAGAAGCAGGGAAGCCCTTCGGGTGATATTTTCTATCATCGCCATATCGTTACCCTCCAATCGGTCTATTGTTGGCAGGATGGTTGCCGGAGGGAGAACTGTTTCACTAATGTGATTGTGGTGTGATGTGAATAGTTCCCCGTCAGAAGTGAATCGCAACGATGATACCGACGTGGAGGGCAATAGAAACAGAAAGGGCGGGTTGCCCCGCCCTCCCGTCACGCCACAGCCCAACAGGGTGCTACTGCTTGACGATCACTGACTCCAAGACAGGTCCATATTTATTTTGGATAGTCTCCCAATACGGCGTCCCCCATCCCACAAGTTCGTAATTCTCGAAAAAAATCGGTGTCAGATTAATATCTGTTATTTCGCTATTACTATCCGTAAGGTTCGTCAGATATTTATATATAATTATCGCCTCTCCATTCTTCCCCTTGTAATATTCTGTCTTGTAAGGCTTCCCTTTCATAACAAATACGACTTCCTCAGGTTGCATTCTGGTTAACAGGTTGGGCATTGCCTCCCGATTTCTCATGCATAATCTGTTTGTTCCACATGGGCCACAACCCCCCAGGAGAAGGATTCCGAACGTGGCAATGAGAACTACCGAAAGGGTTCTACGCATCGGGTCCCCTGAAGTGGGTAATTTCCGCATCCGAGTCTATTTTTCTGGCTGGATAAGTTCACATTCCATGACGCCTAATTTTCCGGTCTCTTCATCGACCTGATGAAGCAAAGAGCGCGGACCCCACATCCCCATCTTGACTTCCTGCCAGACAAAGTAAAGTTTGTCCGGTTCTGTTTTCAGAACTATATCTGCAGTGTTCTCGGTGTGCGAAGAAATTTTATGCTCCCCCGGTTCGACCTCCCACCAGAAAAAGGTTTTTGCTCCTGTTTGCCCTATAACACGGCCATCCAAACTGACAACCATTCTGACGGCAGAACCCAAAGTTTCATTTCTGTATACATAAATCTGGGCTTTACCTGGTTTCGGGGTGAAAGATTTCGCTGCCAAATCCCTATCTTTCGGGGCCATAGGAACGCTGGCGCAACCGACCAGCATGAATACCGCGATACCCGCTAATGCGAACAACCCGATGAACTTTTTCATATCAGGCCTCCTTTTGGGATTCATGCACCTTGGATTGTACCGGTAATAGTCGAGGATGGGGACAGGAGCAATGGCAGGAGTGAGAGCCGCCGATAGAGGGCATAAAAGAAGGGGAACCGAAAATCTGCGATCCCCCTTTGTTTCTTGGTAGCGGGGGCTGGATTTGAACCCGCGACCTTCGGGTTAACCAACCCAAAGGTCCGTTAGACCCCGGCACTTTTCAGTGCCTGTGCGATCGCCGCATCAGGAGTTTCCGCTGAAACAGAATCCGCAAACACAAAACCTCGCCTCGTAAGATTCTTGATACGCCACTCATTCCCTTTGAATGCCGGAATGAGAGCAAGTGCCAAATGCGCAGCAAGAACCATGAGAATCGCGCCTGCCGAACCAGACTTTATGGCGTAATCCTGAATAATCGTCAGGACGGTATAGGCAAGAATCCATAACCCAGCCAAGGTCCAAAGCTTCTTGACAAGCATCCATATAAAGATGAAGAAGGCAGCCGGCCAAGAGAAACCGACTTTAACGGCTTCTGCTCCCAGTGATGGATGCTTATAGACCTTATAGGCTTTCACGTCCACCTCTTATCTCCCGATATTACTGCGTGTCAAACGGGAATTGGAAATATTGGTCGTTCGGGGGCGTCATGGCTGTTTTCCGAGAACCTCCTTCATGGCCGATGCCAGGTTACGGATCGCATTCCCGCCATCGCCCGCCAACGAGGACCCATGCATGATCGCCAGGGTCCTCGGCTGGAGTGCGGCCAGCTTCGCCATCTGGCGCTCGGTGGTGGAACTGTAAAGGGTGGCGTTCAGCAATTGAGTCGATTGAAAGTCGATCATCGCCTTTCGGGCCCGCCCCACCACATCGGTGTCGACAAGCGGTTCCACTTCGCCGAAATGGAGGAACAGGTCCGAAACGAATAGCGTTCGGTTCGTCTCCTCAAAAAGCATCCCCGCATCCCAGGAGTGCGGCAGATGATGGGTGGCATAGAGGCGGAACCGATACTTCCCGGTGTCGAGAACGTCCTCTTCCGGAATCCAGCGCGGCGCCCGGGACGCGAAATCGGAAACATTGACGAGTGCCCCCACGACGGTACAAAGCGGTTGTGCGAGCGGGGCCACCTGGAGCCACTCGTTCAGGGTAACCGCACCCGTCCGACTCGAAATGACTGAAACCGATCCACCGGATCGTTGCGGGGTCGATGATCCGCGCCACGGCTTCCCGTACGACCGGGAACATCCCCTTCATGCCGGCATGGAAGAGCAGCGGCTCCTTGTCTTTGACGAGGTAATGGTTGAACTGAAGCTTGAAATTGGATTCGTAGGCCGAAATGCGACAGACATCCGGAGCGATCTCGGTGACGGGGGTCATGATCATCTCCTCATGGAACGTTGGAATTCCGGTCGGCTACAAACCGTCGTCAGGGCTCATTTTTCCGACCCAGCTCTGAAAGCAATTCGAGTTGAAGCTCCTGGATCTGGATGAGACGCTCCCACTGGTTCGACAGGAGATGATCCATCTTTTCATGCAGGTTTCGGATCTCAAGCTCGGCCTTCAGGTTCACCTGGTAATCATGCTGTGAGCGAAGTCGATCCTTCGTCTCTTGACGATTCTGGCTCATCATGATGACCGGTGCCTGGACCGCGGCCAGGCAGGACAGCACCAGGTTCAAGAAGATGAAGGGATACGGATCGACGGGTCGCCTGTACAGAACAAGGGAGTTCATCACGATCCAAAGAACAAGGAACACGCCGAAATAGATGAGGAATGTCCAGCTGCCACCAAAGACCGCAATTCGATCCGCCAACCTCTCGCCCAATGTCCGCTGTTTCTCAAACTCGGAGTCGACGTTCGCCGAGAGGAGTTCCTGTTTCTGAAGACTCTGTAATACCTCTTGCTCGAGAAAGGTCAGCTCACCCTTCTCGGATTCGAGCAGGGAATGAACATACTTGGCACGAAATCGCGCCAGGTCCGTCCAGCATATGTAGTTCTCGGATGACCAATCGGGGTGGTCATGAAGAATGGTTTGCACAATGGGTTCACGGACAAGTGTGCCAGCCATAACCTCACGAGTCGGGAAGGTCTTCCCGCAGATCGCGCAGAGGCGACTTTGAATCCTGTCTTTGTTCATGCCGGAACCCTCGTTTGAGATGAGGCATACCGTTTGGTTCCTAATTTTAATGCGAAATAACCCATGCAGGAAGGAAGTTGATACGACCTAAGAAGCGACAGGGTGACCTGCAAAACGGTCACTGGCCAAAACTGGGGATCGGAAATTCTTTCAACTGAGACAACTTGAAGGATTTGACCTTCGGGGTGCGCGCCCTTCTATTTCCGCCTGTAAAGCCCGATCAGTTCCGCCTGTGCGAGGACATGCCCTTTCATCGATTCCTCGACCTGGCCCTTCGTTGCGCCCGGTTTCAAGGCGAGAGAGGCATCAAGACAACCCAGTGGACCCACGTTCCCGCGGGAGCGTCCGGGTCATCGACGATCAGGGCGAGAGTCCTGGTTTTCTCCGGGATGTTGGCCATCGAAAGCAGCGGGCGGTCAAATGTCCTGTCCCTTCTGGAAAGACGATAGCATCGCCGCAAGCCGTTCCGGAAGCCCTTCCCTGTTCTCCCGCGTGACAAAGATCGTTTCAACATGTTCTCGACGCCGAACGCTTTCGATGAAAAGCCCGCCGCCGCGCAGCGGAACCGTCGCCAGGATCGCGATATCCGCTTCGAACGCTTTCCCGACGCTGCGGACAAACTCCTCCGAACAGCACTCCATCTTCCCGATCTCGTCGATGATGAGGATCCTGCCTTCCACGATTTCCAGGGACGGAAGGGCGACACGCTCGAAAGACCCCACATTCACCCGGTAGGAGCCCACCCGCGGGCCGGGACCGGAAATCTTGCCAGCAAGTTCCCCTCCATTCCCGTCCAGTGTGACCACCCGGAACCCGATGCGCTGCTTCTGCGCGTCTCGGATCTCCTCCGTGTAGAACCCGGAGGCCATCTCGCCAAGGATCCCGGAAACCTTTCGGACGATCGTGGTCTTGCCGCATCCCGGCGGGCCGGTGAGGAGGATCCTTCTGCGCATTTTCCCCTCTCCCCTATCCCTGGAGACCGCCTCACGTCATCGACCCGAAGGCAGCTTTCCAGGTTAAAGATACCCAACGCCCTCTATATGCTTAGCCCAGGAACCCGCCCGGCGCCTGTAGATCCTTTCGGCGGGAAAGGCAGGCTCGAAGAGGTCGGCGGTCTCTTTGGGCAAGGCCTCCGTTCTGCCCAGAACGAGGTATCCCCCCTCCTCCAGCGATTTCCCGAGCATCGCGGCGACCGTTAACCGTTGATCCGGCCCGAAGTACGTGAAGGCCGCGTTTCGACACAGGATCAGGCCGAACCGCCCCGGAGAGCCGTCTCGGAGCAGGTCCATCTTCCGGAATGACACCGAGCGTCTTGCCTCCTCGCGGACGCGATACGATCCACCCTCCCGTTCGAAATATTTCCTCCGGAGCGCGTCGGGAACCTCCCGGAGGCTGCTTTCCGGATAGCTTCCCGCTGCGGCGCGCTCCAGGGAAAGCGGGTCGACATCGGTGGCAAGCAATCGGAGGGGCGGCTTCTCTCCGGGCAGTTCCTCCCAGGCGATCCGGAGCGAGTACGGCTCCTCCCCTGCGGCGCATCCCGCGGACCATATGGCGGCGGGCGTCCCTTTCGCGGCCAATCGGGGGAGAACCTCCCGGGACAGTACCTGGAACACCGTCCTGTTCCGGAAGAATCGGGAAACCGTGACGACCAGGAGAGAACGGAGAATCTCCTGCTCCGCCGGATCGCGCCGCACCAGGTCCCGGTAGTGCGGGAAATCATGGATCCCCGCCGACTCCATCCGCCGGACGATCCGCCTCTTGACGTTCCGGCGCCGGTACGCGGTCGGACTCAACCCGATCGGCGGGAGAACCTCCGAGAGAAACGCATCGAACTCGTCCGAACGCATCGAGACTCCCTTCCCGGCAGCCGGTCCAGTTCCCGGCTGCAGTATACTGGACATCATCGGGGCGCTGATCCCAAGGATGCGACGGTATGCCTGCGGAGACCCGGTTCATCGCAGACGTCATGCTCGGGAAGCTGGCCACGTGGCTGCGCCTCCTGGGATGCGACGTCGAATATTTCCCGAAGATATCGGACGAAGATCTTGTCGACAAGGCGTCCCGGACCGGTCGGGTGATCCTCACACGCGATACGGAACTGATCCGGCGTCGGGAGGCGCGGGGCAAGCATTTCTTCGTGCGGGGCAACGACTTTCGGGATCAACTCCGGCAAGTGGCGAACCGCTTCTCCATCGTGCCGTTTGGCCGCGTCATGACTCGATGTCTGCGGTGCAACGAGACGCTCATGGCCATCGATCGTTCCGGAGTGCGGGAACGGGTTCCTCCCTATGTATTTGAAACACAACGCGATTTCAAGACCTGCGGTCGCTGCGGCCGGGTATACTGGAGTGGCACGCACCGCGACAAAGCGCTGACGGAGGTGCGGGAGATTTTCGGGCTCCAGGAGCACGCCAGGGACTGATCTCTGAAATCCACTCTGTGAAGTCATTTTCAGAGGATTGACCTTCGGGGTGGATACCACGCATTGACGACCGAGCGAGCTTACCGGAGTTTGGGCAGGCTCCAGCCGAGGTAAATCGCGGCGGTACGCAGCAGCAACGTCGTCAGGAAAGCGGCGGCCGATGCGACGGGCGAATGAAACCCCGCCGCCGTGAGGAGAACGAAGGAAAGCCCCCCCAGCAGCGCCGCGGTGGCGTAGAAGTCGGCGTGCAGTACCATCGGGATCTCCAGCACCAGGAGGTCGCGCAGCGCCCCGCCCCCCGCGCCGGTCAGTGCCGCGAGCACTATGACGCTCCACGGCGCAAGCCCCGCCGACGATCCCGCCGAGGCGCCGATCACCGCGAAGACGGCCAGTCCGAGCGCGTCCACGAGGAGAAAGGCCCGGTCTTCATCCAGGAACTTCCTCCCCTTCGCGACATAATGCCAGGCGCAGGCCAGCAGGCACCCGAGGAGAGCGAACAGGGCATAGAGGTTCGTGGTGAACGCGACCGGGGTGCGGTGAAGGAGTGCGTCCCGAACGACGCCGCCGCCCATCGCCGTGGCGAACCCGAGGACGAGAATGCCGAGCAGGTCGAGGCTTTTCCGGATCGCCTTGAACGCGCCGGACATAGCGAACGCGCAGGTCCCGACCAGGTCGAAGAGCAGGAAAAGGTATTCCTGGGTCACGGGGGACAAGGCGGACGGCTACGCCGCCGCCTCTCTAATCAGGACCTCCACCAGACAACTCAGTCCTTCACCCGTTTCAGCAGGCGCCGTCCTCATCAGATGCCTTCTTTAACCGGAGGTTGGGAGCGGGGCAATACCGATAAAGAGAGGCGCCAAGTCAGCAGCCGTAACATCGAATTCGGGCTGACGCAGCGCCTGGTCCATCCCGCGCCGAAAGGCCTGGGCGCGTGGGGGGGATCACTCACCCCTCAATTAAATTATCGCTCCAACGACGGCAGAAATCAATGCTTCGGGACGCGGTACGGGGATCCCGGCCATGATCTTAACACGCCTCCGCAATGAAGCCGGGAAGGGGGGAATCATGATATGTTTTCAGGGGTATACCCCCTGCACCCATCACGATACCCATGGACATACGCATCATGGTAAGGGTCCCCGCTGTTCACATCACAGTCATCGTCTGGGATGAAGTTTCGTATATGTCGTCACCGATGGAAATGGCGGCGTGGCTGCTGGAGTCATTACGGTTCACATCGGAAGCTGATTCGGCAACAAAGTCAGCAATGTCAACGCATTCCCGTCATGCTGCAACCGCCAAGCCTTTTCTGTACCGACTCGATATCCAATTTGCNCAATGCATCGAGTAATATGAATCGCGACTATCAGGTGGCATTCGAATGGCACTCCATCGGGAGGTAAATCATGCACCATGAGTTGCATCGCAGCGATCGGATCGGCTGGTTGCGCGCCGCCGTCCTTGGTGCCAACGATGGTCTTATTTCTACGAGCAGCTTGGTTGTGGGTGTAGCTGCTGCCGATCCGGGCCGCGTGGCGATCCTGCTGGCTGCGGTCGCGGGGCTCTCAGCCGGCGCCCTTTCGATGGCAGCCGGCGAGTACGTCTCGGTCAGCTCCCAAGCGGACACCGAGCATGCTGATCTTGCCCGGGAGCGTGGGGAACTTGCGAACTCGCCGGAAGCCGAGCGGGACGAGTTGGCGGGGCTCTACATCACCCGTGGTCTTGGGCGGGAGCTTGCGATCCAGGTTGCAGATCAACTGATGGCCCACGATGCCCTGGGTGCCCATGCCCGTGACGAGCTAGGCATCCATGAGACGACGCGGGCCCGCCCAATCCAGGCAGCGGTAGCGTCAGCGGCATCCTTTGCGGTGGGGGCAGCGCCGCCGGCGGTTCTCGCGGCGCTGTTGCCTACAGGGGTCCTGACGCCGAGCATAGCGGGAGTGACCTTGGGGCTCCTCCTCGTGCTCGGGGGTGTAGCGGCTCGCCTTGGCGGCGCTCCGCTCACACGGGGGGCTCTGCGGGTCGCTTTCTGGGGTGCGGTGGCCATGGGGTGTACTGCCGCAGTCGGACGTCTCTTCGGTGCGGTCGTCTAAAGGTTTCTGGAGGCGGCGCCATTCCCTCCCGACGCTCCCGTCAATGATCTGTTGCCAACAAAAAGGGGGTTCGGTATTCTTCATCAATAAATATTGCCCTGCTCCCAACCCTGGTTAAAGAAGGCATCTGTGGGCAAGTTCACGTCCCCTATACCCCCTCGCCCAAGACTCATCCTGATACTCTGCACCTTGGCTCCCCTGCTGTTTTCTTCGTGTAGCGGAGGGAATGCGGCTCAGCGCAAATCAACTAATGAGTGGCTGAACTCGAACATCGGGATAGCAACTGTCGACGATATGATTACCGATATGGGGGTACCGCAACAATCCATTGAGACGCCGGAAGGCACATGGTACACGTGGCGAAAAGTGAAATCCGGGGGTAGCGTTTCCGGGGGTGTCGGCGTCGGCGGCGGAGGGGGGTTTTTTGGCATCGGGATGGGGGCACCCGTTGAGTCGGGTGAAGAACTGACTTGTCTGTTTGACCGCAATACCGGGAAACTGAGGAACTATAAATACCGGGAATGGTAATCTCCTTCCTTGTTGCAGATAATAGGGCCGTATATCCCCTCCCCGACTCGATAAGGNACTAATCTGTAATTCTTCCCCTTCCGACCGGCGGAANAAATNACTCTGACGAACGGCCCAAGTGCGGTAATAAATCAATGCCTCCCCTGAATCGCCAACCTCCGGCCCAGTTCATCGCACTTCGCCATCACCTGTTTCCTGTGGCGAACCTCCCCGNGTTCCGTGACTCCGGGAACCAATATTTTGTCGATCAATCGCATTTCAAGGTAATCGAGGCACTTGGTGAAAAAATCGACGACCGGGTCGGATACCGCAGATGTTGTGTCCCCGAACGGAACGGCAATGACCCCAACCTTATTCCGTATCTTCCTTCTGTTGGCGGGGCAGGTGAAATAGACAAATCGATCCATGAAACATTTCATGATCGCGGTTGGCCCGAACCAATAAACAGGAGTCCCGAACACTATCGCATCGGCTTTCGTGATCTTGGGGTATAGATCCCTCATATCGTCGGCCTTGCTGCATGTGTGCTTCCCCTTCCAGCATGCGTAGCATCCATCGCATTCCGATATCTTCAGATCTGCGAGCGATACCCTTTCCGTACTTGCCCCGTGATCTCGCGCCCCCTCCAATATTCGCGACACCAGCACGTCGGTGTTCCCGTCCTTCCGGGGGCTCCCGATGATTCCCAGTATCTTTTTCATCGCATCCATTCACCCGCATGACGCTCCGCTTCTGCTGCGGCCGGCAGTTAGCC